>OLNY01003303.1_pt1 | contig 10419 bp, 9 predicted proteins | sample 1671981 | NCBI WGS metagenome assembly OLNY01 (sample SAMEA3136632, study PRJEB25190) | human gut metagenome | biome: human gut; feature: human-associated habitat; material: faeces | place: Austria | collected 2013 | reverse complement strand
ATATTGTACACAAAATTAAGAGCCCCTTTAACAAGAAGCTCTTAAAACTATTATTAATCTATTTTCTTTTCAACTTGCCTTGATATATTTAACAATATTCCCATTGCCGTCAAGTTTATTACTAGGGACGTTCCACCATAGCTAATAAACGGCATAGGTACTCCAGTAACCGGCATAGATCCAGTAACAACAGCAATATTTATAATAGCTTGAACTGCTATAATTGAAGTAATACCCATTGCTAAAAGCTTACCATAAGTATCCTTTGCATTCATAGCAACTCTAACCCCTCTCCATATAAATATTAAAAATAAAGTTATAATAACCAAGCAACCAATTAATCCAACTTCTTCTCCTATTATAGAAAAGATAAAGTCATTATGTGGTTCTGGCATATATAAAGTCTTTTGTCTTGACTGACCAAGACCAAGACCCGTAAGCCCACCTGAACCTAATGCTAAGAAAGATTGAATTAATTGATATCCAGCATCAGCTGCATCCTTCCATGGATCAATAAAGTTTAACATTCTTTCTCTTCTATAGTCTGAACTAAAAATAAAGAATATTGCTAATGTTAACATCGCTGGCATAATAATTCCAAACAAATGCTTAATCTTACCACCTGCTACAAAGAGCATTAAAAAAGTAACTATCATTATAATAGAAGCAATACTCATATTATGCTCAGCTAAAATAAGAGCAGCAAAGAAACCTGATACACATAAATAGGGTACTAATCCGTGCCAAAAATCCTTAACTTTATCCCCTTTAATATCTATACTAAGTGCTAAAAACATAACAACTGCATATTTTGTTAACTCTGATGGTTGAAAAGATAATGGACCTAATGAAATCCATCTTTTTGCACCATTAATTGCTGGAAAGAAAAATACAGCAATTAATAATGGTATTGTTAATAAAAGTAATTTAGGTGTTATCTTTTTTAATTTATGATAATCTATAGACATCATTACAGTCATTGATATTACACCTATTATTGCCCAAATCAATTGTCTTTTAAAGAAATACATACTATCGTTATTATGAAACATAGCATAAAAAGAACTTGTTGAGTATACCATAACAACACCTATTGATAGTAGTATACACAAGGTATAAAACATACCATAATCAATTTGCCCCATTTCTTTTTTCACTTTGGGCTTATAAAAACTCATAGACATTCCTCCAATTTAATTACTAAATTGCAAAAAACCCTATTATACATAAAATAACTGTTATTATTGAAAATACTGTAACTATTTTTACTTCATTCCATCCACATTGTTCAAAATGATGATGAATTGGAGCCATTTTAAATACTCTTTTTCCTGTTAACTTGAAGGAAGTAACTTGTATTATTACTGATAAAGCTTCTACAACGTAAATTCCTCCAACTATTACTATTATTAATGGATTACCACTTATTATAGCTATAGTAGTAATAGCTCCACCAATAGCTAAAGAGCCTGTATCTCCCATAAATACTTTTGCAGGATATGCATTAAATTTTAAGAATCCAATTAAACCTGCTATTAATGCTACTGAAAATACAGTTAGTGAATAATCTTTAAGTATAAATGTTAAAACTCCGAAAAATGTTAAAACTAAAACTGATACTGTAGATGCTAATCCATCTAATCCATCTGTTAAATTAACAGCATTTGTCATAGCTGCGTAAACAAATATAACAAATGGAACATATAACACACCTAAAGGAAGCTTAAAGCTAGTAAATGGTATCACAATATCATGTGGTAAATTAACATAGCTATAGTAACCAAATGCTCCAGATACTATTAGTAAAAGAAGCATCTTTTGCCATGCCTTTAATCCTTCACTTTGCTTTTTTAATATCTTTAAGATATCATCTAGGAATCCAATAAATCCAAATGCAATAAGTGAATATAATGCTACCATTCCTTTTTCGCTAAAGCTATCACTCATGATAAGCATAACTATTGCAGTTGAAAGAATAAACATTATTCCACCCATTGTAGGCGTTCCTGCTTTCTTTAAGTGACTCTTAGGTCCTTCTTCTCTAATGTTTTGACCAAACTTTAATCTTCTTAAAAGTGGTATTGTAATCGGGCCAAGTATTAAAGCTATAATAAGCCCTATTACAAAAGTTAATATTAATATTTTTGTTATCTCTCCTGGTAATATGTTCATAGTACTATCCCCCATATTTTACTGCTATAATTAGCAGTTCACCTCCTTCGTTGAATTACATCTCTTCTAATTTTTTAACAACATCTTCTAGTTTAACACCTCTAGATGCCTTAATTAATACTACGTCATCTAGCTTAACAATATTTTCTAATTCTTTTATGCATTCTTCTTTAGTATTATACATGATTATATTATCACTATCGAATCCATCTTTGAAGTTTTTTATGTATCCACCTATAACTATTAAAGTATCAACTTTATCCTTCGCATATTTTCCTACTTCATAATGAGCCTTTTCAGATTCATCACCTAACTCGTACATATCTCCTAGAATAGCAACTCTTCTTCCATTCTTATAAGCAGAAAGTACATCTAAAGATGATTTCATTGAATCTGGACTTGCATTGTAACAATCATTTATTATAGTAAGTCCTTGTTTTTTCACAACTTGTAATCTCATTGAAGTAGCTTCTAAATTTTCAAGTCCTTTAACCATTTGTTTAAAAGAAACACCTAAACATTCTGAAACTTCAATTGCAAGCATTGTATTTAATACATTATGCTTACCTGCCATTGGTAGATTAAATACAGCTTCTTCACCAAAAGCATGAGCTAAAAACTCTGTTTCTTCTTCTCTTAATATAATATTAGATGCGTAAACATCATATTCATGATTATAACCAATTTTTTTAACTTTAAATACATTTGATGAAATATTTTGTAATAACTTATCTTCACCATTAACAATTAATACATTTTCTTTATTAAAGAAAGTAGAAATTTCCATTTTAGCTTTTAAAATATTTTCTTGTGTTTTTAAGTTTTCTATATGAGATAATCCAATATTAGTTATAACCCCAATGTCTGGTCTTGCAACACTTGCAAGTAATTCTATTTCTCCTAAAGAACTCATTCCCATTTCTAATACAGCTACATCATAATCTGATGTTAATTCTAATATCATAAGTGGTAAGCCTATATCATTATTAAAGTTTCCTTTAGTTTTAAAAACTTTATATTTATCACTTAAAAGAGCTGCTATTAAGTCTTTAGTTGACGTTTTACCTGTTGAACCAGTAACTCCAACAACTTTAAGACCTAATTTTTCTCTATAGAATTTAGCTAAGTTTAATAGTGCTTCTCTTGTATTTTTTACCTTAATTATAGTTCCCTTACCTTGTGCATCTTGCTCATCAAACTTAACTTCATCTATTATAGCAACAGATGCTCCACTTTCTAAAGCTTTTATTGCAAAATCATTTCCATTAAAATTAGCTCCCTTGATTGCTAAAAACACATTATCTTTTTCTACTTTTCTTGTATCAATACATAGCTTATTAAAATTAGCTTCTTCTTTTTGTACTATAACTTCTCCGTCTATTGCATTTAGCATTTCCTTAAAAGTCATCTCCATAATAATCACTCTACCTTCATCTTTAAATATTATTTTCTCATTACTAAGTATACTTCTTTTAATTATAGACATACTTCTAGCTCAATATTCTAAAAGTAAAAGATTAACACTTTATTTACACATAAATTTAGCATGTGTATTTACCACATGCTAAAAAGTAAAATTCTTAATCTCCATACTCTGAACTTAATGTTAGCTTTACAGTAGTACCCTGTGAAATTAGTTCTCCGCTAGGAATATTTTGATTTATTACTACGCCTTCACCTTGAAGTGTATATTTTATTCCTAAACTATCTAATAGTTCTATAGCTGATTCCTTTGAGTAAGCTCTTACATCAGGCATAACAACATCTTTATTATATGTTGCATTTTGATCTGTGTAAAGATTTATTGTAGATCCTTCCTTAACAGTGTATCCTGGATAAGGTTGCATATTGGTTATTGTTTCTCCATCACCTTCTACAGTACACTCTAAATTATATTCCTTTAAAGCTTTTTTAGCATCTGACACTGATAATCCACGTAACTCCGGAATAACTATATCTTTCAAAATCACATTATCATCTTGTGAGAATTCACTATCTAAATAGTTAAAAATATCTTCTAATAATACCTTTCCTAGTGGAGCTGTAACTACACCTGCATAGTAAGCACCATTACTTGGTTCATCTATACTTAGAAAAACAGTTATTTGTGGATTTTCAACAGTTGCAAACCCTGCCATAGATGATATATACTTGCCTGATTCATAAGATCCAGTTAAAGGGTTTACCTTTTGTGCAGTACCTGTTTTAGCTCCAATATGATATCCTTCTAAATAAACTTTATTAGATCCACCTTGATTTACTGTTCTTTCTAAATAATCTCTTAAAGTAGCAGCTGTTTCTTCTGAGATTATATTTTCTGTAGTTTTTGGTTCAAATTCTTCATCAACTATCATGTTACCTTTGCTATCTACATGACTAATAGATTTCATAACATGAGGTTGAATTAATGTTCCACCATTAACTATAGCATTATATGCTGCCATATATTGAACAGCATTAACTGTATTTGTTTGACCAAAAGATATTGTTGCAAGGTCTGCATCATTCATATTTTCAGCAGATTTTATTATTCCTCTTGCTTCTCCTGGCAAATCAACTCCGGAAACTTGCCCAAATCCAAACTTCTTAATATACTCAACAAGTTTTTCAGCACCTATCTTTTCTCCTAATTTCATAAAACCAACGTTACATGAATTTTGAAGAATTTCAGGTAATATTTGACTTCCATGACCTGCTCTTTTCCAACAATGGATAGTGTGTGGTCCAACTTGTAGACTACCTCCACAATTAAAAGTATCAGATTCAGAAACCAAACCTTCTTCAATAGCTGTTGACATAGTAACTACCTTAAATATTGATCCTGGCTCAAATGTATCATTAACTAAGCTATTTCTCCACATTTTTTGAAGCTTTTCAGCATCTGTTTCACCTATAAAATCTTCATATCCTGCAAAAGGATTATTAGGATCAAAATCCGGTTCATTAACCATAGCTAATATTTCTCCATTTTGCGGATTCATTATAAGTATAGAAACTCTCTTTGCTTTATTATCAACAAGTCCTTTTTCTGCTACCTTTTCAGCTATAGCTTGTAAATTTTTATCTATAGTTAATGTTACATCTTTTCCATCAATAGGTGCAGTAAAATTTGATATTGTATAATCTAACGCTTCGCTATTTCTATCTAATTCAGTTATTCTTAAACCTGGAACTCCTGAAAGATATTCATTATATTGAAGTTCTACTCCTGTTAAACCTTGTCCATCACTATTAGTACTTCCAAGAACATGAGATAAAAATTGTCCTTCTGTATAATATCTTTGAGTATCCGGTGATACTATAACACCTTGAATATTTAATTCCTTAACTTTATCTGCTAAGTCCTTTTCGATTCTTCTTACTAAAGTCGCTGAACCAGCATCATTACCATTTGCAAGCTTAGTTTCTAACTTATCCTTAACGGTAGCTGTATTCATATCTACAGCTTCTGCAATTAATGGTGCAATATCATCAGTACTTTTTTCATTTTTCTTCAAATATTGCCTAATAGAATTTAAATCAAAGTCTATTCTGTAAACATTAGCTGAAACAGCTAACTCATTTCCATTTCTATCTAAAATTCTACCTCTTCTTGCATCTATTCTAACTTCACTTGTCCATTGATCTTCAGCTCTACTAGAATAGTCGTCTCTTTTAACAATCATAATATAGGATAACCTAATAATTAACAAGGCAAACACAGCAGTAATAAACCATAGAGCTAATACCATTCTTTTACGCATGACTGCTCTATCTTTAAACCCTTTCTTATTCATATTAAATTCCTCCAAGAAACATTTAATTAATGAATAATAAAAGTTTAAAATACTACTGCTACGATATACCTTGTGTCTACACCTCTATAAACTATCCATTAATTAAACGCCGCTATAATTTTTTGTAGTAAACCACTTTTCTTACTTTCCTCATTATTTAAATGTGCAAAGTATTCTTTTGACATATCAATACTTATAGTACTTTCTGAACTTGGATAAACCATTCCCAATTCATTTTCTGCAGTGCTTTTTATTTTATCAAAGGACGCAAATTTTAGCATATCTACATTAATTGCTGCATTCACATCTTCTTCTTCCTTCATATTACCTTCTAAAATTAATAATTGTTTTTGAAGATCATGTATTTTTCCATCTAAATATAAAGTTGTAGCTCCTAATGCAAACATAATGGCACCAATTGTTAAGCCACTAACTAAAAAACTTTTTCTTTTTTGATAAGCCTTTTTTTCTCTCTCTTTTCTTTGTATCTCTCTTTTTTTATCTATTTCCTTAACTTTTCTCTCTGGTGCTAAAGCTGTATTTCCTCTTATATAATCATATTCCCTAACTCCCATTTTATTCACATCCCTGCCAATTTTTATAATATTTATATGTTTATATTTTTTCTACTACTCTTAATTTTGCACTTCTACTTCTTGGATTTATTTCAACCTCTTCCTTTGAAGGGTCTATTGCCTTTCTTGTTATAACTTTTACTTTTGCTTTTTCTCCACAAACACAAATTGGAAATTCTTTTGGACATCTACAAGATACAGCTAAATCTCTAAACTTATTTTTTACTATTCTATCTTCTAGAGAGTGGAAAGTTATTATAGCCATTCTTCCACCTTTATTTAGCTTATTAACCCCGTCTTCTATAGCCTTATTTAAAATTGAAAGTTCACTATTTACTTCAATTCTAATAGCTTGGAAAGTTCTTTTCGCTGGATGAGGTCCTTCTCTTCTCGCCTTTGCAGGAATTGCATCTTTTATTATTTCAACTAGCTCTAATGTAGTTTCTATATTTTTTTCACTTCTTCTAGTTACAATAAAATTAGCTATTCTTTTAGCAAATTTCTCTTCACCATAATCTCTTATGATTCTATATAATTCTTCTTCACTATAATCATTTACAACATCATAGGCTGAAAAATTATTTTCTCTATTCATTCTCATATCTAAAGGTGCATCCTTCATATAACTAAAGCCTCTTTCACCTTCATCTAATTGATAAGAAGAAACTCCTAAATCCATTAGAATCCCATCTACTTTTTCAATTTCAAGCTCTTCTAAGATTGCCCCTATATTATGAAAATTGTTATGTACAAAAGTAACATTTGAATAATTCTGTAACCTTTTGCCCGCTGCTCTTAATGCATCTTTATCTTGATCTATACCTATAAGTCTTCCTTCATTTGATAATCTTTTAAGAATTTCAGAAGAATGACCTGCTCCTCCTAATGTACCGTCAACATAAATACCATTTTCTTTAATATTAAGTGCTTCTAAACATTCATTCAGTAAAACTGATACGTGATTAAACTCCATTTTTTCTAACTCCTTATATTCCTAAATCGCCCATTTTTTCAGCAATTGAATTAAAATCTATATTTAATTCATTATACTCTTGCCACTTTTCCTTACTCCATATCTCTACTCTGGTTAAGGCGCCTATACTTACTATATCCTTTTCTATGCCTGCATATTCTTTTAGGTTTAATGGAATTAATCCTCTTCCTTGTTTATCCATTTCCACTTCACAAGCACCTGAAAAGAAAAATCTTACAAATGCCCTTGCATCTTTATTAGTGAGTGGTAACTTCTTAAGTTTTTCCTCAAGTATTTTCCATTCATTTTCCGGGTAAGCGTAAAGACATCCATCAAGTCCCTTAGTAATAAAAAACTTATTTCCTAGTTCATCTCTTAATTTTGCAGGTACAATAATTCTATTTTTGCTATCCAAACTATGTGAATACTCTCCAATAAACATTTTGCACCCCCATTAAGTCATACTAATCCACTTTTAACCACTTTACACCACTATATATATATTCTATAAAAATATTCGCTTTCCTTCAAGATATATTTACTTAAAATAGTATTTTTTTCTTTTTGTAAATACTGATAAATCAACACTTTCATCTATTTTTTAATTGGAATAATTCTATGCTTTTTTTATTTCCTTTTATTGTAAATATTTGACGATATTAGTCTTTTTTTCTTTTTATTTGTTATATATTTTTTCATAAAAATAGGAACTGTTTTTACAGTTCCTTTTCTATATTTATTATACGTTAAATCTGAAGTTTACTACATCTCCATCTTTCATTACATATTCTTTTCCTTCAAGTCTATATAATCCTTTTTCTTTAGCAGCTGCTTCTGAACCACATTCAACTAAAGCATCATAAGAAACAACTTCTGCTCTGATGAATCCTCTTTCGATATCAGAGTGAATTTTACCTGCTGCTGCTGGAGCTTTTGTTCCTTCTTTAATTGTCCAAGCTCTAACTTCTTGAACACCAGCTGTTAAATAACTTATTAATCCTAATAATTTATAAGATTCTCTTATTAACTTATCTAATCCTGATTCTTCTATTCCGTACTCTTCTAGCATTTCAGCCTTTTCTTCTTCATCTAATCCAGATAATTCTTCTTCAAGCTTAGCACATACAACAACTACTCCTGAGTTTTCATTTTCTGCATATTCTCTAACCATTTTTACATACTTATTATCTAAGTTTCCAGCCATCATATCATCTTCTGATATATTACAAGAATATAATACTGGTTTAGAAGTAATCATAAATAGACTCTTAACAAAAATTTCTTCGTCTTCATTTAATTCTAAAGTTCTTATTGGCTTATTAGCTTCTAAGTGAGCTTTAACCTTTTCCATTATTTCATATTCTGCTTTAGCTTTTTTATCGCCTGATCTAGCAAGTTTTACTCCTTTTTCCATTCTTCTTTCTAAAACTTCTAAATCTGCAAATATAAGTTCTAAGTTTATAGTTTCTATATCTCTAATTGGATCTACTGAACCTTCAACGTGAACTACATTTTCATCTTCGAAACATCTAACAGCATGTACTATAGCTTCTACTTCTCTTATGTGTGATAAGAATTTATTTCCTAAACCTTCACCCTTTGAAGCTCCTTTAACTAATCCAGCTATATCATAGAATTCTACAGCAGTATATATTTTTCTCTTTGTACCATACATTTTTTCTAATACGTCTAATCTCTTATCTGGTACACTAACAACTCCTACGTTTGGTTCTATTGTACAGAATGGGTAGTTTGCTGATTCTGCTCCAGCCTTTGTTATAGCATTAAATAATGTACTCTTTCCTACGTTTGGTAGTCCTACAATCCCTAATCTCATCTATATAACATTCCTTTCATCCGTTACTAATACTTCTAAGATTATACTCTAGAACTAATTTAATTTCAACGATAAAATATTCTTTTCTTCTCCATACTTTTCAATTTTACTCGAAATCTTCAAACATATTTCTTTATAATCCTTATATATTATTTCATTCTCGTTAAACTTTACATTCTAATTGACAATCACAAGGTTCTTTTTCTACATGCTTTATACTATATTCCTCTGCTTCAACACAGCCCATTGCTTTATAAAAGGCTTGACTCTCTACTGATGAATGTGCAGATATATATAATTTCTTCGCCCCATGTTCTTTTGCCCATTTTTTTGCAAATGTAAAAAGTTCTTTCCCAACGCCATTTCCTCTTATCTCTTGAGAAACATGTATACTAGACAAATCTAAGTACTCTTTATTCTTTCCAAATAAACTTGCTTCAACAGATACAAATCCCTTTAAAATTCCATCCGAAAAAGCTCCCATTACCATTCCACCTGTTTCTACTGTATTTTTTAAGCATGATGATAATATCTTATACTCCTCAATTCCCCACTCTTCTGTAAAAGCAATATCTTTTATAACCCATTGCCCTTCAATCTTTCTCCAGCATTTTGTTATCTTTTGATATCTTTTAAACTTTGAAAACAATTCTGCTTTTATATTATCCGCCTCAATATTTATAAACTCCATATCTATCTCCTTAATTTATAAACTTTTTAAATTTACCACTTTTCCTTAATCATTCTAAATTCTCTATATACTTTTTCTTCTATTTTGTATTCAAATGAATTAACTTTTACAAATCCAAAACCTTCATATAGTTTAATAGCTATTTCATTATCTATTTCTACACTTGTGTATATTTTTTCATTATGAAACTTATCATGAAAAAACTCTAAAAATTTTCTTAACGCTATAGTTCCATAACCCTTATTTTGCTGATTAATATCTATCATAAATCTTGAAAATGACCATCCCTCTAACTCTTCATCATAATCATATAGTAAAAATCCTATCATTTCATTACCATCATATATCCCTAATGGATATAATCCTTCTTCATAAGCAGCTTGTACCAACGAAAA
>OLNY01003300.1_pt1 | contig 10437 bp, 5 predicted proteins | sample 1671981 | NCBI WGS metagenome assembly OLNY01 (sample SAMEA3136632, study PRJEB25190) | human gut metagenome | biome: human gut; feature: human-associated habitat; material: faeces | place: Austria | collected 2013 | reverse complement strand
AAATCGCCGCTCCCGCATGATATGAAAAATGAGCCTTCTCCGTTTGGCATAGAAAGTCGATAATAGAGGGGCAATCGCACGATTAGGTTGGCCGTGTGATGATGGATGCCAGTTTTTCCAAACCGTGCCGTTCAACAAAACGATAGGCATCAAAAAGATCGGAGAATTCCAGTGCTTCACTATAATATTCAGTGTAGCCCTGCGCTGACCTCATCAATGGATGTTGGCCGTTTACATTGATGGAAATATAGTATCTCAGCTCTGCCTGTTTCATTTTGTTTCGATTATCCTTTCTCACAGCATAGCTCTCATTATACGCCAGGGAATAGCCTTAATAAAGTTTTTTTGATAATTCCGCATCTTTTTCGACAAAAAAAGCCCGTCACTCAGAGGTAAACTCTCAGTGATGGGTCTTTATGAGTTTGTATGAGGAATAACAAGCCGAACTCGGCACAGCTGCCCTTGGCAAAAAAACAAGGCGGAGCTTTCGTAAATCTATACAATTTGCGAAAGTAGAATCCACCTATGTATCCACATTGTATCGTCTTTTTTGAGGGAAGTCAATACCTAAATTGCGGAAATTTAGCGAAAAGTAGGTACAAATTATAAATGCCGCATAGAATCACTTGCTACTCAAGGGCCTATTTTACAAATATTCCCAATCACAAAATCGTTTACGCCGTCAAAAACATCGTCAAGGAGGAGCGTTGGTCATGCCTAAAAGAGGAGAAAATATTTACAAGCGGAAAGACGGGCGCTGGGAGGGGCGATATATTCGCGGCCGCACAGCTTCCGGGCAGGCTGAGTATGGGTATGTTTACGCCGACAGCTATAAGGCGTGCCGGGCCAAGCGGCAGCAATGCATTGAGACGCTGCCAGAGAAGCCTGCCGTGCAAGCATCTGCTGCGACCTTGGCCCAGGCCGCAGAACTGTTTTTAAGCGAGAAAAGCCATGTTCTGAAAGCATCATCCTGGAATCGGTATTCCTATCTGACGCAGCATTATATCTTGCCTGCTTTGGGAACGGCCCCTATCTGTCAGCTGACGGCGAATCAGATTTCTGATTTCCTGCGCCGCTTGCAGCGAAGCGGACTATCCGGCAAAAGCGCCAGGGACATCGGCGTATTACTAAAGTCAATTCTGAAGTATACAGCCACAAAGCTGGACTGCAGCTGTCCCGGTGTGAATGCCGAACTGCCCGTCTATCACCGAAAAAAGATCGAGGTATTTTTCGCAGACGAGATTGGGCGGTTGGCAAAAAAGGTCCTGGAAGCGCCCAGCATGGCGGGCGTTGGGGTCCTGCTTGCGCTGAATGCCGGTCTGCGCTTGGGGGAGCTATGTGCGCTCCAGTATAAGGATATTGATTTATGTAATGGGGTGATCCATGTCACCAAGACGGCCCAGCGAATGAAAAAGGGCATGCACACCCACCTGGTGGTGCAACCGCCGAAAACCGACAACGCCCGGCGCACGATCCCGCTGCCAGAGGATATGCTGGCCCTTTTAAGGCAAACGGTTTGCCCGGCCAGGAATGAGGAGAACTATTTTCTGACCGGTAAGTCTGCTCCGCTGGAACCGCGGACACTGCAATACCAGTACCGCGCATTGCTGAAGGCGGCGGGGATCCCTTATCGAAATTTCCATGTGCTGCGGCACACCTATGCGTCGCGCTGCGTGGAGCAGGGTGTGGACATCAAGAGCTTGAGCGAGATGCTGGGCCATGCCGATGTCCGGACTACGCTCCAGGTCTATGTCCATTCCTCCCTGGAGCACAAGATGCGGGTGGTTCAAAGCATATGCTTCCTTTCTCTTGCCCCGGCGGCGGACTTTGCGCCGTCAGCATTTCCGTCACACGGGCCGGAAACGGCGCTGCGACAACGGGTTTTTCCGAACCTTTCGCAAATTGTATAGATTTACGAAAGAAAACTTCACCTCTACACCAACCAAAATCATTATCCCCCTAAAAGGATAAATAATGCCGTAAAATTTCATAAGAAGTCCGAGGATGCTGCACGGCTGTTGCCCGAGCTGTAAAAGGCCAGGCGACCGCCTAAAAGGAAAGGGGTGCGATTCCCCATGCGGTCGGCACTGTAAGCGCAAGGATATGATCGAGGCGGGAAACCACTGGGACGAAAGTCCGTCATTGCGAGAAAGTCGTGAGAAGACAGATCATAAACGCAGAGAGTATCTCATGGCGCAAGTCAGTAGAATTGTGTAGTTAGGACTCAAAGGCAGCGGGCGCTCTCTCCGTGGTGCTGATATGGCAGAAGTGTACGCTGATGACCCGGTATGGGTTTATCAGCGCTTTTTTTGTCATGAATCATTAAGGAGGTGTGCCCATGGGTAAAGTAGCAGGTGCGCAAAATTTTGACGGAGCGAATTGGTACGAGCAGCACATTGCCAAAAGAACACGGGATGCATTGGCTGAGCAGGACCGCGCTTTTGCGGAAAAACACGCAGGCGACAGCCTGGATCAGCTGGCGGCCTATCTCCGGCGCTGCGCCGGACATTGGGGAAAGTCCCCTGCCCCCATCGAGATCGTCGGTGGCAGTTACATCGCAGAGCGCTTTGGCGATTGGAAAGATGCGCTGAGAGCCGCCCATTTGAATCCTATATACAAAAAACCCCGCAATAGAGATTGCGGGCGCTATCAAAACGAAAAGAAAATCCAAATTCAGCTGCATCGGAGCGAGCGTGACGCTAAACGGGCAGCACGGGTTGAGCGAGTCAAGCAACGCCAAAGCAAATGCGCTGTTCACGAAGCCATAGAGGAAACCTTCGTTGCAACAGATGTAATGCTTGAGTAAGGTTTGCCAAGTCGAGGGCGGAAATCCGCCAGCTTTTCCATATGGGCAGGAGGGGCTTAGCCAGCCCCTTCCGCCCAATCCTCTTAACGAAAGCACCTTTCGCCTTGGACAGATCGGAGCGCAGCACCAATTACAATAGGGTGTTGCGCCCCTATATAACCTTGTTATTTTCTTATTGGATGCGAAAATGTGCTCGCAGCTAAGGTAATAATGCCGGCAGGCCTTATTATAAAAATTTTTCTGAGAGGAGATTGGAAATGCAAAAGACAGCGAAAAAGTTCCTTTCAATGCTGCTTGCGCTCATGATGGTTCTGTCCATCCTTCCCACGGCAGTCTTTGCAACGGAACAAGGCACAGTAGCTGCGCCGCTGGATAGTATTGTTCCCTATGGTGCGAATGACCAGACCACAGGAACGGCAACTATCAGTGTGCAAAACTCTGTGACCTTTACCGGCTACTCTGCTTTCGAGAATGTGCCCTATTATTTGGTCACCGTTCCCGCAGGCACGACCTATGTAAAGGCCACATACAAAGACGCTGCCATACTGACCAATGCCACAAACGGTGTAGCATCCGGCTACTACGCCGATGTGCCGCAGTGGACTGGCGGCGGTGTAGAAATGGCCTATACGGAGAGCAATGGGGATATCACAATCACAATTCCCTTGAACTACTCCCGTACCGCCGAGGATGGGACCACGGTCCAAAAGAGCTTTGTGCTGGGTGCAGATGGTAGCGGAACTGCCTATGCGCCGGAGTATGACAGCAGCGCCAGCTATGCGCCTGTCCACTTCCTCGCCTTCACCTATGAAGGCAAGTCGGCCCCCACGGTCGCTCCCGGTGCGATCACCACAGCCAATGTGACCCTGGGCAATGCCTGGACGCTGGATGTGGCTGAGATGTTCACGGATGTCGATGGCGATGCGCTGACCTATACAGCAACCGTCAACGGCGTTGCACAAACGCTGAACGGCTCTACCTTGAGCTACACTCCCACTGCGGCTGGTGAGTATACGGTCGTGCTTACCGCTACCGACGACAGCGGCACGGCTACCCACACCATTGTTTTGACCGCTGCGGAGGGCACACAGGTCCCGCGGCTGAAGAGCGGTGTTCCGGTCACCGCAAGCGCGACCGTGTCGGTAGGATACGCCTATAACCTGTCCGATCTGCAGGCTGGCAACATCTTTGAGAATCCGGACGGTTCTTCCTTGAGCTACACCGACTACTATTACTATAGAACGGTCGGAACTGGCGAAAAGAAAGGTCCTTACTACTTCTCCACGGCTCTGTTCGGTGCTACCACGATCCAAATCACGGAGAACACCGCCGGTACATATGTCTATGAGTTCCATGCCATGAACTCTGCCGGTCTGTCCACGGACACCTGGACGCTGACACTGACCGTAGACGACTCGATCGAGCAGCACTATACCTTCCATGTCGGTCGGGATATGAACTATTCCACCAATAGCAGCAGGTACCCGCTGATCAAGCTCTACAAGACGGCTGGTCTTGACGATAAGGGTGCTGACTACCTTGCTTCCTATGAAATTGGTGGCAAGACCCAGTACATCTATGAGGACACTGGCCTGTCCATCGCCAAGGTTGATGGCAAATATCAGCTTACCATTGGTAATGATACCTACGATTTGGAAGGTTACAGCCCTCTGACCTTTAAGGCCAGTGATTTTACCACGGCTGCGCCCGATTCTACCGGCACGCTGGCAGATAACTACAACAATTTCTATGCCAGCCTGGCTGCCGGCAGATATTCCTTCCGCGCCTATGGCTACAAAGCTTCGGAAACCAGCGCAAATGTTTACCTGGGCGGCCACAGCTTGACCCTGCCCACTGAGACCAATGTGGACGGCGGCACCGGCGGCGGCACGGATATTTATCTGCGCCTGCACTCCATCTATACCACGAGCAAAAAGAACAGCACCGACTACTTTACCGCTGAGGACTATACGGCTCGTGTGGCCATGCCCATTATGGGCGGTGATGTGCAGCACGGAACACCCTATCCTTCCGGCAACTACACCTACTATCCCTTCATGATGTACGCTGCCGGCAACGCGGCTCTTTGGAACGCCTATGTGGAGCCTACCGCAACAACCGCTGACAGCTTCATCTTCACGCAGTCTATCAATAATACGACTGCTGCGGGGTACTCGGTAGTTACCAAGAATCTGTCGCTCTCCCAGGCGATAACGATGACTGCGACGGTTCCCGACTACGCAGATTTTACGCTCTACTTCCAGTATAATAACTTCAACACGAAGCCCATCAATCCGACTGGAGAGGCTGAAACTGACGCTGCTGCCGGCACAAAGACTCTGACCTACAAAATCAGCAAGAGCAATTCCAACTACACCTGGCGTTTGGAGGACAATCGTAACATTGCTGGTGTAACGAACTATGTCACCAAGGCCGGTTGGCTCAAGAGCAATTCTGCCAACTTCTCCAAGACCTTCACCTTCAACAGTGGAGACTCTACGGAGCAGTACTGTCACGACTTTGGCGGCCTTGGCTCTATTACCAAGACCCGTGACGAGGCGGAGATCCAGGCGTATTTGGACCCCACCGGCTATAAGTACACGGAAAAGGATTCTGAGCGTGTCCGCGCCTACCGTCTGTGGCAGATCATTGACAGCGATGCCATGAACATCATGATCGAGCCCGAGTTCAAGTTCAAAGTGCTGAGCGGCGACGAAAACGCTGTCACAGCAGTGACCGGCGGCAACGCCAAGGGCAACTGGCTGGATGTCACACCCAATGGCACAACTATCGTTGCCGTGAACTATAAGGCACTGGATGTCTACACGACCGCTGACGAGCACGGCACCCACGGCGGCCTCTACCCGGCCACCAATCCCGCGCGCACCAGTGTGTTCGTGCTTACCAATGATGCGACCGAAAACGGCAATGCAAAAGCCAATATCGCCTATAATTCCAATGGCTTGACATCTTCCCGTCCGTCGGCCTGGGATTATAACTACGATAACTGGTTCTATCTGAGTAACGACACCGCTCCCACTCTGGACTTCTCGGTGTCCAGCAGCGGCACAACGACGGTCCAGTACGCCATCGTCACCACCGATGCAAGTGACCTGGATACCCATCTTTCCGGCTGGACCACCTTGACGGCGGATTCCAGCGGCAAGTATCACGCAAGTCTCCTGGGCTTCCGCGAAGCTGGGTTGGCTGGCGGTACTGTGATCATCAAGATGCATGATAGCACCGGCACCTCCTACAGTCTGGCTCGTGTGGCCGAAGTGACCGCCACGGTCACCAACGCCTCCAATCCCCAGGAGACGGAGATCATGCCCGGCGATAAGGTGTCTCTCACCTTCGAGGGTAGCTACCGTGGCATCTACAAGTACAGCGGTATCTTCAACCCCACTACCTACAACCTGTTCTATTCCATCGGCGATACGGCCTATAAGACCAATGTCGCCCAGTATCAGCAGATGGATCAGGCTGAGCTGGAGCTGACAATCCCGACGAATGTGGACTTTGGCTCCGGCAGCACCGCCAATGTTCAGCTCACCAACGGCTATACCTACGGCTCTATGTACTCGGCGGCGAATCCGTTCTCCACCCTGTACAAAATGACGGATACCGGCGTGGGCACGAACTTCAACGCGGTCACGGTGAACTTCTGCTTGAACCGTTTCCCCAATGTGAATGTGGAGGTCACTCCGCGCTATAACTTCAAGCTGAAGCTGAATATTACCAATCCCACCACCGCCACGCCCACTGTGACGCTGACGGATGCCGCAGGCAATGTCCTCACCGCCAACAGCAACGGCGAGTATGAGAACCTGCCCTACGGCACTTACACCTATGCGGTGCTCTGCGCCAGCTGCGACTATGTCTACGGCAGCTTCTACCTGGGCAGCACAGACAAGGCCAATGTGTCCGGCGGTGTGCTGACCAAGACCATTCCGCTGACGGCCTCTGCCGCCGGCGCATGGGACGGCACCACCAAGACGCAGCCCTCCTTGACCGACGGCGTGTATCAGATCGGTACCGCAGCGGAGCTGGCTTGGTTTGCGGCGCAAGTCAACGGCGGGAGCTATGCCATCAACGGTGCGCTGACGGGTGATATTGACCTGGCCGGCTACAACTGGACGCCCATCGGCGGCACTACCGCCAGCACGGCCTTCAAGGGCAGCTTTGACGGCAAAAATCACACCGTGAAGAACATGGGCATCTACTATAGTGCCACCACTACCGCGGCTCCGTATAAGGGACTGTTCGGCTATGTGAACGGCACCAGCAGCAGCTACGCTACCATTCAGAATCTGAAGGTGACCGGCAAGATGTACCTGACCTCCACGGCCAGCGTTGCCAACGCCTATTCCGGCGGTGTGGTGGCCTACGCCAACTATACCAACATCTCCGGCGTTGTCTCCGATGTTGACATCACCGTTACCCGCGTGAATGGCAACTGGAGCAGCGTGGGCGGCGTTGCAGGCCGTCTGGTGAATTCCAATGCCACCAACTGCGGCAATGAGGGCACCATCCATGCCTACCAGTATGCGGGCGGTATCACCGGCTACGCTACCGGTACCATTACCGGCTGCTACAACGGCGGTGAGATCACCGGCAACGGCTATGTGGCCGGCATCGTGGGTCAGACCACCAAGGGCGTCACCGCTTGCTACAATACCGGCAGCATTACCGGCGCCGGCAACTATGTGGCAGGTATCGTGGCCTTTGCCTCCGGTGCGTCCGCTTCTGTCAAGAACTGCTACAACCGGGCTTATGTGGAGAGCCCCGGCAGCAATGTGGGCGCTGTAGTCGGTATGACCAACAATGCCTCTGCTGTAATGTCCAATCTGTATTACCTGAACTTCACTTGCGCCCAGGGTATCGGCAGCGCCAAGAGCACTTCGCAGACAGCCGGGTCTAAGACCAGAGCAGAAATGGACTCCGCAGACTTCGTGACAACCATGAATACGGGTATGGCGGGCACCTTCGTCTCCAGCCGGTATAGCCCTGCTTTGAGCTGGCAGACTAATTTGAGAGGTTTGACAACCCCCTCTGTTGGCAACATTGATTTGGACCCGTTCGGTTATGTGGACGAGAACGATGTTGGTCTACTGCGGCGGTATTTGGCAAACGAGATTACATTGGACGATGATCAGCTGGCGCAAGCAGATGTGAATGCTGACCTTGATGTGAATCAGAGCGATCTTGATCTTTTGATTCAATATGTTGCTGGCACGATCAATGACTTCACTACCAAGGGAGAGTAAAGGATTATCTATGAAAAGAATACTGGCATTATTTATGGCAGTGGTTCTTGCAGTAGGGTTTATCCCCTCCGCCGCATTTGCGGCGGAGGGCGATAGCCCTATGGTTATTACCACAGTCGATAAAACAACAGTAAAGCCTGGGGAAACGGTTGCTGTTACATATAAGTTGGACCATGATTTAGATGCAATGACACAACTTACCATTATTCTTAGGTTCGATGTGTCTCTTTTTCAGTTTGTGAGCACTAATATCGATGATAGTGTTTGGTTTGATAATCCCTCAGTAAATAATACTTCAGTATCAGGTAATAATGGCTTTGTCAGACTTAGAGAGTACAAAAATAGCAATACAGACACAATTGCGGCAGGTACACTCTGCACAATGACTTTCAAGGCATTAGAAGAAATTAGCAATGCCCAAGCGGCATTGTTTTATAATAATAACACCGGTTTGTTGAAATCAAGCATTAAAGTAAACAACACACTCTATGCTGTAGATGGAACTGGTTTTGCAAATGGTGTAGATGATCCGATTACAGTGGCCATTATACCGAGCAGCAGTTCCATCACCGTTCCAAAAGTCGAAACCGGTTACTCTGTTTCCATGGCTACTGACCAGCAGGTTGCTGCAGGCCAGCAGGTTCGCATTCCTGTGACTGTCGCCTCCGGGGAAAAGGGCATCACCGGCTTCAATGCCTATGACATGACCTTTACCTATGACCCGGCGGCCTTGACCCTGAACACCGCCTCCAACGCCGCCGCCAATCTGACGGTGGAGGACAATAACGGCACCGTTCGGGTCCGCCGCTACGGCGAAACCGCGCCCTTGGGTGAGGCCCTGGCCTTGGAGTTCACCGCCAAGGCGACTGCCAGCTCCACCGTGAAGCTGACCTCCGCCAAATTTGACCTGGACGCCAACTCCATCAATTTTGACGCTCCGGAGACCACCATCACCGATACCGACACCGTGGTGGATGCCAACAACTTCACCGTGACCCTGCCGGATGAGTTTACCTCCGACGCGGAGACCCGCCTGGTCCCCGGCGGCGGCAGCTTCACCTTCAAGCCCGTGGACAGCCACTATACCTACACCTTCACCGTGAAGATGGGCGACACCGACAAAGAGGGCCTGACCTTCGGCGCAGATGATACCTACACCATCGAAAACATCTCCGGCAATGTGGTGGTCACCTGCACCAACAAGACCCCCAAGCAGTACGATGTGACATACAAGATTGACACAGATGTGGAGCAGGATGTGACCAGGGGTCCGGAGAAAGCCACCTACTTAAAGGACTACTCCTTCACCGTCACTCCGAGAGCCGGTATTACCTACGATGTAAGCTACAGCACACCCTCTACGGCTGGCACTACAAAAATACTGATCCCCACCGTCAACGACAATGGCACCATCACCTACACGGTCCCCGCCAATAGAGTCGTTGAAGATCTGAGGATCTATGTCAGATCCAGCGCAACAGAGGGTATTCCGGTCGTGATCACCGGCAACGGCGCTGAGGACGCAGCCTCCGGGAATGCAAGCTCTATGGGCAGGAATATGCCCTACTACTTCACGCTGAACCAGCGCGAGAACTGCGACTACACCGTCACAGCTTACTATCAGCCCCTCAACACTCCCACGGCTTCTAAGAGGCCCGCCACCGTGCGCAGCCTTGGCAATGGGAAATATGTGGTCGAGGCCGTGGATTATAATGTCTATCTGCGTAGCGCCGATCACTGGAACTTGGTGGTGAATGTGGAAAAGGTCTCCCACAGCGCGGAGGAAGTGACCGTGTCCAAATATCTGGAACTGAACGACAAGACCATGATGCTCATAACGGTCAAGGGCACCCCCGAGGGCGGCAAAGCCTTTACCTATGACGGCAAAACCATGTATAAGGTCAATGCCTACGGCACGGATCAGTATGCATGGCTGGTGATCGTGGACAGGGGTCAGACTCTGACCCAGGAGGAGGCCGCCGCCAAGGTCGCCATCTCCGCCGCAGACAATGTGGTCACCATCACCCCGAGCTTCGATGTGAACATGAGCGGGAAAGTGGATGTCAACGATGCGCAGCTGGTCTACGATATGTATAACGGCACATACAGTGACTTCACCCAGGTTTCCGTGGAGAAGTTCCTGCGGGCCGATGTAAACGGCACTAAGACGGTGGATCACACCGACGCTGTGGCCATCGTGAATCAGTTTAAGTAAGGCCCCGTCAGCCTCCCCTCCCAGCGGGAGGGGAGGCTTTCCCCCATTGGGGACTTCGCCCCGGCCAGGCCGGGCAAAAAACGGCCCAACCGGGCGGAGAGAGAAGGAGATCAGCATGAGAAAACGCATTTTTACACTATTGGCAGCCC
>OLNY01003296.1_pt1 | contig 10444 bp, 12 predicted proteins | sample 1671981 | NCBI WGS metagenome assembly OLNY01 (sample SAMEA3136632, study PRJEB25190) | human gut metagenome | biome: human gut; feature: human-associated habitat; material: faeces | place: Austria | collected 2013 | reverse complement strand
CATAGGCTGCAAAACACTTTCTGGCTTGTTCTTCGTTGTGGAACACACACCAGTGGCCCTGCAGCTTCGCGCATCTTGATCCGAACTGCACGAAACTCTTGACGTCTTCCAGCGGGTAAGAGAGAAAGAGCCCGATCTCGTGTGGAAAGCCATCGTGCTGCTGCAAACGCTTGGCGAGATGAGACAGCGCTGCCTGATAGCTAAAATCCGCATAGCCAAGGGGTGTTAGGAAGGCTTGCGTTTCAGGGTCTGCCAGATCACGCGCAAGGGCATCGACACGATAAACATAGACGAGCGGCATCTTTCCGTTTGTGAAAAAGAGACGCACATTGATACCAAAGCGGCGCAAGCGTTCCCGCGCAGCCACTGCTTCCTGACAAATGGTCTGTGGATCCAGTTCACAAGTGTTGAAAAGCCCACCCGTTTTGATCCCAGTCAACACAGGGGCACAAAAACGAACAATGCGTTCTTCTAAGGTTTCCATGGTCATCTCCCTTTCAAAATAGAGGTTGTTTGAATTAGCGAGTTTTACTTCGCTAACTCATGGTTTCATTATAGTATGCACATGCTAACTTGTCAACAAAAAATAATTAGCAATATGAAACTTTTTTCAAGAATCCCTTTTCTTCTGCCACAGCATTGCGTCAACGCGGTCGCTATGCTACCATAAAAGCACGCCTGGCATGTTAATCGCGCAATTCCTTCCGCGTCTGCCATGCCAGAAACCACGATCGAAAGGAGCGACACCATGCTCACCTATGACCTTTCCGATGCCAGCAAAGGCGCCTTATATGAAACCCTCTACAAAGACATTCGCGACGACATCAAAAGCGGCACCTTAAAAGCCGGCGAAAAACTGCCGAGCAAACGCACCCTGGCGAAAAACCTCGGCGTCAGCACCATCACTGTGGAAAGCGCCTACGCCCAGCTCATCAGCGAAGGCTATGTCTATTCACTGCCGAAGCGCGGCTATTTTGTAGCCAAGCTCGATGCGCCGATCAAAGCAGCGCCCGCAGAAAAACCTCTCGACACCATTATCCTGCCTGCGCCGCGTCCACACTACGCCTTTGATTTTTCCCGCACCCAAACCAACCCCGATCAATTTCCTTTTGCCACCTGGAAAAAACTGCTGCGCGAAGTCATTGCCGAAGAAAGCCAGGCCTTGATGGAAAAATCACCCTCCGGCGGTGTATGGGCGCTGCGCCGCGCCATTGCCGGTCATCTGCGTGATTTTCGCGGCATCGACGTGCATCCGGATCAAATCATCGTTGGTGCCGGCACCGAATACCTCTACAGCCTGCTGATTCAGCTTTTAGGCCGCGATAAAGTCTACTGCACTGAAAATCCTGGCTATCGGAAAATACCACAAATCTACCGTGCTCAGGGCGTGTGCTGTCGCTTTGCCGATATGGACGAACAGGGCGTCACCGTCTCCGGCCTGCGCGCTGCCGGCGCCGACATCGCCCACATCGGTCCCACGCACCAATTTCCAACAGGCATCACCATGCCTGTGAGCCGCCGCTACGAACTGCTTGCCTGGGCCAGCGAAGCCGATGAACGCGCCATCATCGAAGACGACTACGACAGCGAATTCCGTTGGGGAGGAAAGCCGCTTCCAACCATGTTCGGCATGGACGCCTCCGGACGCGTTATCTACATGAATACGTTCAGCATGACTATTGCCCCGTCGGTCAGAATAAGCTACGTCTGCCTGCCGCAGGAACTTTACGAACGCTGGAAGGAGCGCCTGGGATTCTGCTCCTGCCCGGTACCCGCGTTCGAGCAGTACACGCTTGCGCGGTTCATTGAAAGCGGTCATTTTGAGCGCCACATCAGCCGCATGCGCAAGTACTACCGCAGGATACGTGAACTCACCCTCGCCCTGGCGGTGCGCACCTGCGGGGAGGACAGCATTTCCGAAGAAAACGCCGGGCTTCACTTCCTGATGGACATTCCTGCGGACTCCGGGCTTCCCGGAATATTCACTGAATGCGGTGTGCGGGTTACGCCGCTTGACGAATACTACGATGAAGGCTCCGCGCCGCCTGATTCAGCCGCTGGCAGGTTCGTGGTGAACTACTCAGCCGCCGATGAAAAGAAACTTTCAGAGCAATAAATGATCCCGGAGTACTCGCTCCGGGATTTGCTTATCTGTGATTTTTCTGGTACTCGGCAAGAAATCTGCGGATTTTTCCAGTAACCGGAGCCTTCCGGTCGAGTGTGACGTGCTGTTCTATCTCAAAAATGACAGCCTGCGCCGACGTTTCGTCGGTGTACTCGACTTCAAGCTCGAAGTCCGTCCTGCCGAAATATTCGCTTTTGTCGAGGTCGATCTCCGCACCGTCAAAACGCTTCACACTCCGGTAGGTCGAAAGCGAGCCGAGCAGCTTTACATCGGGAAGTCCAGCCGCGCCGCTGAATTCGGAAAGCTCCTGTCCTGATATGATTTCGGGAATACTGGTAAGCTCGCGCTCCAGCTCGATTCTGGAAACGGCGCCGCTTGTGTTCTCGTGCGCCGGAAGTTTCACCTGCAAATAGAATCTGCCGCCTAAAGTACGTACACGACATGTGATATGCCGTCCGCTGAGCTCACCGGAATCGCTGTCGTAATACCAGTTGACCTGCTCTGCCTCGCTGTCCCAGCTATAAAGCATATGGATCGCGTCGTACTGCTCCTTTGAAAGCATTATCTTGAATTCGTTCTCGATCATTCAGCACCTCAGATGTAATCCATCAGCCCGCGTACGCTGACTTCTCCGGAATTTACCTCAAACCTGCCGTTTTCGTCGGAGCAGACCAGGAACCCGTTCGGAGCGATTCCCTCGGCGAACGCTTCGCGCTCGCTGCCGTTTTCGATAATGCGTATCTTCTTCCCAACGGTAAGACAGCGTTTGACGTACTTTTCACGCACGGACTCGAAGCCTGACCTGGAGTAGCTGTAAAGCCGCTCGGCGATGTCCTCCGCGAGCCTTTCCCTGTCGTTTATCGTCACACCGGTCAGCATTTCCACCGAGCCGCCGTGGGGGATATTCGCCTTTTCAAAGAATTCCGCAGTCTGAGCGAGATTCACGCCGATACCGCATACTATATCCATTGAGGAACCAAAGCATACGCTCTCGCATAAAATACCACATAGCTTGTGGCCGTGCAGTATGATGTCGTTGGGCCATTTGATTCCAAGTTCCTCGCCGGGAAGCAGCGGCTCAAGAGCTTCACAGACCGCAACGCCGGCGCAAAGCGTCAGCGTGTCAGGGTGCGGGGGCTGTTTCAGCAGAAGCGACAGCGGCAGCATTCCCTGGTCGGCAAGCCATTCGTGACCGCGCCTTCCCTTTCCGGCGGTCTGTATCCTTGCAGTCACAAGGGTCCCGTCGGGTAATTCGCCGCGGTTCAGCTTCAGGTAATTGTTGGTCGAATCGACCTCGTCAAGCGTTATTATCCGGTTCAGCACTCTTTTTCACCTTCATCAGACTCATTCTAATCTCGCCGTCACTGGAGATGTTTATTATCCCATAGGAGGGTTCGGTGTGGTTCCTGGGGCTGTCAGGGCTGCCGGGATTCATTACGTACACTCCGTCAATCACCTCGGTGCGGTGGAGGTGCGTGTGTCCGTAAAGCGCGATTTTGCAGTCGTTCTGCTTGGCTTCTTCGACCAGCTCCTCAAGACCTGCATGCACATTCTGGTTATGACCGTGGCAGCAGAAGATCTTGTAGCCGCTCACGGTCACGATCTCCTTTGAACGGTGCATTCCGTAGTCGCAGTTGCCTGCAACGTAGATCATCGGCTTTTCCGGGTGGAGATTGTGGATATCCCGCGCTTCGTTTTCGCCGTCGCCAAGATGTATTATCAGGTCTGCGTCCAGGTTTTCATTTACGATATCGTCCAGAACTGCAAAATTGCGGTGCGTATCTGATACAACTAATATTTTCAAGCTATGGGTTTCCTTTCCGAATGGTATAATTTTTCTATTTACGTTCTAGTTATACATATTATATCATAAAAATGATTTGAATTAAAGGGGGCTTTGAGGTTTTTTCACGAAAAATTCACACAGCTTTACACAATCTGCCATATCACAGGAGGTACATGTCATGAATAACAACGAGTTTGACAATCTGATAAAGTCTGCAAGTGAAAAGCTCGGCTCATCGCCCGAAAGCCTCAGGAAAACAATTGAAAAGAAGGATCTGAACGCGCTTTCGTCGATACTGACAAAGAGCGACAAAGAAAAGCTACGCCGCGTCCTTGCGGATAAAGAACTGATGAAACAGCTAAAATCCGCAGGCTCACCAGAGGAGGTACTCAAGCTGCTGGGCAGCATGAAATAGCGCGAACAGGAGGTACGGCGCATGGACAATATAGAAGATATTCTCCGTGCGCTGGCCGAGGACGCACCGGAGGACAGCGGCTCCAAAGACGAAGTCTCGCAGGACGGCGGGCTTTTTTCCGGGCTTGACCTCGGGAGCATGGCAAAAATCGCTGGACTTCTCAGCGCTGCCGGGAACACCTCCGACGATGAGAAGCTGCTCATGGCGCTTAAACCCCTTCTGCGGGAAGAAAACCGTGGCAAGGTCGACACTGCGATGCGGCTGCTGAAGCTCATCGAGCTGCTCCCGCTGCTGAAAGAAAGCGGTATTTTCGGAAAACTGGGGGGATAAATATGGTCTGGAATTCTGAGCAGTCACCGCTTTACCGCACGGTGGAGTCCTTCAATAATTCCACGTGCAAGCCGGAGAAAGATCCCGTTGAACGTCAGTGCGGGGAACCGAAATGCGGAGCCGCACCGAAAGTCGGAAAATGCCGCTCTGAACAGCCGCGGAAATGCTCCCCTCCGCCCGGAAACATCGGAGGAATTCTGCAAAAGCTAACCGGGGACAGGGATTCGCTGCTTATTATCGCTCTTATAATCCTTCTATGGCGCGAAAAAGCCGATATGAAGCTCATTGCGGCGCTTGCGTTCATTCTCCTGACGTGAATTTTTGATGAAAATTAAAAAAAAACGTTGTCACTACTTGAAATTTTTCGCAGGATAGAGTATAATATATTTAATTGTAACAAAGGCTTCGATCAGTCAGAGTACCCGGGTTCCCCTCCCCCAGAGAGCGGCGCATTGGTGAGAGCGCTGCGGAAGGCTCCGGTGAAAGTGCGGCTGTGAGCCCGGCCGGCGAAATCACAGTAGCCGTCTGCGTTTCCCCGCGTTAAGGGGCTTTGAGGGGCATTTGCCCGAAGCGAAGTGGAACCGCGGTAAAACGCCTTCGCACCACACCGGTGCGGAGGTTTTTTTGTACGCGGTGTGCAGTTCCTTTTAGCATGATACCCGGAGGTTACTATGTTTGACCGTCTCAAAGAAGAGATAAATTCGATAAAGGCGCGTGACCCCGCCGTGCGGTCGGCTCTGGAGGTCATATTCCTTTATCCGTCGTTCAAGGCGGTGAGGTCTTACCGCAGGGCGCACTGGTTCTACGAACACGGGCATTTCTTCATTGCCCGGTGGATATCCCAGAGCTGCCGCAACAGAACCGGCATTGAGATACACCCCGGCGCTAAGATCGGCAAGGGTCTGTTTATCGACCACGGCGCGGGCGTCGTTATCGGCGAGACTACTGAAATCGGCGACTACTGTACGCTCTACCAGAATGTCACACTCGGCGGCACCGGCAAGGACACCGGAAAACGCCACCCGACCCTGGGAAACAACGTGCTGGTCGGCGCGGGCGCAAGAGTTCTGGGACCGATGAAGATAGGCGACAACTCCAAAATCGCCGCCAACGCCGTAGTTCTTGAGGAAGTCCCGCCGAACTGCACGGCAGTCGGTGTTCCCGCGAGGGTCGTGAAGCGCGACGGCGTTCGCGTAGGCAACAGCGACCTCGACCAGATTCACATTCCGGATCCGGTTTCACAGCTCCTCTGCGAACACATGTACAAGATAGAGTGTTTGCAGCAGGAAATAGACGAACTGAAAAAACAGCTTGACAGCAAGAACAATAACTCTCAGGAGGAAAAATAATATGCAGATCTACAACACCATGACAAGACAGAAAGAGGAGCTGAAGCCCATCACTCCCGGCACCGTAAAAATCTACGCGTGCGGTCCTACGGTCTACAACCTTATCCACATCGGAAACGCCCGCGCCCTGTGCGTATTCGACACGCTCCGCAGGTATCTTGAGTTCCGCGGATACAAGGTTTTCTATGTTCAGAACTTCACCGATGTCGACGACAAGATAATCAAGAAGGCGAACGAGCTCGGCAAGACCGCTCACGAGGTTTCCGAGAATGCTATCAGAGAATACTTCACAGACGCCGACGGTCTGAACGTACGCCGTGCCGACGTTCACCCAAAAGTAACCGAGAACATGGATATAATCATCGACATAGTAAAGACCCTCATTGAAAAGGGTTTCGCTTACGAGGCCGACGGCGACGTTTACTTCGAGACCTCCAAGTTCCCGGAGTACGGCAAGCTTTCACACATGCCGCTTGAGGATCTCCAGGCGGGCGCGCGCATCGAGGTCGGCGAAAAGAAGCGCGACCCGATGGACTTTGCGGTATGGAAGGCTGCTAAGCCAGGCGAGCCCTACTGGGATTCCCCGTTCGGCAAGGGCAGACCCGGCTGGCACATCGAGTGCTCCGCTATGAGCCGCCACTACATCGGCGACACCATCGACATTCACGGCGGCGGCGCAGACCTTATCTTCCCACACCACGAGAATGAGATAGCACAGAGCGAATGCGCTACCGGTCAGCCCCTCGCAAATATCTGGATGCACAACGGAATGCTCAACGTTGACGGCGCCAAGATGTCAAAGTCGAAGGGCAACTTCTTCATGGTAAGAGATCTTTCGAAGGAATACGGCTACGAGCCTATCCGCTTCATGCTGCTCTCCGTTCACTACAGAAGCCAGCTCAACTACACACTCGATGTTATCGAAAGCTGCAAGGCTGCACTCCAGAGACTTTACACCTGCCGCGACACTCTGAACCGCGCAATCGAGGCGGCTCCCGAAGGCGAGGCTTCCGCACAGGCTCTCGCCGATGTCAAGGAGGCTCAGGAGCAGTTTATCCGCGTAATGGACGACGATTTCAACACAGCCGACGGAATTTCGACGATATTCGAGCTTGTCCGCAAGATAAATACCGCAGTTTCCGCAGGTAATGCGACTAAGGGCACCCTCAAGGCGTATAACGACGAGTTCACGGCATTGACAAACGTGCTCGGTCTGTTGTATAATAATAACGATGAGGAGCAGATCCCCGCTGAGATCACTGAGCTCATCGAAAAGCGCAAGGAAGCCCGCAAGGCTAAGGATTTCGCACTTGCAGACTCCATTCGCGACCAGATAAAGGCGCTCGGCTGGGTAGTTGAGGAGACCCGTCAGGGCACCATCGTCAAGAAAGCATGATTTGAGGATACTGATGAAAAAAAGAATTATTGCCGCGCTCGCGGCTCTCTCCGTGCTGGGAAGCACTCTCGCTCTCTCAGGGTGCACGTTCACAAGCTCGAACTACAACGCAATGCAGGACTACGATTTTTCAAGCATTCAGCTTGTTCAGCTTGAGGCTCCGCAGGAGGGCGACACTATAGCTATATTTGACACCGACCTCGGCGAATTCCGCGCGGTGCTCTACGATGAATACTGCCCGAACACTGTGGCTGCGTTCGTTGAGCGCGCAAACGCCGGAAAGTACGACGGTCTGCCGGTTTACGCGGTGGTTCAGGACACCTATTTTCTCACCGGCGGCCACGAAAACGACAAGGGAGTATACACCGGGCGCGACAGCGACGACGAAGCGCTCGCGCATGAGTACAATGTTGATCTCTGGCCGTTCCGCGGCGCGCTCGTTACCTACTCGGAGCTTCCGGGTTACTCCGACGCGCGTTACCTCGTCTGCAACAACGACAACACAATGACGCAGGAGCAGATCGACGAGCTGAAAAAATCCATGACTGAAAGCGAAAAGCGCACCGACGTTGAAAAAGCTAACCTCTCGAACCTGTTCGACAAGTTCATCGAGGTGGGCGGCGTGTTCGGAATGGCTGGCTCGGTGACGGTTTTCGGTCAGACATACGAAGGTCTTGACGTGGTGGAAAAGCTCTGCAATATCCAGTCGGACGAAAACACCTACCGCGCCGTTGATACAGTGCTCGTGAAGTCGGTAACTATCAGCGAATACCATGCGGACGGCGAAAGCTCCGGCACGGCAGAGCAATAAGAAAGGGACGCAAAATGAAGATAAGAAAACTCTTGGCATGTATGCTTGCAGCGGTATGCGCTGCTGGCTTCACAGCATGGTCCAGCAACACAAGCAGCGCGGACAGCTCCGTTGTTTCGGAAAGCTCCGGCAACGGCGGCAGCGCTTCCTCTGACTCCACGGCGGCTGAGATGGTGAAAAGCGCTCCGGCTACCGGCGGAAATATCGGCGATGTTTCGATACAGTCAGGCGATATCGTGGCTGAATTTGAGGTCGACGGCTTCGGAACCATCAAGGCGAAGCTGTTCCCCGATATCGCGCCGGTCGGCGTTCAGAACTTCATTCAGCTTGCACAGGACGGTTACTACACCGGTAAGAATATCCACCGCGTGATCTCCGATTTTATGCTCCAGGGCGGTTCTGAGAACGGCGACGGCACCGGCGGCTCCGCTGCTTACTCCGGCGAGGGAAGCTCCTCTGATTCCTTCGGCGTTGAGGCTAACGAGAATGCACGCCACTTCTACGGTGCGCTCTGCTACGCTAACGCGCTCGGTCAGAATTCCACGCAGTTCTACATCGTAAACAGCAAAGAGGCGCAGGATATCGGTTCGCTCGATACGAGCCGCATTTCTGATGTTGCCGCACAGGCAAAGGAGCTTATGGCTTCTGCAGATCCCGGCACAGCTGAGTACAGCTACTATGAATCCATGGCTAACCAGTACTCCAACCTTGCTGAATGGATAAAGAACGCTTCGGATGAGGTCAAAGAAAAATACAAGAACGGCGGAGTTTACTATCTCGACGGCGGCTACACCGTGTTCGGTCAGGTCGTTGACGGATTCGACGTCATCGACAGCATTTCCGGCGTTGAGGTGCAGGAGAATTCCAGCGGCGAAAGCAGCCAGCCTGTAAAGGACATCATCATCAAGTCAGTGAAGGTCTACACAGCCGACTGACGATCTGACGGAAAGGAATAACGCAATGAATATCAAACGCATTCTGCTGAGCGCAGTTCTGTCTGCGGGAGTTATGATCTCATCTGCGGGCTGCTCTTTTTTCGGCGGCGGTTCGGGTGCTTCCTCGGGAAACATCGGGGATATCACCTTCGCGGACGGAGACAAGATAGCGGTCATAGAGTTCAAGGACTACGGCACTGTTAAGGCAAAGCTGTTTCCCGATATTGCTCCGGTCGGCGTTGAGAACTTTATAAAGCTTGCCGAACAGGGCTACTACGACGGTCTGAAGATACACCGTGTTATTCAGGACACCTATATTCAGGGAGGTTCACTCAACGGCGACGGAACAGGCGGCACCGCCGCTTACGTCGGCGAGGACGCTGCCAAAAACGCGACCACCTTCCCGATCGAGGTAAGCGAGAAAGCGCGTAATTTCTACGGTGCACTCGGTTACGCCGCTGACGCGTATGGAAACAACTCCGTGCAGTTCTACATTGTCAGCAACAAGACTCCGGCGGATACCTCGAAGATAAGCGCTGAAAAGGTACAGGCGAAGGCGGACGAGCTTGCCTCCAAACTGGCAAACGAGAGCGCGGCAGAGAGCACTCCGGAAGGGACAGCAGAAACCGCAGAAGCCGCAGAAACCGACAACTCCGACACCAAGCTGCTGACCTACCAGCAGACGTACTACAGCAATAACGCTTCCTTCATCAAGAAGAACGGCGCGGAAGCTGCTGAAAAATACAAGAAGGTCGGCGGACTTTACCAGATCGACGGCGGTTATACGGTGTTCGGTCAGGTCTATGAAGGTTTTGACGTTATAGACAAGATAAACGCCGTAGATGTCACTACGAATGCTTCCGGTGAAAAATCCATGCCTATCCAGGACGTGATAATTTCCTCTGTGACCATCGAAACTTACAAGGTAAGCACAGCAGAGGCAACCGCGGAAGCAAGCAAGACGGATTCCAAGAAGAATTCTTCCGCTCCGGCTTCCTCATCTCCGACAGTCTCTACTGCGGAGGTAAGCGCGGCTGCTACATCTGAAACCGTTTCAACGGCGCAGACAGTTTCCACCGCAGATGCACAGCAGACCGCTCAGGCATCTCAGGCAACATCTGAACAAACTGCCGCTACATCGTCATCGACAGCGGAAGTATCTACCGTAGATACTAAAGAAGCCGCCTGATTACACAATCAAGCAAAGCACGACCCCCGCCGGAATTCCAGCGGGGGTTACTTATGGTCACCTCTAAAAACCTCATGTGAGCGAAAATGGGCAGTGCGCGCCATCTTC
>OLNY01003294.1_pt1 | contig 10452 bp, 13 predicted proteins | sample 1671981 | NCBI WGS metagenome assembly OLNY01 (sample SAMEA3136632, study PRJEB25190) | human gut metagenome | biome: human gut; feature: human-associated habitat; material: faeces | place: Austria | collected 2013 | reverse complement strand
GGTTGAAGAGAAGGTCTTCCGTGCCATTCATGACCAGATCGAGCTTGTCATCAATACTCGTCAGGCCGATATACTTATCTCGGCAGTCGGTAAGCCCCGCTTTATTACCGCAGACATGGTTAAGCCGGGGGCGGTCGTTATCGATGTCGGAATTAACCGGGACGAGAACGGTAAGCTCTGTGGAGACGTTGCTTTTGAGGAGGTCGCGGCAAAGGCGTCAGCGATTACTCCGGTACCCGGCGGCGTGGGCCCGATGACCGTCGCCATGCTGCTCAAGAACACCGTGGAGGCAGCTTCTTACCAAAAGCGGTAGAACTGCAACGAAAAGTTCGCAGAATCCCGGCAGTTTTGCGCGCTCCCTTTTTCTACTGAACACGGTAAAATATAATTGTCAGTTGGAAAACACTGGGAATTACAAAGGAGGCAAACATAATGAAAGACATGAGCATTATCGCTAACAAGAAGATTATCAACAAGGAAACCAACGAGGTCCGTCTGGTCGTGAGCATTGACGAGGAGAATCGCAAGATTCACTCCGTCCCCGTGGACGAGCCTAACGCTGAGCCGAGTATCATGGCTGCTGCAAGCTATGACCGTCGCTGGAAGCTCTACGAAGAGCCTGAGGCTGAGGTCAGCGAGACCGCTGAGCCAGAAGTCAACCACGACGAGCCCATGAAAATGTCGGACGTCGTGACTAAGCTCGAGAGCCTGTTCGACATTCTGAATCGCGTCTACTTCGACAACGCGCTGCCGAAACCGGTCATCACCGTTCAGTCTACCCCTAAGGCTTACGGCCACTGCTCTACTAAGAAGATTTGGAAGAGCGAGAACGACGGCCAGTACGAAATCAACATCGGCGCCGAGTTCCTCAATCGTCCGTCTGCTAATACGGCTGCGACGATGTGCCATGAGATGGTCCATCTTTACTGCCTTGTGAATGAGATTCAGGACACTTGTCAGAAAGGCCGCTACCACAACAAGACCTTCAAGGCTGAGGCTGAGGCAAGAGACCTTGAAATCGGGTACGACCGTACCGTGGGCTTCTCCCACACAAATCCGACCGAGGCCTTCAAGAAGACCCTCGAAGACAACGGCTTTGTACTTGAAGTTCCGTTCGCTCGCGTTATGCCTGAGGAGAAAGCAAAGGCCGAACGCGAAAAGCCTCACCGCTACGTTTGCCCGGTCTGCGGGCAGGAAGTTAAGACGACCGCCGACCTCAGCCTCATTTGCGGTATCTGTGAGGTCGCTATGGAGAGGGCTGATTAAAAGAACTCCAGAACAGCCCGTATCGCGTCCAAAGTTTTCAGAGGGTAAATCTAAGGGCCCCTGAGCTAAAACGCGATACGGGAGGTCTGGGGCTTGCCCGAGGAGGTTTATATGAGAGACGAAGAGTACCTCTTCAAAGAAGATGTACGAGAAAAGGCGATAACAGCCCGGAGCGCTAAGAAGCGCCCTCGGCATAGCGGTTGCCGCCTACCGCAATACACGGTAAAGGAGATGAGAGAAATGAGCGGTCCTACCTACACGCTCAACCTGAAAAAACGTATCACATACGCAGAGTTCAAAGCACTTCCCGAGGGCTTGCAGAAGAGCTACGTACAGAACATTATCGACAAGTACCACGTCGGGCCTTCGGCTCTTGCCGAGCTTATGGGCGCGAACGCCGGTGCGGTCGGCGTTTACCTGAGCAAGAGAGGCTTTTCCTTCAAGCTAGGTTTTCAGCCTATGAAGGACGACCTCGAGAGATTCCGAGAGGACTACGGTATCAGCACGAATGCGCCGGCAAAAATAACTTTGGAGAACTTCTCGTTCTGCTTCTCCGGAGCCTTCAATGCGGCGAGCTTTGTAAAGCAAATCAAGGCCTTCGTCCCCGAAGGACAGCTCCTGCGGGTCTCTGTAGCAGTCGAGGTAGTCGAGCCTGAGCCCTCTGCTACTGAGCCTGCTACCGAAGAAAGTCCTTGATTTACAAGGTCTTTGGCTATCTGGTAGTACTGGTAGTTCGTAAAAACTAAAAAGATTTTTCCAAAAAGTAAAGGGACTCAAAGCGCAATCTCGTCGCTCCCTCGCATTACATGTATATATAAGGAAAATTCGTTAAAACGGACTACCGACTACCAAAAGAAAAAGGAGGAAAAATATGAAGTATAAAATCGGACAAATCCTCACCTCTAATCAAGATGTGGAGGTTGAAAAAGCCTTATCTGGCGAGAAGGTGGTTATTCCTAAAGGAAACAAAATCATTATCGGCGCGGATAAGCTGGCACACCATCTCCGTACGGGCATGATTCAGCCCCTCGGTACGGCTGAAGTCGAAGGCTATGACTCTGAAGGACTTGCTGAGTACTTGCTGCTTGTCCTCAAAGCGCATTTTCCTATCGACGAAATGCTGGAGGACTATGAAGTCTCGGAGCGTATGCTCTTAGACGAAATCGAGTACGCCTTTGACGACATTGGCTTTTGAAAAAAAAAAGGACAGGCTTAAAGCCTATCCTTAATCTGGGCCGCAAGTACGAAACCGTAAGGCAAAACGACTATCGTCACCTCAGGTGTTCGACCTGCGATTAAATTGGTGGAGCTGAGGGGAGTCGAACCCCTGTCCGAAAGCACTTTGACAGGACCTTCTCCGGGCGCAGGACAGTTTCAGCATTCCCTCCCTGCACAGGCACTGGCCAGACTGAGCAGTTCAGTAGAGTCATGATGCATGGGCGGGGCAACTCTTACCCGCCGCACGTCCGCCACATCAACGACGCCCTCCCCGGCCTGTGGCCTCTCCGGTTCAGACGGCTGCCTTAGTTAGGCAGCGACAGCAATACGATTGTTGTCAGTTAATTTTAAGTTGCCCGTTTTTAGGCGGTCAGGCGCCGCCGCCCGCTTATCCTGCCTCCACACCCCCGTCGAAACCGGTACAGCCCCGTATGAGATGGAAGGCGCCCGGGCCGGAGGCCGGCCCGGATGCCGTGTCAAAGCTTATCTATGGAAGGGATCCGGCAGCTTCTCCGGCTCCGGATACGTGACACCCTGGGTGTCCACGGTGACGGACTTCATCACCTGGGGCTTTTTGGGCTTGTTGGTCATCATGTTCCTGGGCTGGGAGACGATCTCGTCCACCACGTCCATGCCGTCGATGACCATACCGAAGGCGGCATACTGCCCGTCCAGATGGGGCGCGTCCTTGTGCATGATGAAAAACTGGCTGCCGGCAGAGTCCATATCCTGGGCCCGGGCCATACTCAGCACGCCCCGGGTGTGGCGCAGATCGTTGGGTACGCCGTTGGCGGCGAATTCACCCTTGATGCAGTAGCCGGGACCGCCCATGCCGGTGCCGTCGGGGCAGCCGCCTTGGATCATGAACCCGTAAATGCAGCGGTGGAAGATCAGCCCATTGTAAAACCCGCTGTTGGCCAGAGAAATGAAATTCCGCACAGACTGCGGCGCAATATCGGGATACAGCTCGGCAGTGATCTTCTTACCGTTTTCCATTTCGATGGTGACGATGGGATTGTTCATGGATACGCTCCTTTTATCGGTTTTTCTCGCGGACAGCCCGCTCCATTTCGCGTTTGGCGTCGCGCTTGGCGATGGCGTCCCGCTTGTCGTAGGTCTTTTTACCCTTGCACAGGCCCAGCTCCACCTTCACCCGGCTGTCCTTGAAGTACAGGCTCAGGGGAATCAGGGCATAGCCGTCCTGCTTCTGCAGATCGTGGAGCTTGCGGATCTCCCGTTTGTGCATCAGCAGCCGCTTGGGCCGGTCCGGGTCCTTGTTGAAGATGTTCCCCTGTTCATAGGGAGAGATGTGCATGCTGTGGGCGTAAATCTCGCCGTCCTTGGCCACGCAGTAGGAATCCTTCAGATTTACCCTGCCCTGGCGGATGGATTTGACCTCCGTCCCCGCCAGCTCGATGCCCGCCTCATACCGGTCCTCCACGAAATAGTCGTGGTGCGCCTTGCGGTTCTGGGCCGCGATCTTGATACCGCGCTTTTCCATGGCGGACCTCCTCTCTTTTGATTGGTAAATAAGTATACCACACCTTCCCGGGAATTGCAACCCCTGTCACCGGGCCCGCTGGGCCGCCTCAGGTCTCACCGCAGGCGCTCTCCCAACGAGCTTGACAAACCTACAAATTTGCGGCCCCCGAAACGGGGGCCGCAAGGGGAGAGACGGTTACTGCTTGACCCACTCGATGGGCAGCTCCACGCCGATGTCACCGAAATCGGAGATCAGGGCGCTGCTGCCGCCGGTCCACTTCATAACACCGTTTTCCAGGGTGTACTCGGCATAATCGTCCTGGCTGAAGGAGTTTTCCTTCTCGCTGGTGTACAGCTTGCCCTTGGCAGCGCGGAAATAACCGGTGAGGTTTTCCTGGTCCAGGCCGTCCGTCAGCTGGTCCACGTCCAGCGCACCGAACAGCTGCTTTACATATTCCTCCACGGTGATGCCCTGGGCCTTCATGGCCTCGTCGATATCGGCGCGGCTCATGCCCTGGTCCTCCAGCTGCTGATACACCAGGTCCACCGTAACGGGCACCATGGCGTCGATGTACCCCTGCACGGAGGCGGACAGGGCGTCCTTATCCACGCTCAGGGTGAAGGTGCCGTCCTCGTTGAAGACCAGCACAAAGGTCATTTCCACCTTGGCCTCCACGGGGACGTCCATGCCGGCGCCCTCATTGACGCCCTTCTGGAACTCCTCGGTGATGTCACAGGTCCATTTCCAGGTTCCCACCAGATCGGCGTTGTTGTCGCCGCCGCAGGCCGTCAGGCTCAGGGCCATCATCAGCGTCAGCAGCAATGCAAGAATGCGTTTCATGTTTTTTTACTCCTTTATTCGTCTTTCTTCCTGGTCGTTAAGACCATGTTCAGTTTACACATTTTTTGATTCCCTGTCAACCGACAGGGCAGTTTTTTTCGCCAAACAGAAAAATTTTCAAATTACCCATTGACTTGGTAGTTAATTTCGGGTATACTCCAATTAGAAACCAAATCAGTAGGTAATTACACCTGAAACAGGGAGGAATATACGATGACTGTTTACGCAGATAACGCGGCCACCACAAAGATGAGCCAGACGGCGCTGAATGCCATGCTGCCTGCCATGGAGGAGAACTTCGGCAATCCCTCCAGTCTGCACAGCGTGGGTCAGCGGGCGGCAGAGCTGCTGATGAAGAGCCGGGAGACCGTGGCCCGGTGCCTGAACTGCCAGCCCCGGGAAATCATCTTCACCTCCGGCGGCAGCGAGGCCGACAACCAGGCACTGCTGTCCGCCGCCGCCATCGGCCGCCGCAAGGGGAAGATGCACATTATTTCCACGGCTTTCGAGCATCACGCCATTCTCCACACCCTGAAAAAGCTGGAGAAGGAGGGCTTTGAGGTGGAGCTGCTGCCGGTTCATGAAAACGGCATGGTCTCCGCTCAGCAGGTGGCGGACGCCATCCGGGAGGACACCTGTCTGGTGACGGTGATGTACGCCAACAACGAGATCGGCAGTATCCTGCCCATTGAGGAGATCGGTGCCGTGTGCCGGGAGAAGGGCGTGCTGTTCCATACCGACGCCGTGCAGGCGGCGGGCCACCTGCCCATCGATGTCCAGGCCCAGCACATCGATATGCTGAGCCTGTCCGGCCATAAGTTCCACGGCCCCAAGGGCGTGGGTGCGCTGTACGTCCGGGGCGGTATCCCTCTGGTGAACGTCATCGAGGGCGGCGCCCAGGAGCGGGGCAAGCGGGCCGGCACGGAGAATGTCCCCGGTATCGCCGGCATGGCCGCCGCCCTGGAGGATGCCTGCGCCCATATGGAGGAGAACCGGGTGAAGGTCACGGCCCTGCGGGACCGGCTGATTGAGGGCCTGTCCAAAATTCCCCACAGCGCCGTCAACGGCGACCTGGAGCACCGTCTGCCCGGCAACGTGAACTTCTGCTTCGAGGGCATTGAGGGCGAGTCCCTGCTGCTGCTTCTGGATGCGGCGGGCATCTGTGCGTCCTCCGGCTCGGCGTGTACCTCCGGGTCTCTGGATCCCAGCCATGTGCTGCTGGCCATCGGCCGGCCCCACGAGGTGGCCCACGGGTCCCTGCGGCTGAGTCTGTGCGAGTGGAACACGGAGGAGGAAGTGGACCACATCCTGCGGGAGGTTCCCCGGGTGGTGGAGTATCTGCGGTCCATGTCCCCGGTATGGAAGGACCTGGAATCCGGTAAGAAAGCATTCATGCTGTGACGTTGAAAGGAGCGTTTGGCTATGGCACTGTACAGTGATATCGTAATGGACCATTTCATGCATCCCCGCAATGTGGGCGAGATTCCCGACGCCGACGGAGTTGGCCAGGTGGGCAACGCCAAATGCGGCGACATCATGAAGATGTACCTGAAAATCAAGGATAACGTCATCCAGGACGTGAAGTTCGAGACCTTCGGCTGCGGCAGCGCCATTGCCTCGTCCTCCATGGCCACGGAGATGATCAAGGGCAAGACCGTGGACGAGGCCCTGGCCGTCACCAACCGCCAGGTGGTGGATGCCCTGGGCGGCCTGCCTGCTCACAAGCTGCACTGCTCCGTCCTGGCAGAGGAGTCCATCAAGTCTGCCGTCAAGGACTACTACGACCGCAACGGCATCGCGTATGACCGCAGCAAGTTCCCGGAGGATTGCGGCAGCTGCGAAAGCTGCCGGATGGTGTGATATGGTCATATCCAGCAAGGGACGATACGCCCTGCGGGTGATGGTGGACCTGGCGGAGCACGGCGGCGACGGATACGTCTCCATGCGTGATGTGGCCCGGCGGCAGGAGCTGTCGGACAAGTATGCCGGGCAGGTCATGTCTCTGCTGAGCCGGGCCGGGCTGGTAAGCGGCGTCACCGGTAAGGGCGGCGGCTACCGCCTGACCCGAAAGCCGGAGGAGTATCCCCTGGGGGAGATTCTGCGTCTGACGGAGGGGTCCCTGGCTCCGGTGGCCTGTCTGGAGGAGGGGGCTCACCCCTGTGACCGGGCGGCCCAGTGCCGGACCCTGCCGGTGTGGAACCGGCTGGGGCAGATCATGGGCGACTATCTGGACAGTGTGACGCTGCGGGACCTCCTGAAAACTGATGAATAACCCCCACGCCGGGCTTTTGGCTTGCCAAGAGTCCGGCGCGTGTGCTATACTGGATAAAAATACCACGCAACCTGAGGTTTCCTGCCGCTTTCCGGAAATTTTTCCCGGCGCAACCTGGGGTTGGTGGCGTTTCCGCCCGGCGGGGCGTACAATAGGACCACATAAACGGGGGCATTCCCCCCGGAAAGGGAGGCATGCGGCATGATGGACAGCTTTTTCTTCGGCGGCGGGTTTGAGATCGTTTTTTTCCTGATTTTTGGCGTGATCGCGGTGATGATCCTGGTAACGCTGTTCCGGGGCCTGTCCCAGTGGAACAAAAACAACCATTCTCCCCGGCTGACGGTGGAGGCCCGGGTGGTGACCAAGCGGCAGAATATTTCCCATCACCACAGCGGAGACCATATGTCCACCACCTCCTCCTGGTACTATGTCACCTTCCAGGTGGAAAGCGGCGACCGGATGGAGCTTCAGATGACGGGACCGGAATACGGCATGCTGGCCGAGGGCGACCGGGGACGGCTGACGTTCCAGGGCACCCGCTATGTGAGCTTTGAGCGGGAATAAGGAGGAAAACAGTATGGCAATGGTTCAGTGCAAAGCCTGCGGGAAAATATACGATTACGAGAAAAACGGCTGCTGCCCGTCCTGCGGCGCGTATAACCGCCCGCCCCGGCGGGAGCGGGTAGACGCCGACGGCACGGTGCATCACCTGACGGGGCAGGAGCGCCGTTCCGTCCCCCGCGGGGGCAAGGTGTGCTTCGAGAAGAAGGAGTGCCACGAGAAGAAGGTCTGCTTCGAGGACGAGGCCCGCAAAAAACCGGCCCACAGGTCCTTCAGCCTGACGTCCGGCCAGCGGGTTCTGCTGGTGTTTATGCTGTTCGTGGTTTTGGGCATCATCGCGTCCTTTGCATCCAGCGTCCGGCTCCATTGGGGCGGCTCCCGGGAGCCGGACACCCCGTCCTATCCGGCCCATGACGCCAGCGAGGTCCCTGCCGTGCCCTCCGATAGCTGGGTGGGGGTCCCCTGGCAGGGCGGACAAGTGGGCCTGCTGGACTATGAATATGCCGACGGCCAGCTGACGGTGCTGCTGTACATAGACCTGCCCGCAGATCAGGTGCTGCTGGACCAGCTCCAGCTGTACGGCTTTGAGCAGTGCGCAGGGTACTATTCCCTGGAGCCTGAGCCGCCCTCCGAAGCGGAATACCTGGGAGAGGGCCAGTGGCAGCTGATCTTCCCGCTGCCCTCGGATGATCTGTATTACAACAATTTTCTGGAGCTGTCGCTCCTGGATGCTGACGGTGTTGAGGAAAACTCCATACTTATAAGCGTCCCCATATAAAAATTGCGCTTGTCAAAAAGGGCGTCGCCCTTTTTGACAAGCGCACGCCGCCTGGGGGCGGCATTTCTTTTTTCGATTACATGGTCACGCTCTCGCCGCAGGCCAGGTCGCAGATGGCAGCGGCGGCATTCTGGGGGAACTGTTCCTCCCGGCGGCGCAGCATGGCCGTGGGGTCAATGGCCCCGGAAATCACGCCGGACAGCAGGGGCGTCAGCTCCTCGTCGTTTTCCACCGCCAGAGCATAGCCACGGCCCGTCATAAAGCCAATATTGCGGCTTTCGCAGCCGGGGACGGCATTGAGATACAGCAGCGGCGTCCGGGAGGCCACCGCCTCGGCGGTGGTAAGGCCCCCGGCCTTGGAGATCAGCAGGTCCGACGCCTGCATATAGGCGCACATCTGGTCCGTAAAGCCCAGGACCCGGACCCGGGGATTGTCCACGAAGTCGTCGATCATCTGGCGATGCATCCGCTGGTTGCTGCCGCACACGGCCACCAGCATGTCGTCGTGGCCCAGCAGCCCGGCAATGCAGGCGGCGGTGGAGCGCAGGGGGCCTGCCCCCATGCTGCCGCAGGCCAGGGTGAACACGTGGCGGCAATTGTCCAGACTCAGCTGCCGCCGGGCGGCGGCCCGGTCCGGCATACGGCAGAACTGCCGCCGGATGGGGATACCCGTAGCGTAAATGCGCTCCCGCGGCAGACCGGCCGCCTCAAACTCCGGCGTCAGCGCCGGATGGGGGATGCAGATGCCATCCAATTGCAGCTCACCCACGCCGGGGGAGCAGGTGAAGTCAGTAGCCACGAACCAGGCGGGCATCCGCAGACCGTAGCTGCACCGCAGCTCCGTCATCATCATGGCCGGAAACACATGGACGCAGATGGCCGCGTCGGCTCCCAGATCCATCAGCGCCTCATACAGGGGGCCAATGCCCCGGATGCTGTTTTCATACAGCAGGGGAGAGGGGCGCTTTTCCTCCCGGCGGTAGCCGGCGCCGTACAGCTTGGGGGTGTAGCGATAGGCGAAATCGTGGCCCCGGCTGATAAGGTCCGCAGCGCCCTTGGGCAGAAAGTCCAGGGTGTTGTAGGTTTTGCTCTCGTGGCCCCGGGCGGACAGCTCCTCCGCCAGGGCGGCGGCAGCGGCGTTGTGTCCGCCGCCGGTGTTGCAGGAGAGAATAGCAATTTTCATAGATTCTTCTTTGTCTCCTTCTCCGCCAGTCGAAGCAGGCGGGGGCGGTTATAGCGTTGGATCAGGATAAAGCTCACGTTGCCCAGCAGGTTGTACACCAGCCACAGCAGCCAGGACCACACGCTTTTCCACAAAAATAGCATGCCCACAGACAGAACGATGAGCCAGCAGTGGACGCACTCGGCCACGCAGGTCTCCTGTACCAGGGACATGGGGTCAGCCGCCGACAGCTTCTTTTTCACCATGTCCGGCATCAGGCGGCTCATGTCCGGCAGACGGTCCTTCCAGCGGCGGATGTGCAGCTTGTTATATACCCGTCCGCCCTTTTCCCAATCCCGGCACCGGTAGGGGGCCTGATGGGGGTCAAACCAGCGGCGGGGCAGGGCCTGTCCCACCGGGTGGGCCAGAACGCCCAGGGCCGCCGCGTACAGAGCGGCCCGCCAAAAACCGTGCATGCGCTGTCCTCCATTCGTGTATTACAGCACATCATACCAGATATAGGGATAAGAATCAAGCACTTGGACGAAAAATGTGTAATACTTTGCCTACCATGGATGACTTTTTGCACCTGTCAAGAAGAATTGTCTGAAACAAGCAAAACCCTCGGCGCATCGCGCCGAGGGCTTTGCTTATTGGAAAATTGGGTTAGGCAACGCGCTTGCCCTTATAGCGGGGAGTAACCGCCATGGCCACCAGGCCGCAGCCGCACAGACCCGCCAGGGCGAACCACAGAGCCGCACCCTTGTCACCGGTCTTGGGACCGTTGTTGCCGGTATTGCCGTTGTTGCCGGTATTGCCGTTGTTGCCGGTATTGCCGTTGTTGCCGGTATTGCCGTTGTTGCCGGTATTGC
>OLNY01003287.1_pt1 | contig 10466 bp, 3 predicted proteins | sample 1671981 | NCBI WGS metagenome assembly OLNY01 (sample SAMEA3136632, study PRJEB25190) | human gut metagenome | biome: human gut; feature: human-associated habitat; material: faeces | place: Austria | collected 2013 | reverse complement strand
AAAAAAATATTTTAAGTATATAATATATTTGAAACTTGTAATTTCTCAAGGTATCTACCAGAAAGGAGTTATTATCTTATAATGAAACTCAATTTAAAAAATATACCTAAGTACTTATTAATTGTATTATATCCATTATTTTTATCAGTTTTATTAGAGTATAATATATGTCAGAATTTTAATGACACATTAAAATTCTTAATGAAAAAACCTAATATATTATTATTTAATATTATTATTTGCGCCATATTGTTTACTATAATTTTCCTTGTATTTAAAAAAGCTTATTTGTCTATGGCTATTCATGGAGGTATATTTTACATTCTCTCATGTATTGAATATTTTAAATATAAAACTAGCGGAAGTCATTTAGTAATTAGCGATTTATTAATGACTAAAAATCTAAGTGATGTAGGAAAATTTGCTTCATTAAAAATTACTTATCCACTAATTCTTAACTTTATAATATTAGTTGTATATATTTTATTAACTTATAAAAACAATTTAACTTTAGACTTTTCACTTAAAAAGCGTATCTGCAGTTGTGCATTTATAAGTATGTTAATAACTATATTCTTGACAACTTCTATATCTGCTAAGATTTTTTCTGTTTTTGAAATAGAAACTCCTGCAGCTACTAATATCCTGGAAAGTAACGAACAATTTAGTGATATAGGTTTTCTTCCTTATTTGGCAAAGACTACATCAGAAAACTTAATGGATATTGTAAATCCACCTGAAAATTATAGTTACGATTCTATAAAAAATTTAATATCTAATAATGGTGTAGATAATAATACTGAAAATACTAATAAAAATACCCCTAATGTTGTTTTCATTATGTCTGAATCCTTTAGTGATTTTAGAGTCTTTGATTCATTAAATATTGATAAGGACATTTATTCTGGGTTTGATTCAGTTGCTTCTGAAGGATATGTTGGTAACTGTGTAGTTCCAACCTTTGGAGGATATACTACAAGAACTGAGTTTGAATTGCTAACTGGGTTACCAACCTATGCAATTAATACACCATCAGTTCCACAAAACTTATTAAAAAAGCAAAAAGTTATTAATACTATTCCAAGTTATTTCAAAACTCTTGGTTATAATACAGCATATATTCATCCCTTTAGTAAAACATTTTATGATAGGGATACATTGTATACAGAGTATGGATTTGACAATCTATATTTTGATGATAGTATGACAGTTGAAACTGAAAACTTTAGAAGATATATTTCTGATAAAAGCGTTTTTAATGAAATTAAAAGTGTTTTAAAGTCAAATAAAAGTCCAAGTTATATTTTTGCAACTACTATGCAAAATCACCAACCATACTATGCTGAAACTGCTGAAGGTGCAGACCAACTATCTTATTATTTAGCTGGTGTTAAAGAGACTAGTGATCAATTAAGAGAATTTACAAACTGGTTAAAAGACTTTGATGAAGATGTAATACTTGTTTTTGTAGGTGATCACTTCCCATTCTTTACTCCTGATGATAATGTTTATGATAGATTAGCAGTTTCTGATAATAATGCTGATTTAATTTATAATCAAAAATATATAATGTGGAATAATTATGATTCTAGTATTTTTGATAAAAATATTAATACTATTTCTGCATTTTACATACCTTTTGTTCTAATAGATTTGATTAATTCTAAAAAAACAGATTTTATAGAAACTATGCAGAGATTAATGAATGAATATCCACTATACTCACCAAGTATTCAAAGTTCTAATTCTAGAAATGAATCTTTAGACTTAATTACTTATGATAGAGTTATAGGAGAAAATTATAGTTCTAATATTGAAAATAATGATAATATTAAATAAAAAAATGCAACTAAGATTTATTAATTCTTAGTTGCATTTTATTATTTAAAATGAGAGTTAACTGTAAACTATTTTCTAACTTTCTTTTTATTTAATAATAATATATATCCAATAGCAACTGCTAAAATAGCAAATGTTAATATATACATAGAAACCTCATTACCAGTTGCCGGTAAATTATTATTACCTGAATTAGAACCATTATTGTTTGGTTTATTATCTGGCTTAACTTGTGGTTTATCTTCTGTTTCTTCCTCTTTATCATCATCTAAATCTGGCTTTCCATCACCTTTAGAAGTATCTACTAAAGAATATATACCTAATAAATCACTCTCAAAAATAATATTATTATCTTTTACTAAAAATTCAATACTTATTTTTTCACCCTTGGAATTTATTAAATATAAAAGTAAATTATCTTTATTATAATCTGATGGTATTGGAATTGTAACTTTAGCGTTTCCACCAGTTGGTTGTACCTTTTCACCATTTACTTCTACAAAAATATCATATGATATAAATACCTTACCTATATCCTTAATAATATTTAAAACATAATCATAAATAGACCCTGATTCAATTTTATCTACCTTAAGGTCAGCTTCATTAGAAATAACGTCGTCCTTAGCCTCTACTCTTATTCCAGTTTCAGTATCTGTCTTGTCAAAAGGAAGCTTTTCATCTGGAATTTCTTGCTTACCATTTACTTTAACTATTATAGAGTCGGTATCCATAGTTATATTTCCATCTGAAACAGTAAAGATTACATATACTTCAGTATCATTTTCTGGTGTAGTTATATTTCCATCAACATCAATAATACCTTCTGGATTAGTAGTTTTTATTGATACATTAATCCCCTCTTCAACATTAGGTAATACTAGTTTATTTTCTACAATACTTGGCCTATAATTATTATTTATTGAACTTATTGTATCTCTTACTTTATTTTCCCTTACTGTAACATTACATATAGCTCTTATATCTGAATCTGCAACTGTACCTTCTACTGTAAATACAGATACTTTTTCATATAAATCTGAAGAAATACTATTCCATACAACATTAACTTCACTAGTTGTACCATCTGAATAAGTTACAGTCACTACAGTTGGTAATACTGGTTCTATTCCTGCTATTGTTTCTACATCAACTTCAGAAATTGATATAATTGTAGGAACTTCTATTTCCGGAACCGCATATACCTTCCATTCAATAACACCTAAACCTAATTTACTTGGAGATAAATTCATTCTTAATGCAGTTGTTGTTACAGCTTTAAATGTTGTTCTATTATATTGATCAGCTTCTCCACCTAAACCTACTGCATCTTCAACATATCTCCACTCTCCATTTTCATCAAGGTATTGGAAATCTACTGAACCTGGCATATTTATTCCACCACCGTCAGTAAAGTAATATACATCTGTAGCATCAATTGTTACTGGATTTTCCCAAGTATATTGTAGCCATTGATCTAATCCTTCTTCGCCCCAGTTATGCCATAATCCATGACTCTTATCATTAGAGTTTACTGGATCAAATCCATCATTTATAGTAGTTATTCCACCTAAATCTGAATTTGTATATTTTGCTGTTGGAGTCGCATCTGGTGCTATATTTGTACGTTCAACTTCTGGAATTTCGTCTTCCCTACCATTTACAACTACCTTACAAATTGCTTTAACATCAGTTCCTTCAACTGAACCATTAACTGTAAACTCACCAGCATTTCCATACTTATCTTCACTTATTTCATCCCAAATTACATTATATCTAGCTATTGTATTATCTGAAAGCTTAGCAGTTACCTTTTTAGGTAATACTGGTTTAATACCTGCTTCAGTTTCTACTATAACTTCTTCAAAACTAACTATCATTGGATTTTCTGGTTTTGTTTCTGATACTACTACTTCACATATAGCTTTAATATTAGAACCTTCAACTATACCTTCTACAGTAAACTTACCTTCATTTTCATAAAGCTCTGATGATATTTCATTCCATTTAACTTCAACTTCTATTTCAGTATAATCTCCTAAAATACCTTTAATAGTAGATGGTAATTCTGGTTTGATACCTGGCTTAGTCCATATACTTTCAGTCATATATCCCACTAACTTTTGTTCGTATATACCCTTTATAAAGTTATTATCTAAATCTGTACTATAAACTCTAAAATCATCTAAAGCAAATTCATTCATAATAGTTCCATAATAGTTTTTACTAATTAAAACTTGCTCTGTAACTGGTTTACTTATAGTTTTAGGACTTCCTACAACTTCAATTTCTTGAGCTACACCATTTCTATAAATATTACCTGTTTGTGTTTTAGAATTCCATGTTATAGCCACATTAACCCACTCATCTTCACCAAAGAATTCGCTAGCTGATGCATTTACTTTAAATCCTGTTGATCCTCCATCTATCCACATACCTACTGGTGATCCTGATGTTGCATTAATAAACCATCCTGTTGTACTCCAATCTCCTTTTGCCCACGCAATAATAGCTTCTCCTCTTAATGCAGTTTGTCTATTTAACCAATAAGAAATTGTTACATTTGGTGAAGCAAAATCTGTTCCTGCATTTTGAACCGCAATAAAGTTACCATTGTCTCTATTCATTAACACTCCACTATTTGATTTTCCATCAACTAATGTACTTTCAACATCAGTTCCATTAATTACTGCAGTGTGTCCATTACCAGATAAATCTTCAATTTTATTTTCACTAATTTCATCAAAGCTATATCTAGCTACTAAATATGGATTTTCATCTGCTGAAATAACTTCAATATTTGCTATAGCCTTTAAATCTGTTCCTTCTAAAGTTCCATAAACTCTAAATTCACCAGTTGTAGCATATAAATCCTTTGTTAATTCATCCCAAATAACTTCTGACTCTCCATAAGTTCCGTTTGATAAAATTCCATTAACCATTTCTGGAAGTTCTGGCTTAACAGTTTTGTAAGTCATAACATTAACTTCTTCAACTTTTTCTAATACTATATCTTCTTTTATTTCATATCTATCCTTTATTTCCTCTGCTGAAAGATCCTTTGTTAAAATGTAGAATTCATCTATTGCTCCATTTAATAATGAAACACCTTCAAATTGTGATTTTCCTATATAATTTTTAGGAGTTGTTTCTAAATCTGCTAAGTTAAATGATATATTTGTGTTTTCACCTTCTAATACACCATCAACATATAATGATGCAGTACTATTACTAATAGTTACAGTTATATTTTTCCAATACCCTGGAACAAATTTTTTGTCTGATTTAATTACAATATCCTTGCCATTATCTAAATCTGGAATAGTTAATTGTGCCTTACCATCCTCTACAAATGATAGATATAAGCATTCACCATCTACATTACCAAGTTCAAATAATCTTGATCCTGATATTGGAGCTTCATTAAGATTTACATAAGCTGAAATTGTAACATCTTCAACTCTCTTAGTAATATTCTTAGGTAATTCTACATATCCAGTTTTTCCATTAAACTTTATAGCATTTCCAATCTTCCCTTCAATAACCTCTCTTCTTGCAACTATAGCCCCATCATTATTAGATCCTGATGTATCTAATACAGTATCTTCTTCAATACTATCAAAGGTATATTCTAATAATACCTCTGGTAGTGGTGGATCTTCCTTAACTATAATAGTTACTCTATCTGAACTTGATAATTCACCATCACTTACTACTAATTCAAATTCATAAGTTCCAGCTTTAGTTACCTTTCCTTTTGTTATTAACTTATCACTATTTTCTAATTTAGCTTCTCCACCTTCTGGTCCACTAACCATTTTCCATTCATAAGTTAATTCTAAGTTTGGATAACCATCATCAGTAGCATTTCCCTTTAAAGTAAACCCTTCAGAACGTAAAGTTTCACTTCCTTCACCTGCTTCTACAACTGGAGCTGTATTTTCAGGAGTTTCTCCTAAAACAATTGTAACTTCAGCATCAGTTTCTGGCATTGGTACATTAACAACAGCATCTTTTCCCTCTATACAATTAAATTGTCCTGCTACTTCTCCATTTACTAATAAGTCATAAGAACCAGCCTTAAGACCAGTAAATGATATAGCAGAATTATGAGCAGTTTTATTTAAGTTTTTAATATTGAAAGTAGCACCTGTTCCATCTTTATTTACTTTAGCTTGAGTATATTGATCATTATCAAACTCAATATATATTTCTTCATCTATTAAGTTTAATTTCATAAATAACCCATCTTTAGGAACTATAGTGTAATATTCGCCATTATCTGTAGCTTCACATCCATATCCGAATAAACCAAATACAGGATCCACAGTTACATCTGAAGATAAAATTTGCAATGCTCCAAACAGACCTAAATCAGCCTCACCAGCCATTTGTCTCCAACCATTATGAAGATTTCCTCCACCAGTACCTTGTCCCCCTAAGTTACCTTTTTCAGCTTGGTATGTCCAAGAAACTGTACCTATATTGTCTTCAGCACCACACATTTGACCTGAATTTATAGCAGTTAAGTTTGCAATTTTACCAGCATAATTTATTCTTTCAGCATAAGCCTTTTCTTCTTGTGTCATATCATTATCTTGAAGTCTTAACCAGTCATCCATACAGTATCCTGCTAATGAAGCTGTGTATTGGAAGTTCCACCAATTTTCACCACATATTGTTGTTGGAACACCATAATGATACCAAACAGATTGTAATCCACGACAAGCTCTTGTTTTCCAATCTATTTTTTCCATCATTTCTGTATTTCCTTGAAGCTTAGCTAAAGTGTAAACAGCTTCTTCACCAGTATTATCGTAAGTATACTCTGATCCATATGGATACTTAGTATTTTTAAAGTTGTTATATTTCTTTTCCATAATATCTTCTATAGTTTTAGCTTCATCATAGAACCCTTCTACTTCTAAAGCTTCAATTATAGCTGGAGTTGTTAATTCTCCCATAAGACCAGTTTCCCAGTTATAAGCAACTCTATCTCCATATAAAGCTTTCATTATATTGTAAGCTCTTAATAAATAAGTTTCTGGAGATTCTATATAGTCAACCATTTCCGGATACTTTCTTGCTATTTGATACATTGAAAAATAAGTGTTATATATATGTGGATAAGCATATCCTCTATAAGTTGGTGTTGTATTAGGTTCTGGCATTAAAAAGTCATGTATTAAATAATCATCTTGATGCTCTGCCATTAATCCATTCCAAATTGCAGTATCTAAATACTCATCAACAGCTATAATTTGTTCTATAACTGGTTGGTATACATTCTTTTCAGCTAAGTATTCACCATGAGTTAATCCCCAATCATCTCCCCATCCCCAATATCCATTGAAGACACCTCTTTTACTTTGTGTATCCATCATCCAATCATCAAATACTTTATCATATATTTCTCCTGGGGCATCCCATTGAGTTTTTTCAACCATAAAGTCTCCATGAGTTTCTAAAGCATCTGCAACAGGTTCAATAGCATAGAACTGTAATACTGTCTCTTTTCCATCTTCATAGTATATATGAACATTATTTTGTCCAAGACAAGATAATCTTATTTCATATATATGATGAAGTTCTCCATCAACAGTTTTACTTTCTAAATATTCAAAAGATGTTCCTACATTTTTTGTACATGGTATATCTTCATGTTCACAAGTTTTTTCTCCTGAATGTAAATCTGCTTCATGAGGACATTCTATTTCTATTTTTGTTATTTGGTCTACATCATTTTTATAATGTAAATCAACTTTAGCTGGCATATCAGTAGAGAAAATCATCCCTGGAAGTGCAACAGCATCAATTAATCCCTCTTCATAAAGTGTAGTTTTCATATCAGTTTCATCTTGTGCAACCGAAAAGTTAAAAGCATATGTTTTACTTTCATTTGGCTCTAAGAATAAAGAAGTATTATCTAAATAAACTCTATTAGTTTTCTTTATTACATTAGAATGTATATAGAAAACGTTTAATCCGTTTGCCCAACCTGCTTAATCTTGTGCCCAGTTCGTTTGCCCTCTCTCTTCTACTCTCCAGTGATCTTTATATTCAAATCCTGCTCCAGTAGATGTATCTGGAGTCATTACTAAGAATTGGCCTTGTCCACTTGGTCTTGTTATATAAATATATGATGATTCATTACTTACATAAGAGTGATCAACTACTCTTGTTTCATATATTTCTTCTCCCCCTGGCCATATTTCATTAAAAGCAAGTGGCAATCCAAAATCGCCAAATTCTATTTTCTCATCTCTAGTATTTGTAACTGTAATCTCCCAACGAAGCTTATCATCTACTAGTGAATATGTTTCAACTAACTTAAAATCTTTTATTCCCTTATCTTCAGTTGCATTTTCATAAGTTATTACAACCTTATTTCCATCTAACTTTATATCTCTAACTGAATTAGATGAATTAGTCCAAGACTCTGTCCATTCTGTAGAATCACCAACCTTTGTATTAAACATTAACTCTCCCATCCATTGATGATCATCAGTATCTTGATTAGGACTATTTTCTGCATTCATAACATAATTAGTTGGGTACTTATCTCCCACAATCATTAAAGAAGTAATTTGACCATATTCTCCAATTTCAATATTAAAGAATTCATTAGATAGTTTTATTACATCTCCATTTTTTTCAGCTTTAGTTTTTGCTGATACCTTCTTAGTTATAAAATCTGTTGGTAATAAACTAATCAGCAAAGCAAATATTATTATCATTGATATTAATCGCCTATACCTCATTAGTCTTGAATTTGATTTTTTCATTAAATTCAATTAAATTCCCCCCTTTAACTAACTTAAACGTTTTATAAAGATTTAAAGAAATATAGGTAACTCTACAATTACCTATATTATCTACTCTTTAACTAAATATTAAATTCCCTTCTTCATCATACATTAATTTTTTTATAAATGTATGCCTATTTGGATCATATAATGGATCTCCTACTATTTCCTTATAGTTTCTTGCATGATATACTAACATATCTGTTTCTCCATCTTCTGAAACAGTAAAACAACTATGTCCTGGTCCAAATATTTCTTTTTCGTTATCAGTTTTTAAAACTGGTTTTTCTGATTTATGCCATGAATCCTTATTTAATAAATCACTATTTTCATCAGCAATTAATACTCCCATACAATAATTATAATCTGTAGCACTAGCAGAATAAGAAATAAATATCTTCCCATTTCTATTTATTACAGCCGGTCCTTCATTAACTAAAAAGCCAATCTTTTCCCAGTAATATTCTGGCTCTGCAATCATAACTTGTTTTCCTTCTATTGTCCAAGGATTACTCATCTTTGCTATATAAAGATTAGAATTTCCATAAATATTAGGATCTTTTTGTGCCCAAACTAAATATCTAATTCCTCTATGTTCAAATGTAGTACAATCTAAGGCAAAGGACTCCCAATTAGTTTTTAGCTGCCCCTTTTCAATCCAATTGCCTTCTAACGGATTTTCTGCTTCATTTTCTAAAACAAAAATTCTATGGTCAAATAAACCTTCATTTGTTTCAGTGGTTCTAGCTGCTGCAAAATATATATACCATTTTCCATCAATATAATGAATTTCTGGTGCCCATATATTGGCACTTAACATACCTTCTTCATGTTTTCTCCAAATAGTTACTCCAGCTTCTTCAGCTAATCCATTTATCGTTTTTGATCTTCTTATTTCAATTCTATCGTATTCAGGTACTGAAGCCGTAAAATAATAATATCCATCTGTATGTTTATATATCCACGGGTCTGCTCTTTGTAATATAATAGGTTTTACCACTTCTTTTACTTCCATAATAATCCTCCATGCCCTATACCAAATCTTTTATACTATTTCGAATACTCTATTTTCATTATTATATCTTGTGGATAATCTCCAAATGATTTTCCAAATATACTTATTCCTCCTATGTTTTTTGCATTTTCCTTTATACCAAATTTAACACTTATAAAATCATTAGTTTCAACATTAAAATCATCAATTGTTTTATCTGATAACTTTAAATCATCAACATAAGTTCCTGTACTATTTACTCTCCAATATTTCAACAAACCATATTGATTAATTGTATCTGGCCACCATTGTGGATTATTTCTACCACGTCTTCCCCAAAAATCACCAGGGCTAGTCCATGTTCCAACTTCTATATCATTTATCCACATAGTTATATCTGATGGCCAATCATTTTTATAATGTGGAGCTTCAGAACACATTTCTATTGAAACTTCCAACATATTTATCTTTTTATTTTTTAATCCTTCATATGGAAATTTATACTCTATATATCCATTATAAAACCATAATAACTGAGCATTAATTTTCTCCGGGTAATAAAAACTACTTGGCTTGTCAAAACGCCCTATACTTCCTTTTTCACTAACTAATCCACAAGATGGCAATATGCTACAATCACTATAGTTTCCAATAGGCATATCTATATAAACACAGTTCTCTGGTAAAGTATTTATACTATCATTTAAATTAATAATAATATTACTACAGGCCTTACTACTTACTTTCATAGATCCTCTTATTCCAGGTTGCAGTTCTGTAAGTACTAACCCAGCTTCTTCTAAAATTTTTATATTTAATGCAGTTGT
>OLNY01003283.1_pt1 | contig 10474 bp, 7 predicted proteins | sample 1671981 | NCBI WGS metagenome assembly OLNY01 (sample SAMEA3136632, study PRJEB25190) | human gut metagenome | biome: human gut; feature: human-associated habitat; material: faeces | place: Austria | collected 2013 | reverse complement strand
GTCGCTCCCCGTGCGGGGAGCGTGGATTGAAATCGGCAGGGCCGAAGGCAGCGCCTCTTGCGGATCCGGGTCGCTCCCCGTGCGGGGAGCGTGGATTGAAATCGTCAGCAGATGGATAACATCAGCGTTTTGTGCGTCGCTCCCCGTGCGGGGAGCGTGGATTGAAATAAGCCCTGCATATGCCCCATTTGTGCCAAATATTGTCGCTCCCCGTGCGGGGAGCGTGGATTGAAATGCAAGGCGCTTGACGGGTACGCAACCATTAAGCGCGTCGCTCCCCGTGCGGGGAGCGTGGATTGAAATGCTTTACGGGATGTGCGCAACCGATCCCGGGAAAGTCGCTCCCCGTGCGGGGAGCGTGGATTGAAATAACTCTTTTGTTTCTGTGGCGTGCTGCTCCCGCTCGTCGCTCCCCGTGCGGGGAGCGTGGATTGAAATGCGTGTGCAGATCGCAAAATCAAATGGCTGTACGTCGCTCCCCGTGCGGGGAGCGTGGATTGAAATTGTCAAAGTTATACAGTGTCGCTAGCATCAAGCCGTCGCTCCCCGTGCGGGGAGCGTGGATTGAAATATCAAATATAATTGTGTCTATATTTTCTGCGCTAGTCGCTCCCCGTGCGGGGAGCGTGGATTGAAATTACCAGTTCCGCGCGCTCCAGTAATAATTGTAAAGTCGCTCCCCGTGCGGGGAGCGTGGATTGAAATGAGAAGGACGGCGCGCCGTACATCATGGATTCGAGTCGCTCCCCGTGCGGGGAGCGTGGATTGAAATTTTGCGGCTTTTGCCGCTTCCGACCTCATTATACACGTCGCTCCCCGTGCGGGGAGCGTGGATTGAAATCTTCCGTCGTCGTCTCGTCTACGCCGCGATAGTGGTCGCTCCCCGTGCGGGGAGCGTGGATTGAAATCGTATTATAACGCGCAGCAGACGGCAATGCCAGACCGTCGCTCCCCGTGCGGGGAGCGTGGATTGAAATACCTAAGAATGCCTCCTCTCTGCTCGAAATCTCTGCGTCGCTCCCCGTGCGGGGAGCGTGGATTGAAATAAGTATAGCCAAGTGAAACAAAAAATATAGCAATGTCGCTCCCCGTGCGGGGAGCGTGGATTGAAATCCGTGCCTCTTTTTCCCTTCATCGGTTTTCAATGTCGCTCCCCGTGCGGGGAGCGTGGATTGAAATTATCCACACGCTAATGGCACAATACGGCGAAATGGTCGCTCCCCGTGCGGGGAGCGTGGATTGAAATTACAAGCCCCAATCGCTTGTTTATCGCCTCCTGTGTCGCTCCCCGTGCGGGGAGCGTGGATTGAAATAAGTTCCGTCAATCTTGCGTTAATTGGCGCTTTATCGTCGCTCCCCGTGCGGGGAGCGTGGATTGAAATGCCAGCGCCCTCCGTGTATCTCTACGCACATACCGTCGCTCCCCGTGCGGGGAGCGTGGATTGAAATGGCGAGCGCTTGAAGAACTAAAAGAAGCATAACGGTCGCTCCCCGTGCGGGGAGCGTGGATTGAAATCAATCTCCAGATGCATAGGTGGCAAAAGTGGGTTTGTCGCTCCCCGTGCGGGGAGCGTGGATTGAAATTGCCGGAGCAGCTAAAAATCGGCAGCGCATCCGTCGCTCCCCGTGCGGGGAGCGTGGATTGAAATTGGCGCTGGGCGTGATTCTCGTCCTGCTGGGAGCATGTCGCTCCCCGTGCGGGGAGCGTGGATTGAAATGACTTCAATGAAATTCTGATTAAAAAACCGGTTTTGTCGCTCCCCGTGCGGGGAGCGTGGATTGAAATTGTCCAGCATTTACGCCATCCGCGCTATGCTGGAGTCGCTCCCCGTGCGGGGAGCGTGGATTGAAATCACTACCGCGCGCGTGGGCGCATCACGCACGCGCGTCGCTCCCCGTGCGGGGAGCGTGGATTGAAATGATAAACTTGCGCAATAGCCCAATAAGCAGGAAGTCGCTCCCCGTGCGGGGAGCGTGGATTGAAATCGGGGTTGTCGTTCGAGCATCCCTATTGCCGATGTGTCGCTCCCCGTGCGGGGAGCGTGGATTGAAATCGCCGCGTCCAGCGAATCATAGTACGCCTGCGCCAGTCGCTCCCCGTGCGGGGAGCGTGGATTGAAATTCAGTTGTGCTGTATATCGGTCGTGTCCCTTGCCCGGTCGCTCCCCGTGCGGGGAGCGTGGATTGAAATGCGTCGATGCATGGGCGGTGGCTGAAACGGTTGATGTCGCTCCCCGTGCGGGGAGCGTGGATTGAAATAGCGATTCCCAGCGCTGATCGTTCGTCTTTAGAGTCGCTCCCCGTGCGGGGAGCGTGGATTGAAATCAGCCGTTCCCGGCGATTTCCGTTCCGGCGAAAGTGTCGCTCCCCGTGCGGGGAGCGTGGATTGAAATCTCCTGCGCGGGGGCGGCGGGCTTGTCCGCCGGAAGTCGCTCCCCGTGCGGGGAGCGTGGATTGAAATCTTGACAAGCCGATCATCAGACCAGCGACGAAAAGTCGCTCCCCGTGCGGGGAGCGTGGATTGAAATACAGTTGCTTCCAAAAGACCAATAACGTCATTTTGTCGCTCCCCGTGCGGGGAGCGTGGATTGAAATCCCAAATATGTACATTTTGAAACTGGTATATATGGCGTCGCTCCCCGTGCGGGGAGCGTGGATTGAAATCTGGAGATTTTGCCAGAAAATGCCGTGAAAAATAGTCGCTCCCCGTGCGGGGAGCGTGGATTGAAATCCGGTTGAGTATGCCATCCAGCCGTCCGGCACCGTCGCTCCCCGTGCGGGGAGCGTGGATTGAAATGTTCTACGGGCGAACGCAGTCCGAAGCCCTTGCAGGTCGCTCCCCGTGCGGGGAGCGTGGATTGAAATAAGAACGCGATTGGCACATGTGTGAAAGTTATCGTCGCTCCCCGTGCGGGGAGCGTGGATTGAAATAGCGCCGCTGTCCCATGCGTCATACCAATCGCCATCGTCGCTCCCCGTGCGGGGAGCGTGGATTGAAATAAATGTCGCTGGGGCGACCCCGCGAGAGAAATTGATGTCGCTCCCCGTGCGGGGAGCGTGGATTGAAATCTGCAATCGCAGGATGTCCTCGATTGCGTAGCGAGTCGCTCCCCGTGCGGGGAGCGTGGATTGAAATTGTGTCCATCCGCGCGCATTAAGCGCATCGACCAGTCGCTCCCCGTGCGGGGAGCGTGGATTGAAATGCGTGAAAAACAGCTCAAGAATATCGCGCGGGCGGTCGCTCCCCGTGCGGGGAGCGTGGATTGAAATCTCCAGTGGGAAATCCACAAAATCGTGAACACCTTGTCGCTCCCCGTGCGGGGAGCGTGGATTGAAATAGCGCCGCTGTCCCATGCGTCATACCAATCGCGATGTCGCTCCCCGTGCGGGGAGCGTGGATTGAAATTTGACGCTGATAGTCGTGCAGCACCCCGCCGGAACGGTCGCTCCCCGTGCGGGGAGCGTGGATTGAAATAGGCATTGGGAATGGAGAATATTGCTCGGAAGAATGTCGCTCCCCGTGCGGGGAGCGTGGATTGAAATATTGCAGCGAAGGGTGCTACAAGATAAGCGAGAAAGTCGCTCCCCGTGCGGGGAGCGTGGATTGAAATGAAGATACTGATAGCGCAACGTCGCTTGTTCCGCCGTCGCTCCCCGTGCGGGGAGCGTGGATTGAAATGATGAGCCTGATTTCCCAATCCTCAAGGTTGCGGTGCGTCGCTCCCCGTGCGGGGAGCGTGGATTGAAATTACAAACGCGAAGAAATTGAGGGATGCACCGCCGGTCGCTCCCCGTGCGGGGAGCGTGGATTGAAATTATTTCCATTATTCGCGTTCGCAGGTGAATAGGCGGTCGCTCCCCGTGCGGGGAGCGTGGATTGAAATCTCACGCAACCCGCGTGACAATCAGGTTGGCGTTGTCGCTCCCCGTGCGGGGAGCGTGGATTGAAATTGGTGACGGGTTCGGCGTGTGTGACAGGCGCAGCGCGTCGCTCCCCGTGCGGGGAGCGTGGATTGAAATGCAACGATGACCGGGAGTTCTGCGTTGGAGATAGTCGCTCCCCGTGCGGGGAGCGTGGATTGAAATGCGGTATTCGCAACTGTGCGGATAGCATCGCCCGTCGCGTCGCTCCCCGTGCGGGGAGCGTGGATTGAAATTGTGACAAGGCAACGGCGGAGGAAGCCGCCGCGAAGTCGCTCCCCGTGCGGGGAGCGTGGATTGAAATCTCCGTCTCCGTGACGCTTGCGGCGTACTCCCGGTCGCTCCCCGTGCGGGGAGCGTGGATTGAAATCCGACGGATTACGCGGAGGACGCGCAAAGCAGCGCGTCGCTCCCCGTGCGGGGAGCGTGGATTGAAATATCAAATTACGGAACCCGTTTTAACGACAACGAGGTCGCTCCCCGTGCGGGGAGCGTGGATTGAAATCTCCGTCTCCGTGACGCTTGCGGCGTACTCCCGGTCGCTCCCCGTGCGGGGAGCGTGGATTGAAATCCGACGGATTACGCGGAGGACGCGCAAAGCAGCGCGTCGCTCCCCGTGCGGGGAGCGTGGATTGAAATCTCCTCAGCCGTCCCAATCTGCGCTGTTGCCAGCGTCGCTCCCCGTGCGGGGAGCGTGGATTGAAATTCTCAAAGTACGATGCGCACCCGGAGAGCGCATGGGTCGCTCCCCGTGCGGGGAGCGTGGATTGAAATTGGCAGCAGGTGCGCGACACTTCTGCGTCCATTGCGGTCGCTCCCCGTGCGGGGAGCGTGGATTGAAATTGCATCGAGAATCTCCTGCACACGGTGCGGGACTGTCGCTCCCCGTGCGGGGAGCGTGGATTGAAATGGCGGGGATGCGGGCACGGAGGCAGGAGCAGGTGGTCGCTCCCCGTGCGGGGAGCGTGGATTGAAATATGGTACTCATGTTGTGTCCTCCTATTTTCCGGGGTCGCTCCCCGTGCGGGGAGCGTGGATTGAAATCGTGGTCATGGTTATCCCTCCCAGTTGTGGTGTCGTCGCTCCCCGTGCGGGGAGCGTGGATTGAAATTGACAGCGCACAGCATCGAATACGACGATTGGGGTCGCTCCCCGTGCGGGGAGCGTGGATTGAAATCAGCCGTTCCCGGCGATTTCCGTGCCGGCGAAAGTCGCTCCCCGTGCGGGGAGCGTGGATTGAAATATTTTGGCGTCCTCCTTGTTGTGTTGGTGGTGTGGTCGCTCCCCGTGCGGGGAGCGTGGATTGAAATCCTTTTCGTGGCCGTTTTCGGCCTTTCGCGACGGTCGCTCCCCGTGCGGGGAGCGTGGATTGAAATTACGATCAACGCGATTTGCGCGCCGTCGCCGGTCACGTCGCTCCCCGTGCGGGGAGCGTGGATTGAAATGCCGCCGCCACGCGCGGCGGCACCCCTGACCGCCTGGTCGCTCCCCGTGCGGGGAGCGTGGATTGAAATGTCCCCTCCGCGGGGGGTCCGGGTGCTGTGCAGGTCGCTCCCCGTGCGGGGAGCGTGGATTGAAATTATCGTGTCGTCGGTGTCGATGGTAAAATCCACCAGTCGCTCCCCGTGCGGGGAGCGTGGATTGAAATCGGGATGTACCAAACGCCCGCGTGGCGGAAGGAATCGTCGCTCCCCGTGCGGGGAGCGTGGATTGAAATAGGCTTCCTTGCGCGGGTAGAGCTTGAAAATACGGTCGCTCCCCGTGCGGGGAGCGTGGATTGAAATAACCCGCCTGATGATGGCCCGGCGGCACGGGCCATGTCGCTCCCCGTGCGGGGAGCGTGGATTGAAATCCGCCTCTCGTCCGTCCTTGTGGCATCACGATACGTCGCTCCCCGTGCGGGGAGCGTGGATTGAAATGCTCTCTAATAATATTCCCGGCGACCGCGTCATTGTCGCTCCCCGTGCGGGGAGCGTGGATTGAAATGCTGACAATTCCACCGAGTGCGACGTACTTGTACGTCGCTCCCCGTGCGGGGAGCGTGGATTGAAATCCGTCGCGCAATGGGAAGATAATAAGCCCGAAACGTCGCTCCCCGTGCGGGGAGCGTGGATTGAAATACATTCCTGCCAATGCCGTCATCGTCGGTCTGTGTCGCTCCCCGTGCGGGGAGCGTGGATTGAAATCAACTGGCTTCTTGCCCTTCTCGCAGACGATGCAGTCGCTCCCCGTGCGGGGAGCGTGGATTGAAATGTCTCCTTGATGGTATAGACTGCGCCTTCGGAGGACGTCGCTCCCCGTGCGGGGAGCGTGGATTGAAATTGCGATTAGGCGGGCTTGATTGCTTCCACCTGCTGGTCGCTCCCCGTGCGGGGAGCGTGGATTGAAATACGACTGGGGTCTTCGCAATGATGACCGGGAGTTCGTCGCTCCCCGTGCGGGGAGCGTGGATTGAAATTCCCCTCTTCTTACTTCACGATGACGGTTTCCCAGTGTCGCTCCCCGTGCGGGGAGCGTGGATTGAAATGACGGCCACGGGAGCCGATAGGCTTCCAAATCGTCGCTCCCCGTGCGGGGAGCGTGGATTGAAATTGCACGGCTGCAATCGCAAGCGCGCGCGAAATGGTCGCTCCCCGTGCGGGGAGCGTGGATTGAAATCTTTCGTGGTGAGATATTTCTCACCTTTTGACTGTCGCTCCCCGTGCGGGGAGCGTGGATTGAAATGAGCGCGTCGCCGCACGCATCCCCGACGAGTGGTGTCGCTCCCCGTGCGGGGAGCGTGGATTGAAATCGCGACGCCTCGAAAGGCGTTTCGGCGCGTTACCGTCGCTCCCCGTGCGGGGAGCGTGGATTGAAATGGAGCGTTCGCGCCGTGTGGTTGCCCACCCCGATGTCGCTCCCCGTGCGGGGAGCGTGGATTGAAATGCCGCGCGGACGGCGCGGAGCGCGGCCTCTGCCGTCGCTCCCCGTGCGGGGAGCGTGGATTGAAATGAGCGGCAGACCACGATGGAGAACCTCGCGATGAAGTCGCTCCCCGTGCGGGGAGCGTGGATTGAAATCTTTCGCGGCGGCGCTTGTGCGTCGCCGTCCGTGTCGCTCCCCGTGCGGGGAGCGTGGATTGAAATGTCCTCCAGCCACGCCGGGTCGTCCAGCCAGTCGTCGCTCCCCGTGCGGGGAGCGTGGATTGAAATTGCTCCAACAGAACCCGGAGAAGGTCGTCGCCCTGTCGCTCCCCGTGCGGGGAGCGTGGATTGAAATCCGACGCCCGGACTCCCGGACGCCGCGAAAGGCCGTCGCTCCCCGTGCGGGGAGCGTGGATTGAAATTACTATATGCGCGCGCCGCAAAGCACGGAAAAGGTCGCTCCCCGTGCGGGGAGCGTGGATTGAAATACGTGGGGCGAATGAAGAAAAGATGGCTGTCCTAGTCGCTCCCCGTGCGGGGAGCGTGGATTGAAATGATGGGGTTGCTATCGTCGCCCTTGCGCAAGGCGGTCGCTCCCCGTGCGGGGAGCGTGGATTGAAATTTCGCATTCTCCAGCAGCGTCTCTTTGTCCGTGAGTCGCTCCCCGTGCGGGGAGCGTGGGTTGAAATCTGCCTGTTGGAACGCCTCAAGCGACTTTCGCAGTCGCTCCCCGTGCGGGAGCGTGGGTTGAAATCGTCATGGAGACGCAGGAGTTCCATGCGATGGCGGGTCGCTCCCCGTGCGGGGAGCGTGGGTTGAAATCGGCACTTAAAAACAGCCATTCCGGGCTTTGCGGGTCGCTCCCCGTGCGGGGAGCGTGGGTTGAAATCTCCCTTTAGGGCATTGCCCCTCAACCAGTTATGTCGCTCCCCGTGCGGGGAGCGTGGGTTGAAATCGCCCTGTGTGCCGTGCATCGTGGCCGGGTTGAGTCGCTCCCCGTGCGGGGAGCGTGGGTTGAAATCGGCACGGGGGCGGGGATGTCATCCGCCGGGGCGGTCGCTCCCCGTGCGGGGAGCGTGGGTTGAAATGGGTTGTGCATATAATGTAGGAATCCGCCCACCGGTCGCTCCCCGTGCGGGGAGCGTGGGTTGAAATTTGTAGATCATGGGGTCCTCCATTCTGCCGGGCGCGTCGCTCCCCGTGCGGGGAGCGTGGGTTGAAATACCATGCGGTCGCGCTGCCAGTCGCGCCGCTTTTCGAGTCGCTCCCCGTGCGGGGAGCGTGGGTTGAAATATGTGCATCTTGCGCGCCGCGTCCTCCATCACGTCGCTCCCCGTGCGGGGAGCGTGGGTTGAAATATCCACTGCGCCAGAATCATCCGCACCAGTGCGGGTCGCTCCCCGTGCGGGGAGCGTGGGTTGAAATGGCAATTATCTGCCTTGCGAAAACGATGTTATCGTCGCTCCCCGTGCGGGGAGCGTGGGTTGAAATCGGCATCCGCCGGGACAGAGGGCGACCCGCAGGAGTCGCTCCCCGTGCGGGGAGCGTGGGTTGAAATAGGATTCTATGCTATACTGACGCTGTTCCCGGTTTCGCGTCGCTCCCCGTGCGGGGAGCGTGGGTTGAAATACCCGGTTCCGGGCGGAAATGGACGGCGTGAGCGTCGCTCCCCGTGCGGGGAGCGTGGGTTGAAATCATCCAGCGAAGCATTAACAAGATGAACGAGGTCACGTCGCTCCCCGTGCGGGGAGCGTGGGTTGAAATAGGATTCTATGCTATACTGACGCTGTTCCCGGTTTCGCGTCGCTCCCCGTGCGGGGAGCGTGGGTTGAAATACCCGGTTCCGGGCGGAAATGGACGGCGTGAGCGTCGCTCCCCGTGCGGGGAGCGTGGGTTGAAATCATCCAGCGAAGCATTAACAAGATGAACGAGGTCACGTCGCTCCCCGTGCGGGGAGCGTGGGTTGAAATCGCTTGTATCGCGGGCTATGGACGAAGGCACAGGTCGCTCCCCGTGCGGGGAGCGTGGGTTGAAATTCGCCTGAACTCGCCGCCACGCGCGGCGGTACGTCGCTCCCCGTGCGGGGAGCGTGGGTTGAAATCTACTGCTCCGGCAGTGTGACTGTCCGCCGGAGGGTCGCTCCCCGTGCGGGGAGCGTGGGTTGAAATCGTAAAAGGACTTGTGACTGTCAACGGGGTTCAGCGTCGCTCCCCGTGCGGGGAGCGTGGGTTGAAATCCCGGCTCCCGCGAACGCCCGGCGTCCGGGCTCGTCGCTCCCCGTGCGGGGAGCGTGGGTTGAAATTTGTAAATCATGTGATCCTTCTTTCCGGGCACATGTCGCTCCCCGTGCGGGGAGCGTGGGTTGAAATGGCACGACGGTGCGCCACACAGCGTCCGCGGACGGTCGCTCCCCGTGCGGGGAGCGTGGGTTGAAATTACGGATACAGTTTCCCCGCTATGGGTGTACACGTCGCTCCCCGTGCGGGGAGCGTGGGTTGAAATGCAGTCCAGCACTTGCGCCACATGATCCAGCGCTGTCGCTCCCCGTGCGGGGAGCGTGGGTTGAAATCGCCGCGACCGTGCAGCGGTCATCGTCGGACGTGTCGCTCCCCGTGCGGGGAGCGTGGGTTGAAATAGAAGGTGGTAGCGAGTGCGGTCGTAGTGCTGCCGTCGCTCCCCGTGCGTGGAGCGTGGGTTGAAATTGGAAATCCTTAGCAATAACATCGTAAATATTGTGTCGCTCCCCGTGCGGGGAGCGTGGGTTGAAATCATGTGTATTGGGATATGGCGCTCCATGTGGCAAGTCGCTCCCCGTGCGGGGAGCGTGGGTTGAAATTCTCAGGAGCAGTATCATGAAAACCCACACTCTGTCGCTCCCCGTGCGGGGAGCGTGGGTTGAAATCTTACCAGAAACACCCGCTTCTTTTGCCGCGTAACGTCGCTCCCCGTGCGGGGAGCGTGGGTTGAAATGCGGACATTAAGTTTGAAAAAGAGGATTACGTCAGTCGCTCCCCGTGCGGGGAGCGTGGGTTGAAATTTCGGGCGTGGCGTAACTGCCGACGGTGCGCCCGGTCGCTCCCCGTGCGGGGAGCGTGGGTTGAAATATGAATAGCGTGGGGTATCCAGAGGTACGGACGAAGTCGCTCCCCGTGCGGGGAGCGTGGGTTGAAATGCGTGCCGGCCGCGCCGAGAGTTATCCCGTCCGCGTCGCTCCCCGTGCGGGGAGCGTGGGTTGAAATCCACGGAGCGCGACACGCTCAAGCAGCAGCTTGCGTCGCTCCCCGTGCGGGGAGCGTGGGTTGAAATCAACAAGTTCCTGCATCCGGTGCCCGTCGCGGGCAAGGTCGCTCCCCGTGCGGGGAGCGTGGGTTGAAATACCAGAACGGGCAATCTATCAAAGAGTGCCCGTCTCGTCGCTCCCCGTGCGGGGAGCGTGGATTGAAATACAACCCGTGGAGCATGACGGCAGGCAACAGCGCCGTCGCTCCCCGTGCGGGGAGCGTGGATTGAAATAACTGCCAGATTGTCCGGCAGGGGCCGCTAACGCTGTCGCTCCCCGTGCGGGGAGCGTGGATTGAAATTGTACATCACCACCATGGGTTATGTGACGGACGGGGTCGCTCCCCGTGCGGGGAGCGTGGGTTGAAATC
>OLNY01003281.1_pt1 | contig 10479 bp, 7 predicted proteins | sample 1671981 | NCBI WGS metagenome assembly OLNY01 (sample SAMEA3136632, study PRJEB25190) | human gut metagenome | biome: human gut; feature: human-associated habitat; material: faeces | place: Austria | collected 2013 | reverse complement strand
CGTGGGCAAACAGAAAAAGATCCGGAGCGGCGGAGGGGTCATTGCCCACCAGCTTCAGAGAATCGGTCAAGCTGGTTTTCTTTTCAAATTGGACATCCAGATTCGGCACGGCTTGCGCCAGATAATCGGAAAGGGCGGTGATCACCGCGTCTTCCTTGTCATGCCAGATGACCAGCCTGTTTGTATCCGCGCTGTCCGTTTTGCCGCCGCAGGCGGTCAGGCTCAGCAGCATCGCAAAGCATAAAATCAGAATGAAAAACCGTTTCATAAAAGCCTCCTTGATAGACCGTCAGCGGGTACACGGCTGACGTGTACCCGCCGGGGATACGGTTGCGTATTTTTAACTCTTTTTCTTCTTTGCGACGATTGCCGCACCGCCGCCAAGCAGGACAACTGCGGCGGCAATGCCGACAACCATGCCGGTATTGCTGTTCCCCGCCGCTTCCTGAGGTGCTTCCGTGGAAGCGGGGACGGTCGTCTCTGCCGCAGGCTCGGTGGCCGCGGCATCCTGTGCAGGCTCTTCGTAGAAGACCTGGGCATTTTCGGCATCCGTCACCACGATCCAGACCTCCTTGCCGGCCTCGACGGACAAATCCGTGGTCTGGACAGCGCCTTCGTTGGCGTTGATGATTACGGAATTGATCCAGCCGGGAACCTGAATGTTGTACCAATCGCCGTCCTTGGTCAGCGCTTCGCCCGGCCAGGAAGCAAAGGCGTTGGTGCCGTCCGGTGCTGACCATGCCCAGCAGCTGGGGTCAGCCCAGTCCTCAGGAACCTGCGCATGTACGGTCACATCGTCCACGGCCTTGTCGGGGTCTTCGTAGCTCAGCTCGTAGGTCAGATCTTCATAGACGGTGATCCACAGTTCCTTTCCCTCAATGCTGACATCCTCGGTCTGGACGGTTCCTTCGTTGCCGTTGATGATCAGGGAGTTGACCCAGACGGGAGCTTTGCAGGTGAACCAGCCGTTGTCCCCCTCCTGCATGGCCTTGCCCGGCCAGCTTTCAAAGGCATTGGTGCCGTCCGGCGCCGACCACGCCCACAGATTCGCGGTTTTCCATGACAGGGGAACGTAGGCGTGAACGACAAACTTTTCCACATGGGCAGGGATCTCGCCCCGCAGCTGCGCCTCGTAAGCGACGGAGGCAGTCAGATCTTCCGCGACCGTGATCCACACTTCCTTACCGGCCTCTACCACGATGCCTTCGGTCTGGACAGCCGCATCGGTGCCCTGATTGGCGTTTACGATGACGTTCTGGACAAAAGCGGGAACATAGGTGTAATACCACCCCTCAGCCAGAGCGTCCATTTCCTCGCCGGGCCATGCCGCGAAGGCATTGGTACCATCATCCGCCCAAGCCCAAAGATTGGGCGTGCCCCAGCCCTCCGGAACCTGAACGACTACGGGGATCATGGTTTCATCCGCACTCTCGTCCGCGAAAGCCGTCACAGCCAGCATTCCGAGAAGCATCATAACGGACAGCAAAACAGCAAATATCTTTTTCATGGTTTACCCTCCTGTTTTTTGTTGGTAAGCCCAATATAGCACCTGTTCTTTCCGCCGTCAACGTTGGATTGCGAAAGTAATTTCGCAACCTGATATTGTTAATTTGCTGCAAATTAATTCGTAAAATTTGTGTAATACACACGAAATCAATGCCGATTATTAGAAGACTGAATGAAGGATTGCCGCCATATTTCCTCGTGAAAAAGAAAGTACTTTCTCAAATTGTTTACAACAATCCGACGTATTCGCGCCCACGTTCTGCTGTTATCTGCGCTCGCACGGCAGCATCTATTCATTCCGGGGCAGCGAAGGAAGAATTCGGCTATCAGCAGGGGGACCTGATGGGTATGCCTGAACTGTGCATTACCATCGGCATGAAGCAGATTCTGGCATCCCGGAAAATTTATATTGCCCTGAACAGGCCCTGGCAGCATGGGCCGCTGAAGCATGTGCTTCTTGATACTGAACAGCCGCAGTGGCCGGCGACGCTGCTCCGCCGGGTGAAAGATCTGCAATATTGTATGACCAGCGACATCGCTAAAGGAATCGTGACTGACTGATCCGGAGAGGGGCAAACACTGGCGGATTCTGATGACATGGCGGCAGGGAGCCGCGCATTCGGCGGGCGGATAAACCCGGCGGGGGATTTCCCGGCACGGTTTGTCCCGCCCGCCAATGCTTTGCGCTGTTCACACGGGGCACGATTGTTATTTTTCATAAATTTGCGGATAAAACATTGGGGAAATTCCCTATTGACACCGGTAAATTGAAGACCTATACTGAAGAAAAGATTGTAACCGGTTCCAATGGAGAGAAATATGAAGCCAACCATTCGTGACGTAGCCAAATATGCGGGCGTTTCTGTGGCGACAGTGTCCCGCTATCTGAATAACAGCCCGCTGATCGCACCCCAATCCGTAGAAAGGGTCCGGCAGGCCATTGAGGCGCTGAACTATCAGCCAAGCATGATGGCCCGGGGCCTTCTCCATGGCAACAGCTATACCGTGGCGCTGGTGGTGGACGACAGCAATGTGGAGACCTACGGCAACGACTATTTTCTGCGGATCCAGTATGGCCTGGAGCATGCGCTGGCACGGGAAGGCTATTATCTCATGATCTGCCACATCGGCAGCAAAAATGTTTCCACCCTGGAATCCATTGTGAATGAAAACCGGATCGACGGCGTGGTTCTGCTCAGCGAACTGGCCAATGCCCAGGTTCTGGAGGTGCTTTGGAAAAGCAAGATTCCCTTCGTCATCGGCGGCCGCTCCTCTGTGGAGCAGGCGGCGTGGGTGGACATTGACAACATTGAGGCGGGGCGGTGCGCGACGGCATGGCTTCTGGAAACCGGCGCGTCGGAGATCGGATTTTTGACAAACAGCTTTGAAAAGGTGTTTGCGGCGGAACGGTATGCCGGTTACAAGAGCTGCCTGGAGGCGGCGGGGCTTTCCGAGCCTGCGTGCGGTGCGGCGAAAGGACTGCTGGCGCCGGCGGATATTGCCGCCTATGTGGAAGCCCATCGGGATCGTCTGTGCCGGGCTTATGTGGCCTCGGACAGCGCCATTGCCTTCCATTTTATGCGCGAACTCACCAAGCGTGGGGTTCGTATCCCGGACGATGTGCAGGTGGTTGCCTTTGACGACAGCGTACTCGCCAGTGTATCGGAGCCTGCAATGACGGTGGTGAAAATTGATGTGGTCAGTCTGGGCATGGCTGCAGCCAGAATGCTCATTCAGCAGCTGCGGGCAGGTGAGCAGAGTCCGGAACATCTGCTTCTGCCTGTCAGCATTATTGAGAGGGGGTCAACAAAAATGCGTGAATAAATAAAACGCGTTTTTTTGCTCAAAAATGTAACCAGTTACAATCGAGAGATTGGAGGGGATTTCCTTTAAAACAGAATCTTTTCATGGTGATAGCAAACACAGCAGCGGACATTTATCCCACACTTTAAAATTGAACGGAGGAAACCATATGAAGAAAATTTTAGCGTTCATTCTTGCGGCAGCCATGCTGCTCTCCCTGTCGGCCTGTGCAAAGGACACCCCGCAGAATCCGGGTACGGAGGCAAATGCCGCCCCTGCGCAGACGGAGAATAACCCGTCCGCAGAGACGCCGGATACTCAGGAACCGGTTGAAATCACCTTCTGGCATTCTTACAGCGAAGGTGAGGAAAAAATCTTTACAGAGAGCGTTCTGACTGCGTTTGAACAGCAGTACCCGAATATCAAGGTAAACGCCATCCGGATGCCCTATGAGGGGCTGGACGAGCAGCTGATCACCGCCGTCACAGGGGATGCTGCCCCGGATGTGATCCGTCTGGATCTGACATGGGTTTCCCAGATGGCAAAGCTGGGTGCTCTGGAATGTCTCAACGATTATGCAGAGTTTGACGACATATCCGCCGGCATTATGCCCGGCTCCATGAGCACCACACTTTATAAGGGGCAGAATTACGGCCTTCCCCTCAATGCCAACACCACCGTTGCCGTATATAACAATGCAGTGCTTCAGGAGTATGGCTTTGACGCACCGCCTGAGACGCTGGATGCGCTGATGGGCGCTCTGGACAAAACCGACCCCGCCGAGGAAAAATGGCTGTTTGCCGTGTCCGGCTCCTATAACTGGGCGATGCTCCCGTTTATCTGGACCCTGGGCGGTTCCGTCACCGACGGGGATTATACGACGGCTTCCGGCTATCTGAACGGAGCGGACACGGTGAAGGCGCTGGATACCATCGTGGGATGGTACAAGGACGGCATCATTGGCCCCGCCATTATGGGAGAGCAGCCCGATGGATGGGGCGGCATTGAAGCCGGAAACTATACGATGATCGTGGAAGGCCCCTGGTTCTTCAGCTCTGAGGATAAGCTCGACACCTATACGCCGGCGCTGATGCCCTCCGTGGACGGCCGGAGCATCTCCATTGTAGGCGGCGAGGACATCGTCATGACCTCGACCAGCAGCAAAAAGGACGCGGCCTGGACCTTTATGAAGTTTATGCTGGAGGACGCGCAGCAGGTTGCCATGGCGGGCGCCGGCATGATCCCGGTTACTTCCTCCGCCATGGAAAAGGTGGATACCAGCAGCTCGCCGTACGTAGAGGTGTATATGGAGCAGCTGAAGACGGCGCAGGCGCGGATTCCGTGCTCCAGCTGGCCGACCATCGAGACGATCCTCAACACTGCCTTTGAGAGCGTGCTCCGGGGGCAGGCGTCCTCTCAGGAGGCGCTGGATGACGCGGCGGCGCAGATCGACGCGCTGCTGGCACAGGAATGATCTCCGGTTCCGCGAGGGGGGGTTACAGCCCCTCGCGGAAGAAATCAGGCGAATCGAGGTGCAGCGATGCAGACGGGAAAAAGAAAATTGCAAGCCGGCCTGCAGCAGTGGATGCAGGCATTGCCGTTTCTGCTGGCCGGTTTTGTGCTGATGGCGCTTTTTGTGCTTTATCCGCTGGTTCGGAATATCTGGATCAGCTTTACAGACTTCAATGTCATCCAGAACCGACCCAATGCATGGGTCGGCCTCCGGAACTATCTCAGCCTGCTGTCAGACCAGAACTACCGGATCGCGTTCCGGAACACCATTCTGTACGCCCTGGTGACGGTACCCGGGCAAATGGCCTGCGGACTGGTGCTGGCATGTCTGGTCAGTTCCGTCCGGCGGGGACAGACGGCGTTCAAGGTGATCTGTTACCTGCCGGTCATCACCTCCTGGGTTGTGGTATCCATGGTGTTCAAATATCTGTTTATGTCCGGCAAGGGCGGCATGGTCAACTACATTCTGATGCAGCTGCACCTCGTTGAAAGTCCGGTCTCCTGGCTTCAGCACACCTGGACTGCCAACCTGGTGTTGTGGTTGTTTGGTATCTGGAAGGGGACAGGCTGGGTCATGGTGATTTACATGGCCGCTTTGCAGGGAATTCCCCAGGAGATCTATGAGGCGGCTGACCTGGCCGGTGCCAATGGCATCCGCCGTTTCTTTGCCATTACGCTGCCCATGGTACGCAATACCACAAATTATCTGCTGACCGTTCTGACAATCGGCGCATTCGGCGCATATATCCATGTCATGATGATTACGGACGGCGCGCCGCTGGGCACGACCAATGAACTGATGAATTATATGTACAACACTGCATTCTCGACCTTCGATTTTGGCTCCGCCGCAGCACAGGCCGTGCTGATGGGCGTTATTGTGCTGCTTCTGACGCTGCTGCAGCGAAGAGTCTCCCGGGATCAGACCGCGTAAAGGAGGGACGGTATGAGACGTATTATGACTTTAGTCCCCAAATATATGGCGCTGGTATGCTTTGCGCTGGCGGCACTGATCCCGTTTCAGTATATGCTGGCAACGGCCATGACGCCGTCCAGCTACTCCATGCCGTATCCGCCCATCCTGTTCCCGGAAACGATGTATGGGGGAAATTTTGCGGAAGCGTGGAATGCCAATCATTTCAGTCAGTACTTTCTGAACAGTCTTATCATTGCGGCAGTGGCCACGGTGGTGATCATGCTGGTGTCCTCTGCCGGGGCATATGCCTTTGCGCGGATGAAATTCCCCGGCAGGGATGTCCTGTTCTATCTGTACCTGTTTTCCATGATGGTGCCGACGGTAACGAACCTGATCCCGCAGTTCCTGCTGATGAAGGATATGAAGCTGGTGGACAGTTATCTGGGGCTGCTTCTCATCTACATCGGAATCGGTGTCCCCCAGAATACATTCTTTTTACGGAACTTTTTCCTGGGGCTGCCCAAAGAGCTGGAGGAGGCCGTGATCATCGACGGCGGAAACCGCTGGCAGATCTACTGGAAAATGGTTCTGCCGCTGTCCAAGCCGGCGCTTGGCACCTTTGCCATTCTGGCCTATTCCAATGTCTGGGACGAATTTCTGATCGCCCTGACCATGATCAAGACACCGGAAAAGCGGACGCTGCCCATTGCGCTGCGCCTGTTCCAGGGGCAGAATCTCAACAACTGGGGGCTGATTTTCGCGGCGTCGCTGATTGCCGTAGTCCCGATTTTGCTGATCTATATTGTCATGCAGAAAAAACTGATCCATGGCGGCGCCATGGATGGAATGCTGAAAGGGTGAATTATGCGGATTTTACGTTACGAAATCGAGCATCACGCCGCCTATCCGTGGCAGCTTGTGCAGGGCAGGGTTTGCCATCTCCGCCTGCGCACCGGGGAAGCGCTGCAATCGGCTGCGGTTCTGTACGGCGACCCCTTCTGGTTTTCCGGTGCGGAGAAACAGCCTGTACTGGCGCGAAGCGAGATGCAGCCTGCTCTGCGCTGCTCTGGGGAACAGTATTATTCTGTTTCGGTTCCCATGCGGACCCACAAGCTGCGCTATCATTTTGTGCTGACGTTGGAAGATGGGGATACGGTGTATCTCTCGGAGCTGGGCGTCACGCCGCCGCTGCCGGAATCTGTGCTGCGGCCGTTCAATGTTCCCTATGTGTATGCCGGAGATCACCCCGCCCCTCCGGACTGGGCGGAGGGCTTCCTCTGGTATCAGATATTTCCGGATCGTTTTTGTGACGGGAAAGAAAACCAGGGGGGAGAGGATTTTATTCCAACGCGGGAAAATTTCTTTGGCGGAACCTTGCGGGGAATCACCGGGAAAATCTCCTATCTCCGGGAACTTGGCGTACAGGGAATTTATCTCAATCCCATTTTCCGGAGCGATTCCAACCACAGATATGACACCGTTTCTTATACCGAGCTTGACCCGCGCCTCGGCGGAAAAACAGACTTCCGCATCCTGGTTGAGACGCTTCATCAGGCGGGAATGCGGATTATGCTGGACGGCGTGTTCAACCACTGCGGCTGGCGTCACCCATTATGGCAGGATGTGCGTCTTCGCGGCAAGGCATCCCGGTATTACAACTGGTTTTGCGTCTATGACGCCGGGGAGCTGTCCCTGCTGCCGCCGGAACAGCTTTCAGACCGGCGCATGAAAGAGGATCCGCCCTATGAGTGCTTCGCCTTTGCGGCCAATATGCCTAAGTGGAACACCGAGAACCCCGAGGTGATTGAGTATCTGGTTTCCATCGCGGAGCAGTGGACGAGGGAATACGGCATTGACGCCTGGCGGCTGGATGTCCCGGATGAGGTCAGTCTGCGGTTCCTCCATGCATTCCGTACCCGGATACGCAGCTGCAATGCGGCGGTATATGTGATCGGGGAGATCTGGCAGGACGCCGGGTGGTGGCTGGAACAGGCTGTCTTCGACGGCGTCATGGATTATCCGCTCTACCATGCCATCCGCGATTTTGCGATGACCCATACAGACCCGCTGGAAACCTTTGCCCACCGAATCCGGCGCTGGTATGCCGCGACGCCGGAGGCGGTTCAGCCGTACCAGTGGGCTTTCTGCTCCAACCATGATGTGCCCCGGGCGCTTTCCCTCTGCGGCGGGAACAAATCGGATTTCCGGCTTGCCTATGTGCTGGCGGCGCTGCTGGGCGGCAATCTGAGCGTGTACTATGGGGATGAAATTGCGATGGACGGCGGGCAGGACCCGGACAACCGGCGCCCTATGCGCTGGACGGATCCGGAAGAGGAAATCCGGGGCTTTTTTCACAGCCTGCTGTGGCTGAAACGGGATGTACTGCGGCACTGCCGCCTGACGGCGATGGAGCTGACAGATGCCCTGTATCTTCACTTTGACGGGCCTGGTTATGGAATTCTGGCAGTTGTAACGGAGCGGGGACAGGCTGTCACGCCCCAATTGGACGCTTCCGACAGCCTGCTGCTGGAAGCGCCGGAAGGGCACGCGGCGGAGGGAACGGTGCAGGGCTTTGCCGTGTTCCGGCGGGAGGTAACGCATGATGGAAACACATAATTGCTGGTGGAAGGAACGGGTGTTCTATGAGATCTACCCGCGCAGCTTTCAGGATTCCAATGGGGATGGAATCGGAGATCTGCGTGGTATTATCTCCCGCCTGGACTATCTCCAGTGGCTGGGGGTAGGCGCCGTGTGGCTCTGCCCAATCTATGACTCGCCCAATGCCGACATGGGCTATGATATCCGGAACTATGAGTCAGTCATGGCGGAATTCGGAACGATGGAGGATTTCGACGAGCTGGTGACGCAGCTGCACCGCCGCGATATAAAGCTTGTAATGGATCTGGTCGTGAATCACACCTCAGACGAGCATCCGTGGTTTCTGGAGGCCAGAACGGCGAAGGACAACCCATACCGGGATTATTATATCTGGCGTGATGGAAAGGATGGACGGGAGCCAAACAACTGGGCATCGTTTTTTACTCCCTCAGCCTGGAGCTATGACGAGACCACAGCACAGTGGTATCTGCATCTGTTCTCCGGGAAGCAGCCGGATCTGAACTGGGAAAATCCCGAACCCCGGCAGGAAATTTACGGGATGATGAACCGCTGGCTGGATCGCGGTGTAGACGGGTTCCGGATGGATGTGATAAGCCTTCTGGCCAAGCATCCGCAGTTGCCGGACGGAACGGGAAGCGGCTATGTGTTTTCCCCGGAGTATTTTGCGTTCCAGCCCAGGCTGCACGACTATCTGCGGGAAATGCGAAGGGCGTGCTTTGACGGGCGGGACTGTATGTGTGTCGGGGAAACCAGCTTTGTTACCACACAGAACGCCGGTTCCGTGGTAGACGACGGGCGGGAGCTGGATATGCTGTTCCAGTTTGACGTCATGGACATGGACAGCGGCGAGACCAAGTGGGATGCACGGCCCTTTGACCTGATGCGCTTCAAGCAGATCATCTCCGCATGGCAGGCGGCCATTGGGTGGAACACGCTGTTCTGGGGCAACCATGATCAGCCGCGCCTGGTCTCCCGGTTTGGCTGTACGCGGACAGAGACGCTGCGAAGGCGGAGCGCCACATGTCTTGCCACTGCCATGTATCTCCTGAGAGGAACCCCATTTTTGTATCAGGGTGAGGAGATCGGCATGACCAACTGTCCCTTTCCTGACATCAGCGAGCTGCGGGATGTAGAAAGCCTGAACCTGCTGCGCCAGGCCGCAGAAAGCGGCAGGATGGACTGGGCATGGCGGGGTGTCCGGAGCAAAGGCCGGGATAATGCCCGTACACCTATGCAGTGGGATGCGTCACCCAATGGAGGCTTCACGGGTGGGGCGCCGTGGATCATGGTCAATCCCAATGTACAGGAAATCAATGTGGCTGCGGCTCTCCGCGACCCGGATTCGGTGCTGCATTATTATCGGGCGCTGCTTGCCCTGCGCAGGGAGCAGGATGCCCTGCGGTATGGTGATTTTTCGCTGCTGCTTCACGAGCACCCGCAGGTATTTGCTTATGCGCGGACTTTCGAGGGACGGCAAATACGGATTTATTGCAATTTTACAGACCGGGATGCCCCGCTGCCGGAAGCCTTGTGTAAAGAGAAGGTGCTTCTGACCAACGCGAACTATGAGAAAACCGATGTTTTGCTTCCTTACGAAGCTGCGGTCGTTATGGCATAGAGCGGGAATACCCGTTAAAAACGGATTTATTTCTGGAGCTTGTCTCCATGATATTTCCGCTGCCGCAGCTGCAAATCATGGGTGCAGTTCAATTGATTGGGTCTGCCGCAGATGCTTGCGGGGTTGATTTTCTCCAGATCAGATATTGGGGATTTGTCCCTCTTGATTTCCCATAAACCTTGCTGTATAATAGGAATTACAGAATTCCACTTGGAGGCAGCGGTTATGTTGATTTCCACAAAGGGGCGGTACGCACTGCGCGTGATGATCGACCTTGCTGAGCATCGGTCGGGGGAGTTTATTTCCCTGAAGGAGATTGCCCAGCGGCAGGAGATTTCCGAAAAATACTTAGAGAGCATTATCCGGACGCTGGTAAAGGCAAAGGTCGTGGAAAGCCTGCGGGGCAAGGGCGGCGGATACCGGCTGACGAAGAACCCCGAGCAGTACACGGTGGGCAGCATCCTGCGGCTGACGGAGGAGTCCCTCGCCCCGGTGGCCTGCCTGG
>OLNY01003277.1_pt1 | contig 10485 bp, 10 predicted proteins | sample 1671981 | NCBI WGS metagenome assembly OLNY01 (sample SAMEA3136632, study PRJEB25190) | human gut metagenome | biome: human gut; feature: human-associated habitat; material: faeces | place: Austria | collected 2013 | reverse complement strand
GTGATATGAATCTGTGTGTGTTGGCAAAGAAATGCGGAATATCGTATTCCACGATCCAAACCACTGCTCGTCGGGGAGGCCAGTTAAGCGTAGAGACGATTGAAAGAATCTGTCTGGGTTTGGAAATTACACTAAAAGACTTCTTTGATTCCTCATATTTGTAGTAAAAAGCCGCTCACCATGCTGGAAACCTGCACGGTGAGCGGCTTTAATACTGCTTCTATTTATCCTTTGGCAACCTCCAGATAAACGCTATTCTCCATGCTCATTACTATTGAAGGAATATACGGGATCGCATTGTCATTATACCGTGTGGAAATAGTGGTCGATTTCATCTCTGTATGAGTTGCTAAATCATAAAGTGACCAGTTGCGTTCTTTACGGTGGGCGGTTATAGTATTCAGAATATTATCCGCCGCCGCTCCTCACTTTCGCACAATAAACTTTTGCTTATTATACTGTACTACGCAAAAAACATATGCCTTCTCGTCGCATAAAAAGTACGAAGTTCGGGAGTGTTAAAATCATGGATAGCCTGTCCGCATTTGACGATTTATACACTGCCATCGAAGCGTGCCTCATTTACCCTGATGAAGTCATCGATCGTTTGGCACGGGCATTCTACCCAGCCATCCTTGCCTGCTGGAACAGCGAGGAAGGCCAGCGTGAGTTTGCTGCATGGCAGGCGGAACAGGTTCATCTTGCTGGAAAAGAGAAGCAGGAAGTTCCCGCTGGGGAACTCCCTGCTGTACATATCATTCTTGTCTGTGGCTTTTGGCAGGGTACGTCCGGGTGGGCGCACCCTGTTTTTTTGTTTTTAATAAACAAGATGGAGCAAATCGGCCAGTACGATCATAGCAACAATTATAGCAAAAAGAAACACGGGCAATCAATCTCTGGGCTGTGATATGGGATTACCCGGCCAAATTGATTCTTTTCCGCAAGCTCCCGGCACTGCATTGCATCCAGATGCACCGGATACCGCAGGAAGAGCATCTGCCCGTTTTTCAGCATTTCTGCGCTCAGGCTGCCCGCATCCGGGGTGCCTGTCATGATGCCGTGTGCTCCGTGCGCCACCATTTCGCGGGCGCGCTGCCCGGCTTTTCCTGCCAGCTGCGGTCCGCTGAGAAAGACAACGCCTTTTTCCCGGCTGAGGAAAGCATCCGGCTGCACCCAGTCCGCAAAATGCGGCGGCACAGGCAACAGCCACGGTCCACCCAGCTGGATCTGCTGTAGCTGACGAAGGAAATGCGCATCGCCGTAAAATTTCAGATTCGGTGCAAAGCGTTTCAGCAACAGAAGGATCTCCGGCCCTCGGCCATATTTCGGCACCGGGAAGAACAGGAGCTGTGTCTGTTTCAGGCACTGCACGGTCTCCACACAGAGTTTTTTGACGCAAGTGTTCCAGTCTGCGTCCGTGCTGCCGTAAGCCGCATCCAGAACGGCCAGATCTGCCGTCTGGCTCCGCAGCGGGTCACAGGGGTAGAGCGGGCTGTGCTCTGCATAGTCGCCAGAAAAGAGAATGCTCTTTCCGTTCCATTCAAATCGCAGCCAGACGCTGCCTGCGCAGTGCCCGGAACGCCCCCATGTGACCTGCAGGCCGGGCAGTTCCGGCACAGAGCCGGAGCCTTTGCAAGGGCAGAGACTTTCCAGCGTTTGGATATGATTCAAGGAAAAGGGCAGTTGGGTCAGAGTAGGCAGCGTAGCATAGACCGGCCCCTGATACCCCTGCTGCGCCAGCCACGGCAGCGCCCCGGTGTGGTCTGCGTGGCTGTGGGTCAGAAAGACAGCCCGCAGTTTTTGAATCTGCTCTGCATTCAGCCGGGGCAGGTCGTCCTCTGCGCCAGCCAGCAGACCGCAATCCACCAGAAAAGCAGCACTATTCTGTTCCACATAAAAGCAGTTGCGGCCATGTTCGCCGCAGCCCCCGGCAATAAAAAGTTCCATCTCAATGCACCTTCCGATGATCGATCACCGTGTTCAAGATCAGCAGTGCCGTGGTCGAAAACAACACACACAGCACCGCCATCGCCATGCCAACCGAAACGCTGCCCTGCTCAAATTCCCGCACGATAAAGGTGGAGACCACCAGTGTGTTGGGCGGAGCGATCAGACTTGCCGTTACCAGTTCCCGGAAAGCGATGATGAAGGTCATCATCCAGCCGGTGGCGATGCCCTGCCGGATCAGCGGCAGGGTGATACGCCGCAGGATGTAAACCGGGCTTCCGCCGAACACCTGTCCTGCCGCCATCAGGCTGTCACTGATTTGGGTAAAGGACGAAGTGACGTACTGCACCGTATAGGGAAGAAACAGCACCACATAGGCCAGAACCATGATGCCCATAGTGTTGTACAGCGGCAGGATGTTGTAGATTTGGTTCCAGAATAGCATAATTCCAATGACCAATACAATACCCGGCAGCATTTCCGGCAGCAGACCAATGGCTTCTACCACCTTGCGCAGTTTGGAGTGCGACTTCCGCACCGCCAATACCAGCAGAGTGCCCAGCACTGCACAGATGGTAGCCGAAGTGACCGCAAGAAAAACGCTGTTCTTCAGAGCACTCAATCCCTTTTCGTTCTCGGTGAACAGTTCTACATAATGTGCGATGGTAAAGTTGCCCGGTGCCAGACCGTAGCCGCGGAGATTGATGAGAGATGTGGAAATGACCGAGAAGTACGGAACCCCAACTGCAATCAGCAGCACCAGAACGATATATGCCCACGCAGCGACGGTGGCTCCTTTGCCCATGGACTGCTCTACGCGGCGGGCGCCCTTGCCGCTGACCAAATTGTAACTTTTGCGCGTGGTAATGTAATTTTGCAGCATCCACATACACAGACAGATGCCTACCAGCACGGAGGAGAGCGTGGCTGAACTGCCAAAGTCGATGGGGGCTACGGTGGCGTGGCGGTGGATCTCGGTGGTAAACACCTCAAACCCGATGCGCTTGCCCAGCGTAGAAGGCGTGCCGTATTCAGACAGCGTTTTCACAAACACCAGCAGCGCACTGATGGCGTAGTTGCCGGAGAGCAGCGGCAGAAAGATCTTGCGCATCCGGGCAGAGAATCCGGCCCCAAACACAGCACCTGCCTCTTCCAGACTGGAGGGGATATTCAGCATGGCGTTTTTGAGCATGGTGAGCATGAACGGAAAAACGTGCAGGCTCATCACCAGCACCAAACCGCCCAGAGTGAAGAAGATCTTTTCGCACCCGGCAGCTGCGGGGATCAGCTGCTGCAAAAGCCCCTTTTTCTGCATAAATAAGATCCAGCCCATGGAGGCAATGTAGGGCGGCGTCATGAACGGGATCATAAAGAGAATGTCAAAGACACGGTAGCGGGCAAACTTTGTCCGGGAGAACAGATAGGCCAGCGGTGCGGCAATCAGAGTAGACAGCAGCACCACCAGCACACCCAACAGCAGCGAATTGCCGATCATGTGGGCGTTTTCCGGGTTCAACAGCGTCTGCACAGCGGGAGAAAAGTCAAGGCGGCCATTCTGCATGACCGCCTTGGCAAAAATCATTCCCACAGGACAGACGATCAGAAAGATCAACACCACTGCCAGCAACAGCAGCGGAAGATTCGCCTTACGATTCGTCTGTTTCATGGAGCGTTACCCGTTGCTGGCACCGCAGATCTGGTTGATCTTTGCGGCATCATCGCTGGCTTCCGCCATCATCTTGTCCCAATCGGGCGTGATCTGAGGAATATCCTCCAGATTGCTGCGCTTGTCGCACTTGATGTCGGTGCGGCCGGGCAGCAGATAAGCATTTGCCACCAGCTGCTGTGCCTCATCGCTGAACAGATAATCAACAAATGCCTTGGCATTGTCCATGTTGGGAGCCGTTTTCAGGATCATTGCCGGGCGGGGGTTCACGATGGTGCCGCCTGCCGGGTAGTAGATGTCCAGCGGCTCGCCCTTATTCTTGGAAGAATAGGCGTTGTAGTCCACGCCGGCCACAAGGATGCCCACTTCGCCGGTGGTGACAGCTTCCAGTGCAGCCTTGTTTGCGCCGGGGACCGTCATACCGTTGTCGGCCATAGCCTGAAAATCATCCCAGCCATTCTTGACCACATAGCCTGCCACAAAGTCCTTGCAGGCACCGGACTTTTCCGGGTCGGGGATGGCCAGCTGATCCTTATACTCTGCGTTGCCAAGGTCTTTCCAGTCGGCATCAAGCGTGGAGAACACCGTGGTGTTATAAATAACGCCCACAGCGGATGCACTGTAACCAAACAGCACACTGTCGTCATCCAGCCAGCCGTCCACGATGAGGTCGGCGTTTTCCGGGGTGTAGCTTTCCAGCTTGTCATCTGCTTTCATGGACAGACCATCCGACCAGGAAGCCAGAATCACTACATCGGCCACAGGGTTTGCTGCTTCGGCTTCCAGACGAGCGAGGATCTCGCCGGTAGTGCCCTGAAACTGCTCTACCTCGATACCAGTCTTTGCCGTAAAGCCCTCGGCCAGCTTATCGGCCAGACCAGCCGGAGAAGGCATATAGACCGTCACTTTGCCGGTGCCGGATGCGGCAGCGGGAGTGCTATCGCTTGCCACGCTGGAAGAAGCTGTGCTGGAAGCAACCGTGCTGCTTGCGGAGCCGCCGCAGGCGGTCAAGGCGGCAGCGGCAGTCAGAGTACCCGCCACAGCAAGAAAATTACGACGGCTGATTTTATAATTACGCATAAGGATTCTCCTTTTTCATTTCCAATGATGTATCATCAAGCCGCACCTTGCGGCAGGAAGCTGATTCAGACGGCAACGATGGCACTACGGGGCAAATAAAGCGAGATCTTTTCGCCCACCGAGACCCGTCGGGGGCTGATATATGTCCAGTCCTGTCCGTTGTGGTTCAGCTGTAGCTGGTAGCTGCTGCCAAGGAACTGCACCGCCGTGACATCGGCATCGTATTTTTCGACCTGCTCGGTGGGAACCGTCTGTGCCTGTTCCGGGCGGAACAGATGATTCTGGTCGAGCCAGTTGGAAGAGCCTACAAATCGTGCCACGAACTCCGTTGCCGGATGGGAATAGATTTTTTCCGGGGTATCATACTGCTCAATTTTTCCGGCGTGACAGACCGCAATTGCATCGCTCATGCTCATGGCCTCAATCTGGTCGTGGGTCACAAACACGCCGGTAATGCCCAACTTGGTGATCAGCGTCCGCAGTTCCGAGCGCATCTCTTCCCGCAGCAGTGCGTCCAGTGCGGAAAGCGGCTCGTCAAACAGGATGCAGGCCGGTTCAATGACGATCGCGCGGGCAAATGCCACACGCTGCTGCTGACCGCCGGACAGCTGATGAGGATACCGCTGGGCAAAATCATCCAGCTGTACAGCGTGGAGTGCATTTTTCACCTTTTCGTCCAATTTGTCCGTCTTGCCAGCCGCCCGCAGGCCAAAAGCCACATTTTCAAAGACAGTCATGTGCGGCCAGAGGGCAAAATCCTGAAACACAAAGCCAAGGCCGCGCTTTTCGGGCGGGATATTGATCTTCTTTTCCGAGGAGAACACACAGCGATTCTCAAACCAGATCTCACCGCTGTCCGGCGTTTCCAGTCCGGCGATCATCCGCAACAGGGTGGTCTTGCCGCAACCGGAAGGTCCCAGCAATGTGGTCAGGCTGCCGCTTTGAATGACAAAGCTGGTAGGCTGGATCACCTGCTTTGCGCCAAAGGATTTTGTAACATGAACGAGCTTGATCTCCATATTTTGCACTCCTACTTTTGATACCTGCTCTATGGTAGCACGAAGGATTTGTGCAAACTATCCCAGTGGCGTAAATCTCATGTAAAAGTTTGGCAACAAAAAGTCCCCGCTGAACCTTAAGATCCAGCAGGGATTTCATGAAGATATAAATATCCGAAAATAAGCCCATCCAGAGGAAAGTTAGGCAAGATGGAACAGATCAATCAGCACCACCATTGCAAGGCCATAGTAAACGACAACCGCTACCAAATCGTTGATCGTCGTAATCAATGGTCCGGAAGCAACAGCCGGATCAATATGAATTTTATGGAACAGCATCGGAACCAATGTGCCCACCAGACTGGAAACGACCATGGCGACAACAAGTGATGCGCCTACACAGCCAGACAGCAGAAGTGCCGTATTCCAAGCGTAGCCTTTGAAAAAGTGGATATAACATCCCAGAAAACTCAGCGCCATTACGGCCAGAATGCACAGAGCCATTCAAGCTATAACCTGATCTCTTGCACAGAGCATACGTTGATGCCGCTCTGCCCTGTACCATGGCAGATAAAGAAGCAACAGGACTGCAGCAAGAACCGGCAGAAAGCCCAGTAGATAAAAACGTTCTCCAAAGCAGTGGGCGAAAAAGGCAGTAATCGCATTGCCCTGCGGATCATTGAGAAAGAAAAAGTTTGTTTTCAGCAGCCGATTCAGGAAAAAGATCGGCGTTGCGATTGCACACAGAAACGCCAGTACCCAGCGGATATGATGCACCTGCGGGCGAAATCCGCCAGCAAGCAGAAGGACCGGATAGAGGATCAGCAGAACGTGAATGCTATAGGAATGCAGATGCAGCAGGTTCCAGACCGGGAGCCGCTGCCATGAGGGGCTCAACATTGCGACCACTGCTCCCGGAATACAGAGCGCATAAAGGATTTCCTTGCTCCAACGGCTCTGGTGTATGGCATCGTACCAGCAGACAAAGATGTTGATGCTGCACAGGTGGAGAGGCAGATAGGTCACGTTCCATTGACCGGTGTACAGCAGGACGGCCTGCTTCATAAACTCATCGGCCAGCATCAGGACAAACACAGCGCGAAGGATCTGATGCCGGGTCACTTCCCTGCAGCGGTAGTAGATCACCGCACAGAGAAAAATGACCGCCGCTGCTCCCAGCAATTCTGCCCAATGCGTTGCACTGAACAAAGAGAAGGCGCGGTAATCCGCCCCGCGTTCTGCCTGTATCGTCTGCACGGATTTCCAGAAATCTTCCATAGGATTCTCCCTTTCTGCGATTTCATTCTACAATAAAATTGTATCATCGAAATCCAGTCGAAGAAACCGTGCTGCGGTCAAATCTGTGTGAAATCCGAGTGCATCTCACTTCAGACTGGAGTGCACGTTGGCCTGATAGGCTTCCTCGTAGAACTGTGCCTGACAATCCACGGCATCGGCACCGGGCATCCGGCGGACATAGCTGCCGTCCGGCTGCTGCACGCGGGCGTTGCAGTTGTCGGCCAGCATCGTGTCAAAGATGTGCTGCAAACGTGCCTTCAGAGCTGGAGCCGTGACCGGAGCCGCGATTTCCACGCGGCGGAGCGTAGAGCGGGTCATCCAGTCTGCCGAGCCGATGTAGTACCGGGCACGCTCTCCCTGTCCGAAAATGTAGATGCGGGAATGCTCCAGATAGCGGCCCACGATGCTGATGATATGGATATTCTCGGTCTCATCCGGGACACCGGCACGCAGGCAGCAGATGCCGCGCACCACCATATCGATGTAGACGCCCGCCTGACTTGCCTCGATGAGCTTGTTGATGAGCACTTTGTCGGTCAGGCTGTTGATCTTGATGCCGATGTAGCCGCCCTCGCCGCGGGCGGCAGCTTTGATCTCACCGTCTATCCGATTCAGCAGACGGTTCTGTAAGCAATGAGGCGCCACCAGCAGGTTCTTGACCGAATCCACCGTTTCGCCCTGATCCAGTGCGCGGAACACTTCGGTGGCTTCCAGACCGATTTCCTTGGATGCGGTCAGGAAAGAAAGGTCGGTGTACAGGCGGCTGGTCTTTTCGTTGTAGTTGCCGGTGCCGATCTGGGTGATGAAGGAAATACCCTCCTTCGTTTTGCGGGTGATCAGGCAGAGCTTGGAGTGGACTTTCAGCCCTTCAATGCCATACACCACATGACAGCCGGCACGTTCCAGCAGGCGGGACCACTCGATGTTGTTTTCCTCATCAAAGCGGGCTTTCAGCTCCACCAGAACATCCACCTGCTTGCCGTTTTCGGCGGCTTCCACCAGTGCATCCACCACCTTGCTGTGGTTGGCCAGACGATAAAGAGTCATCTTGATGGAGACCACGTCCGGGTCGCAGGCGGCCTCGTGCAGCAGCTGCAGGAAGGGATGGATGCTCTCATACGGATAGTGAATCAACTTGTCCTCTTCCAGGATCTGCGGAATGATGGGCTTGCGCTCGTCCAGTGCAGGGCTGGGCTGCGGGTGGCGGGGCGCAAAGAACAGGTCGGTGTGGCTGCGCAGCTGATCCTCGATCTGGAACAGGAAAGAGTGATCCAGCGGAGAATCGTATTCAAACACCCGCTTGGGGTCCAGTTTCAGGTTTTTGCACAGGGACTGGATAATTTCTTCGTCGATCTCACGGCTCAGTTCCAGACGGACAGGTGCCAGCTTTTTGCGCTTCTTGACCACTTCGGCCATGTGATCCCGGTAGTTCAGGTCTTCGTCATAGATCAGGTCGGCGTCAATATCCGCATTGCGGGTGATGCGGGCCAGCGTTTTGCTGGTGACCTTATAGCCCTTGTAGAGCAGTGGCAGGAAGTGCAGGATCAGTTCTTCCGACAGGATAAAGCAGCCAGTACGGCCCGGCACCGGCACCAGCCGGGGGAAGATCTCATTGCCGCAGGGCACAATGCCGATCTTCTTCTTTTCTGCCTTGGTGCTCAGCACCGCAACCGCATAGATGCCCTTGTTTTTCAGGAACGGAAATGCCTGCTTTTTGCTGATGATGAAACTGGACAGCAGCGGCAGGTAGTCCTGCCGGAACAGCTTTTCCAGTTCGGTACGGCTTTCTTCCTCCATATGGGCAAAGTCCAGCAGACGGATCCCCTGCTCTGCAAGCTGTTCCAGCAGACCATTATAAGCAGCGTCCCGGCGGGCTGTCAGCTTGTGGATAAAAGCCAGCGCTGCATCGATCTGTTCGCCGCTGGTCATATTCGTCTTATTTTCCCGTGCGTTTTTGTCCAGCAGCATCTGGTCTTGCAAGCTGCCGATGCGCACCATGAAAAATTCATCCAGATTGCTCTGGAAAATCGACAAAAAACTCAGCCGTTCACACAACGGCAGACGGGAATCCTCTGCCTCCTCCAGAACGCGTTCGTTGAACCGCAGCCACGAAAGCTCACGGTTTGCATAGCAATGATAGGTGTTTTCCATATTCCTCTTCCTTTTCTCTGACCGGAATGCTTCGGATTGCATGATACAAACGTTTTTATTGTACCGTGCAAATGTAAAATCAGAAATCAGGAATGTGTCTGGAATATGTAAAATCGCTTCTGCACACAGATTTTACCGCAATTTGATTGCAACCGCCTCGAAATCATCTTACAATAGTAGATACTTTCTTTTAATATATGAATCGGGGGCAGAGAACCATGACGTATAAAGACATCAAACACAATGAGGAAGTCAACGAACTGCTGAAAAAAGGCAACCAGAATCTAGGCCTGCTGGGCTACACCGAGCACTCACAAGCCCATTGTGTCCGGGTGGCAGAGACCGCCGCCCACATCCTGAAAAAATTCGGCTATCCGGAGCACGACATCGAGCTTGCCCGGATCGCAGGCTATATGCACGACATCGGAAACGCCATCAACCGCAGCCGTCACGCCGAATACGGCGGGCTACTGGCCAACGAGATTCTGAAGCAATATGACCTGAGCGTCCCGGACCGCATCACCATCGTGTCCGCCATTTCCAACCACGATGAATCCACCGGCGGGGCCGTGGATCCCATCTCGGCAGCACTCATCATCGGCGACAAGACTGATGTGCGCCGCAGCCGTGTGCGGGAAAAGCCCAAAGCATCCTTCGACATCCATGACCGGGTCAACTATGCGGTCACAGACCAGACCCTGAAGATCAACACCGAGAAAAAAGTCATCTCGCTGAATCTGCAAATCGACACCGATATTTGCAGCATGTACGAATATTTTGAGATTTTCCTGCAGCGGATGCTGATGTGCCGCGGGGCTGCCGATATGCTGGGAGCAACCTTCAAGTTGACGGCCAATGGGGCCAAAGTTCTTTAATGTGTGGCCATCTCCGCAAAGAACAGGAACTAGCCTTTATAATAAAAAACAAAAAGTCCCGCCTGAAAGTAAAGCCTTCACTTTCAGGCGGGATGTCTTTCAATATGACTGCTATGGCGGCATGCGTGACCATACCCTGTCAGATACAGCGTACTCCAGAGGTTATCTTCCGAGGCGTGCAGATAATCATAGGTCAGGTTTTCATCCACACGCTCAACGATGCAACCACCCGCCATCAGCGTTTCCAGTTTTTTTGTGATCGTACTGCCGGCATAGTCGATAAAGGAACGGATGATGGCATTTCTTCCTTGGTCAAAATGCGCTTGGTCACCCGCTCGGTGCGCTGCTTTTCTGCGGCAAGTTGCTCATCATAACGGCAGCAATAAGAGCGGGGCCTTGCAAAAGGCTCCACTCTTATCATAACGGACAGATTGTATGGGTGAAGCGCTGCGAAGAACTTGAATGCGGG
>OLNY01003265.1_pt1 | contig 10517 bp, 13 predicted proteins | sample 1671981 | NCBI WGS metagenome assembly OLNY01 (sample SAMEA3136632, study PRJEB25190) | human gut metagenome | biome: human gut; feature: human-associated habitat; material: faeces | place: Austria | collected 2013 | reverse complement strand
AGCAGCTCGTCGCGCTCCGCAGTTCAGCAAGCGCTGATTATCAGCACTACTTGCGAACTTTTCAGAACGCTTCACGGCTTTTTTGCACGACTGTGTGCGGAAAGTTGGAATCGTCTGAAGCCGTGGAATGCAGCAAATCGCTTGGGAGCTTGCTGAAAAAGCAGCACGCAATAAGCGAATATGCAGCAGACTTCCACAGCGCCATAAGCCTTATCGCAGGAGATGTTTTCCGCAAGGAGAGCATCTCCTGCTTTTTATTTGTAAAAAGAAAGCCTTACACTGGACAAATCATGTTGATGCCATCAATGAGTGTCTGAATGTCCAAGTGGGTGTACACGCGCTCTGTCAGGCTCATAGCGCCGGAATGACCGGCAATCTTCTTTTGAATGGTAGGAGCAACCCCGGCATCGGCCATCATGGAAATGCAGGTATGGCGTGTGTCGTGGGGCGTGTGCTTCATGTCGTATTCTTCCATCAGCGGATCCCAATAGGTGTCGCAGTAGTTGAAGTAGTCAAGGTGCTGTCCCTCGGTAGTGCAGAGCAGATATTCGCAAGGAGAGCGCTCGAACCACGCTTCGTAGAATGGCAGCAGTTTGTCGGCAATCGGCACTTTGCGGACGCCGTTTTCGGTTTTGGCAGCAACTACATCAAAGTACTGTTCTTTCAGGTGGACATTCTCTTTCTTCAAATCGAGAAATTCCGAGATGCGGCAGGCATTGTAATTCAGCATCAAAATGATTTGGCAGTAAGGATTAGCCTCGTGCGCCCAAAGTCTTGCCAACTCGTCTTTGCTGAAGATGTTACGGTCGCGCTTGTTGGGGTTCTTGTTACGGTAGCCTGTCAGATCAACATAATGCGAATAATCTTTGTTGCAGATGTCGTTCTTCATGGCGTATTCGTACACTTGATTGAATAAGCCCTTTAACTTTTTGAGTGTGGGATAATTTTTGCCACAGGTGTCAACTACAAGTTGCAAATCACAGAGTTTGATCTCGCGGAAAGGCTTGTCATACAAGATACCACAGACCTTGTAGGAAGCCGTGTAGCCCTTTGCATTGGAGTCGGATATGATGGGATACTTATACTTTGACCAGCGCTCGTAGACCTCGGAAAAGGTGACTTTAGCAACATTAACATCATAGGGATTCTGATTGTATTCAGCCAGCATTCTCAGACCCTCGGCGCGGGTTTCGGCATAGCCGATAATCTGAAAATCCTGAATCTGCCTGCCTTTGGTCTCGTCTAAATGCCAGCCGATGGTTTTGCGTACCATGTAAGGTTTTCTGCGTTTTCCGGACATTTTGACTACGCTGCCGTAGCCATTGGGTAATCTCATGTTGTTATCAAACTTCCTTTCGCTCAGGCACATTCTATGATAAAGAGGAATGACCTCTTATCAACATTATTTCAGATTGTCCAACTGCTCCTTGGTCATGTTTTTTAATTCTGCCATGTCGTATTTGCTTAAATCGGCAGTGTACAAGGGCTTGTCGGTCAATGGGGTGTTGGCATATTGCGCAATTTTTTCGTTTGTGAAGCTGGTAAGGCGGCTGGGGTCATGCCAATAGTCCTCGCCCCAAGAACGCTCCGAGGAAAACTGTTCCAGCAAAAAGCAGAGCGTTTCGTTCAGAGTGGCATCCGGGTCTGTGGCGCGGAATTTCAGTGAAGCGGTAAAATTGCCGTCATCACAGCGCTCGTGGGTAATGTCAATGTCGAAGTGAAGTTCTTGCTTCTTGTTTAACTCATAAAGTACAGTAACCACATCGGCAAGGGTATTCAGCTTGATTTGCGGCTCGCTTACGCCCAGCAGATATGCGGGCGTTACGCCTAAAGCGTGTGCGATAGTGGTTACAGTATCCAGTAAAATCCGGCTTTCGCCGCTTTCGTAGCTTTGCACAGTGCGCAGACTTTTCCCTAAAAGCTGCGCAAGCTGGGTTTGTGTAAGATTTTTTTCTAATCGGACAGCCTTGATTCGCTGCCCGATTTGTTCGTTTGTAAGATTCATGGCTTCTCACCTCGCCTTAATACTACCATATACATGCGAAGAAATCAAGCATGTTTTGAAATTTATACGCAAATAATCTGCGTATATAATATTGACACATGCAATAATACAGCATATAATGAAATTGCTGAAAGGCAATCACAAGCAAAGGGAGGTGTAAGAAATGGTTGAGAGGCAGACCTATACGGCAATGCCAGCTTTTACTGGCAGAAATGTGCCGGTGACGGAGATTGCAAAGGCTATGCATAAGGACGCACAGTATGTAAGAGTTGGCTTGCAGCAGGGCGCGTTCAAGTTTGGCTATGCAATCAAGCTGGAAGGCTCGAACGAATACAACTATTACTGCCCTGACCGCAAGGTTTGGGAAGAAATCGGCTATTTCAATGCCGAAGGCAAAAGTTGAACAACAAAAAGAGCGCTTACCCGTGCAGGGGTAAACGCTCCCGATGAAAGACAGTACCAACAGCGGCTGCTGTGTGTAACTATCAGGCACCACTGATATTCTACCACAGCAGCCGCCATTTTTGAAGAAGAAAGTGGGGCTTATGCAAAGAAATCATGTAAAGCTGATCTCTATGGATACAATTCCGATAGAGGAAGTAAAATGGCTGCTGTACCCGTTTATCCCGCTGGGGAAAATCACAATCTTACAGGGCGACCCCGGCGAGGGCAAAACCACACTGGCGCTGCAAATCATCGCGGCACTGACAACCGGCAAGCCTGTGTGGGAGGGAGCGCCGCCAATGGAGCCGGTCAATGTCATTTATCAGACGGCAGAGGACGGCCTGTCCGATACCATCAAACCGCGCCTTGTGGCAGCGGGCGCAGATTGTGCAAGGGTAATGGTAATTGACGATTCCGACAGGGTACTGAAACTGGACGATGACCGGCTGGAACAGGCGATAGAGCAAACCGGTGCACGGCTGGTTGTGCTGGACCCGATTCAAGGCTATATTGGCGCAAGCGTGGATATGCACCGCGCAAATGAAATCAGACCACTGATGTACAGAATTGCAAAGCTGGCTGAAAAGTATAACTGTGCTATTCTTCTGATTGGTCATATGAACAAGAACAGCGGCGAGAAATCCAGCTATCGCGGGCTGGGTTCTATTGATTTTCAGGCGGCTGCGAGGAGTGTGCTGGTGGTAGGGCGCATCAAAGATGACCCGACATTGCGTATTGTCTGCCCGGCAAAAAGCTCGCTTGCCCCGGAGGGCGGGGCTGTTGCCTTTCGCCTTGACCCAGAGCAGGGCTTTCAATGGGCAGGGCCGTATGATATCAGCGTGGACGAACTGCTTTCCGGAAGCAGCCGAGGGCATAAGCTGCGAGAGGCGCAGAGCTTTCTGAAAGAAGTATTGGCGGACGGCCCGCTGCCGCAGACGGAGATTGAAACAGCCGCACAACAGGCGGGGATACGCCCCAAGACCCTGCGCAATGCCCGGAATGAATTGGGAGTGACCTCAACCAAGGTTAGCAAACAGTGGGTATGGGCGCTGCCCGAACCATAAAAGAAGAAGGCAAGATGCCCCTATCTTTAGGAACAGGGCATCTTGCCTTCTTGATTGAAAATTGCCTTTTTCAGATGGCTGTGTACTTTTCCACAATAGGGTGGCAAAGTACGAGCAAGCACGGCATTGTGATATCACAATATCAAAATGCCCTTGCTAGGGTGTACCCTAAGACCCTTTTACTGCAAATTGTTTAGCTACAGATAAGCGATTTGAAAGGAAACTATGTGCAGATTTCAAGTAGCTGCGTACTGTGCCACGACAGGGTGGCACAGTATGAGCAAGCATGTCATTTTGCTGTCATGCCAGCAAAATGTCCTTGTTAGGGTGTACCCTAAGACTCCTGTCGCTGTCTCCGTAAGCTGAAACGAGAGCAGAAGACTTGACCGACTTCGCTTAAACGAATATAATAAAACTATAATAAGGTATAGTGTAAAGACAATGAGGTGTGGTCATTGAACGGATATATTACAGCTCAAGAAGCTGCCCAAAAGTGGGGCGTAACATCCCGCCAAGTGCAGATTTTGTGTAAAGAGAACCGTGTTCCCGGTGCATCCCGGATGAGTCGTATTTGGATTATTCCAGAAGATGCGAAAAAACCAACCGGAATTAAACATTCCAAAGAAAGGAAAATGGACTGATGACTCGTACAAAGTCAATATATATTGACCTTTCTAATGCGCCTTGGACAATGCATGAATTTTTCGCGGGAAGTGGTCTTGTAGGATATGGACTACAAGGAATGTTTGCTCCTATTTGGGCTAATGATATTAGCGAGCAAAAAGCGGCTGTATATACTGCAAACTTTGGAAAAGAACATTTTCTGCTTGATGATATTAAGAACATAAATGGTGCAGATATTCCGTATGCAAATATGTCATGGGCTAGCTTTCCATGTCAAGATCTATCTTTAGCGGGATCTTTAGGAGGAATTCACGCATCACGTAGCGGTCTTGTGTGGGAATGGCTCCGTGTTTTAGATGAAATGACTGAACAGCCTAAAATGCTTGTGCTAGAAAATGTCATAGGTTTATTGTCTACAAACAAAGGAGAAAACTATAGTGTGCTTCATCACGCTTTAACAGAGCGTGATTATAGGTGTGGAGCAATCGTAATCAATGCGTCTCACTTTGTTCCGCAATCGCGTCCTAGAGTTTTTATTATAGCTGTTAAAAAAGGCTGTAAAATACCGGAAAATTTGGTGGGTACCGGTCCGTGCTGGCTTCACAATAAAGCGGCTGCTGAATTGGGAAAGCGCTTACCAGACTGGATTTGGTGGAACACGGATAAACCATCGCGTCGTCATCAAACAGTGAGAGATATTGTAGAAAAAGATGTTCCGTTTGATAAGGACGAAGTCTTGCGACTTCTTCCGGAAAAGCACAAGGAAAAACTTGATGCGCACGAATTGATTTATGCTACAGGCTATCGTCGTACTAGGCACGGGCAACAACAGTTGGAATTGCGGTGTGATGGTATTGCTGGATGCTTGAGAACTCCAGAAGGGGGAAGTAGCAAGCAATATTTAGTGGTTAAAGACGGAAAATCGACACATGCTAGACTTTTGACTGTTCGGGAAGCTGCAAGACTAATGGGGGCACCAGATACTTTTAAGCTGCCGGGAAGTTATAATGACGGTTATAAAGCAATGGGAGATGCGGTGGCTATGCCAGTAGCTCAATTTATTGGAGAACGATTTTTAACGAAAATTGCGGAGGCGATTTATAGTGACTAATCCAGAAGTTCGATTGAGAACTTTTCAAGCCGAAAATAACATTTACACAAAAGGACCACTTTCACTTGTGATTCAGTTTACTAGATTGGTTCGGGAGCGAACATTTCCACTTAACCCAGATGACTTTCAGACTAGTAGTAAAGGACAGGTTGCAGGATTAGGTGGAGGAAAAAGATTCTGAAAGAGCATGGAATTACGCAGCAGCTTTCAGCAGAAGGTGGACGTACTAGTCGTGGCAGTATGGGCTTGATGATAAAGTATGTGGATTTCTTGAATGAATGGAATACAGAGGAAACTGTTGATTTTGCAGTAGTGGAAGATTTTTGGGCAGAACAAGTTCGAGAATATTTCAGAAATCAACCTTTTATTCTTACGGCAGATACGTCAAAAACAATTGGCGCAAATCTGGATGAGCTTTTTGAACAAGCGAGAAAACGCCAAAGGCAAAATCCTGGAACGCAATATTTGGGAACGGTTTTGCAGCATCTTGTCGCTGCCAAACTTTGCTTGATTATGCCAGACAATTCATTTGAAATTCATGGTGCTTCTGTTGCAGACGGCCCTACGGATCGTAATGGCGATTTTGTTATCAATAATACGATTATTCATTGCACGACTATGCCGGGAGCACTGCTCATTGAAAAATGTAAGGCTAATTTGCGCAGCGGTGCGCATCCGGTAATTATTACAATTTTTGACCGTGTACATACGGCGCTTAATCTTGCTGAGGATGCAGGACTTGCCGGACGAGTTGAAGTTTGGGATGTTCAGCAGTTTCTTTCTGCAAATGTGTATGAACATAGTCTGTTTGATGAAACGAAGCGAAATTCTACGCTGTCGGATATTATCAGTCGCTATAATGATATTGTATTAAACACTGAAACAGATCCAAGCTTAAGAATAGAGTTTGAGGCAAGATAAAGAAGTATGGCAGATATTTTTGATTCCGAAAAGCGATCTGAGATCATGAGTAGGGTTAAGTCAAGAAAAAACAAATCGACGGAGCTTAGGCTTATACGAGTGTTTAAAGAGAATGCCATTACAGGTTGGAGACGAAATTATGATGTAAAAGGACATCCGGATTTTGTATTTCTAAAGCAAAAGGTGCCAATATTTGTTGACGGTTGCTTTTGGCATGGGCATGATTGCCGAAACACACGACCCTTAGAACATCAAGAATATTGGCAAAAAAAGCGGGAACGAAATATTATGTATGACAGAGAAGTAACAGCTTTGTTTGAAGCTCGTGGATGGACAGTATTACGAATCTGGGAGTGCGAGTTAAAGAAAAAAAATGAAAAAGCGTTATTGGAAAGACTTCGAATAGCGCTAAAAGATAAACAGCTTTCAGAGACAAACTTATAGCAGTTTGGGAGAGCTTAATAAGGAGGATAAAAGTATGCCCTGTGCTGCTATAGATTTATTTTGTGGTGTTGGAGGATTAACAAAAGGACTTGAGCAAGCAGGTATTAATGTGGTTGCTGGCATTGATTTCGAAGCGAGTTGCCAATATGCATATGAGGAAAATAATAATGCAAAGTTTATCCAGCGTGACATAACAACTGTGTTACCAGAAGAGCTGGCTGCATTGTACCCTGATGATCTCAATATACATATTTTGGCGGGCTGTGCACCATGCCAGCCATTTTCAAAATATACTCAAAGATACCGTAAAGATGGCTATAAAGATGAAAAGTGGCGACTACTTTACTCATTTGGAACGCTTGCAAAAGGAATAAAGCCTGAAATAATTGCAATGGAAAACGTTCCTGAGCTAGAGAAAACGCCTGTTTTTGCGGATTTTGTAAAGGAATTGGAAGAATGTGGTTACCACATATTTCATAAAATTGTATACTGCCCTGATTATGGAGTTCCGCAAAGCAGAAAGAGGCTGGTTCTTTTGGCGTCGCTGTTTGGGAAAATCAGTCTTCTTCCGGCTACACATACACCAGATAAATATGTTACGGTAAAGGACGCCATTGGCAATTTGCCCCCACTAATCGCGGGATCGACAGATCCTAATGATTTGATGCATTCGGCAACAGCTTTGTCTGAAAAAAATTTGAAGCGCATCAGACAGTCTACACCGGGGGGAACATGGCGTGATTGGGACAAAGAACTTCAATTAAAGTGCCATAAGAAGAGTTCAGGCAAAACATATCCTTCTGTTTATGGGCGAATGCGGTGGGATGCTCCATCACCTACTATTACAACGCAGTTTTATGGCTATGGAAATGGGCGTTTTGGCCATCCGACCCAAGATCGTGCATTGTCACTACGAGAAGGCGCTATTTTGCAATCATTTCCCAAAGATTACAAGTTTATTAGGTCAACCGATATCCTTAATAAGCGCAAACTGGGCTTGCAGATAGGAAATGCAGTTCCGGTACGATTAGGAAAAGTAATAGGGCTGAGCATTTTAGATCATATTCGGAGGTATAGTGATGGCAAAGAAGAAAGTGACACCTGAGCAAGTTGAAGCGGCAGAGCGTCAGTTAAAAGAATTACAACGTCAGGTTGAGTACGACACGAAAGACTATACACTTGAGTTGCTATTAGACAAGTTTGAAAAGGGCGACTTCTATATTCCAGATTATCAGCGTCAATTTGTTTGGAAACCGAACAATCGTTCGTTGTTTATAGAATCTGTATTACTTGGTCTACCGATTCCGTTTATGTTTTTTGCAGGATGCGACGATGGACGCCTTGAAATTATTGATGGTGCCCAGCGAATGCAAACCTTGCGAGAATTTGTAAAACGCAAAATGAAGTTAAGTAAACTTGCAAAACTTACAGAATTGGACGGATTTGTTTTTGAAGACTTGTCCACCGCAACACAAAGAAAGTTCCTTAATCGAACTTTTAGAGTAGTTGTATTAGACGAAAAAACTACAACAGATATTCGACAAGACCTCTTTAATCGAATTAACACTTCTGGAGTTAAAGCATCTGATTCGGAAGTTCGGAGAGGTTCCTATCCGGGAAAATTGACAAGCTATATCGAAAAATGCTGTAAAAATGAATTGTTTGTTGCTCTTTGTCCAATTTCGAAGAACAAGGCTGTTCGACAAGAGAGATTTGAATTGGTACTGAGATTTTTTGCGTACTTAAATGATTATAAACATTTTGAACATGAGGTTAATCCGTTTCTGAATGATTTTTTGGCAAAGAATTTGGATTCGTTTGATGAGCAGCAGTATGAAACGGACTTTATAGGAATGCTTAACTTTGTACAAAAGCACTTTCAGTTTGGATTTGCTAAATCTCAGAATGCGACAACTACGCCTAGAGTGCGTTTTGAAGCGATTTCTGTTGGTGTAGCATTAGCATTGCGCGCATATCCGAATTTAGAAGTGAAGAATGTTGACTGGCTTAATTCGGAAGAATTCAAAGTCCTGACAACTTCCGATGCAAGTAACAATGAAGGAAAACTAGTTGCGAGAGTCGAATATGTTAGGGATAGACTTATTGAGGCGAAAGTAAATGATTGCAATATATAATGTCCTTGATGATAGAAAAGGAGAAATAGAATTTTACTACTCGGTTATGGAAGATATTGACAGAGATTCGGATAATATGCTACACACAGCGGATAAGCAACGCTTTTTCCGTATTATGAAATCCAATTTTTTATTGATGCTCTATAATCTTGTGGAGGCAACATTCACAACAGGTATGTTAGAAATATATGATCAGGTGAAGGCTGACGGATGTCCATATGCTAATGTTATTGATGAGATTCAAAACATATGGAGAGATTATAAGGTAAAAGAAGTGCATAAACCGGATTCGAAGTTATCTACCTATACAAATCGAGTTCAAAACATTGTGTTAGACATCACACAAAACACACCGTTGATTCTTTCGAAAAGTATGATTGGTGTTGATGGAAATCTTAACGCAGAAAAAATTAAAAAAATATGTGATAAGCATAAAATTCGTTATCGTGTAGTAGATGACCAACTGGCTTTGGAAAAAGTCAGAAAAAAACGGAACGCATTGGCACATGGAGACGAGAGCTTTAGTAGATGCGCTAGAGATTTGACGATTTCGGATTTGGGAATAATCAAAGATACTGTCATACGCTTTATTTCGGAAATTGTAGAGGGTATGGAAAAGTATTGCAATGAAAAACAGTACTTGAGGGCGCAATAGCCCTTTGTAAACTATATTACAAAATTTGTACTTAAGTGATGCTTTTTCAATAAGGGATGCGCCATATATGTGTTGCAAAGCAAATATTTGTAACCTATTATGGAGTAGATTAAATGGATGCGTGTAATACCCATATTAAAGGAAGCGCAGCTATATCTATGGTTTGAAAAGTAAAATCTAAGAAAGCGGATTTCTGCTTATGGTAGGGGATTGGGGCTTTCCCCAACAAGTGGGCGGTTGGTGTACCAAATGCCGTGCTTGCTCGTACTGTCCGGGGCATTTGCGGCTAATTGGGAATGACTGCTGACGATAGAAAAATCGGATGCCCTCACCGCAGCAAGGGCATCCGACAATTCTCAAATTAGCAATAGATCAAGTCACGCATAACAGTTTCTTCGGCAATATCCTTGAAAGAATTCATCTTTTGCACCCACAGAATAGGATTCGATAGCTTGACCGATTCGTCAAACTGTTCGCTACGGATAAGCTGCTGCGCGATTTGCTCCACCACTTCATGGGCCTGTTGGTCAATCTCGTTTAGGTGAGCATTGAGCAAATGACCTTGTAGCAAAGCCTGATATAGTGTAGGCTTGTTTTCTTTCAGATAGCGCAGCCGCAGACTGCCGTATTTTCCAAACTGTGCAGGCTCGCCCGCAGTTAAAATATCAAAATCAAATTCATTCATAATAGAATCCTCCAGATTTAATAGATCTGCCTTGCAACTCCGCGAATCCTTCCACAGCCCTGAGCTGCCATGGGTAAGAAGCACAAAAGAAGCAAGGCACATAGTTGATTTTTGTTACAAGTGCGGCTATTTTGTCAAAAGACTTGCAAAACCTACGATTTTGTGTTATTATTTCAATCCGAAAACGCAAAGACTGAAATATCAATAACACATCATCTGCGCCGCATAAGTTCAGCAAGCGCTGATTACCCGCTGCGCAGCGAAAGCCTTATCCCACAGCAAAACTGGCGCTGGTCCTTGTGGGCCGGCGCCTTTTCTATAGCAAAAAGGAGAACCCATGGCCTTATCCGTAAAAACGAAAGAGCATATCCGCCGCTGGGCGGCGCGGGTGCTGCCCAAGTGGGGCGCACTGGCGTGCGGGGGCGCCGC
>OLNY01003259.1_pt1 | contig 10529 bp, 10 predicted proteins | sample 1671981 | NCBI WGS metagenome assembly OLNY01 (sample SAMEA3136632, study PRJEB25190) | human gut metagenome | biome: human gut; feature: human-associated habitat; material: faeces | place: Austria | collected 2013 | reverse complement strand
TGGCTTGGCAGCTACGATTCTTATACACTGGCAAAAGGAATCGGCTATCCGCTGTTTCTGGTACTGGCGAAAAAGCTGTGCCTTCCCTACTCTGTTCTGCTGTCACTGTTGCAGGCGGCCGGTGCATGGCTGTTTGTCCGCGCAGTGTCTGTGAGATGGCAGAATCCCTATGGGCAGGCAATTCTCTATCTGCTCCTGTTGTTTTCCCCCATCAGCCTCACGCTGTTGGTCACGCAGCGGCTGTACCGCATGGCAATCGTTCCGGGAATGGTCCTGGTGGTATTTTCCAACATGATCGGGCTGACTCTGCGCAAAGAGCTCCCCTTGAAAAAACAGCTGCCCTGGGCATTCCTGACCGGACTGACTCTTGCCTTTTTCTGGCAGATCCGGGAGGATTCCGTCTGGATCCTGCCGTTTATCGCCGTTATGACGGTATGGAACGTGGGTTATGTAATTCTGGTCCTGCATAAGAAATTAAACACAAAGGCACTTCTGCTTCACTGCCTGACCATGTTATTGCCACTCCTTCTCCTGTTCGGCGCCAACACCGGTGTCTCCGTCGTCAACCGGATCCACTACAGTGTTTTCCTGAACAACGACCGCACGGAGGGAAATTTTGCAGAGCTGATGTCCCTGTTGTATCATCTGGACAGCAATACGAGAACCAATCCCGACATCTGGATCTCCCGGGATACTATTGTCAGAGCAGAAGCAGCCAGTCCCACTCTGCAGCAGATTCAGCCACTATTGGACAGTTATACCGAAGACTGGGCCACAAGGGATGGTGAGATTCCCGGCGATCACTTCAGCTGGGTACTGCGGGATGCGGTACAGGACTCGGGAATTGCCCCGAATGCCGTCAGTGCACAGACCTTTTATGGCAACGTCCTTTCCGAACTGCGGGCAGCCGTAGCCAGTGGCGAGCTGACCGAAAAGACGGACGGTGCCCTCTATTTTTCCTCCCAATCCCGTGGAGTACTGCCGGAAGAAATTCCCGGTATCCTCAGTGATACTTTGCAGAATATCTGGAAAATTGCAGGATACACCGATTGTGCTTTGAGCAGTTCCGCCAAAAGTGCCGGCCGGCTGTCGGATATCCGTCGTATGGAATCCTTTGCCTCCTGCCTGACCGTGTACCCCACACTGTCACAGTTTCAGGCTGCCGATTATGATTCCATTGAGGATGAGACCTTATATGATTTCAATGAGATCTACAGTTCCGGTATGGTATCTCTTCTGAATAAGAGCAACGCTATCTATCAGTTGTTGGGACAGCCCATGTTCCTGCTGGCACTGCTTGCCCTTTGTGTGCTGACCGTCCGCGTGATCCATGGACTTTTCCATGGGGACACAAAAGATCTCGAACTGTGGATCCTGACCTGTGGGATTCTGCTCAGTGCCGTTCTGCTGCGTTTCGGCTGTGGCCTGTTCACCGCATGGTTTTCCGAAGACATGCAAAAGTTCATCAACAGCTTCTACTCCTGTGGCGTCTACATTCTGCTGCAGATGTTCAAATATCTGGCGGTTATTACTACTGCCGCCAGCCTGCAACCGCTACGGAAACAATATATTCAAAATTTTCGTAATTCTCATAAGGAAAAGGAGGAATAACTTATGGAAAATTTGAACAAACAGATTCAGGAATTGCAAAAGATCATTGATACCTACGGCAATATCGTATTTTTCGGTGGTGCCGGTGTCTCCACCGAGAGTGGAATCCCGGATTTCCGAAGCGTGGACGGACTGTATCACCAACAGTACGATTACCCGCCGGAGACGATTTTAAGTCACACCTTTTATCGTTCCCACACGGAGGAATTCTTCCGTTTTTACCGGAATAAGATGCTCTTCCCAAAAGCTCAGCCGAACGCCGCCCATAAAAAACTGGCAGAGCTGGAACGTGCCGGAAAAGTACGTGCTGTAATAACACAGAATATCGATGGACTGCATCAGGCGGCAGGAAGTAAAGTGGTGCTCGAACTGCACGGAAGTGTACACCGCAATTATTGCAGACATTGCGGAAAGCTTTTTGATGCCCGATATATTTTAAACTCCACCGGGATCCCGACCTGTGACGCCTGCGGCGGACAGATCAAGCCGGATGTCGTTTTGTACGAAGAGGGGCTTGACCAGAAGACGCTTGAGGACGCGGTGCGCTACATCAGTGAAGCGGATGTGCTCATCATCGGCGGCACATCACTTGCGGTATACCCGGCGGCAGGGCTTATTGATTATTACCGCGGAAATAAGCTGGTGCTGGTCAATAAGTCTGCGACACCGATGGATGCGAGAGCGGATCTTCTGGTGCAGGGTAGTATCGGCGAGATCTTTTCAAAGATAGAGGTGTAGGAAATATGGAAGAACGACGGATTTATGAAGTTGGAGATATTGTGCGTTTGAAGAAGCAGCATCCCTGCGGCAGCAGCGAATGGGAGATTTTGCGTGTCGGAGCGGATTTCAGGCTGAAATGCATGGGCTGCGGACATCAGATCATGGTGCCGCGCAAGCTTGTGGAGAAGAATACCAGGGAACTGCGGCATGCCGGAGAAGAAAAATAAGAAAAAACGATAAAAAGTATAAAAAAACAGAGAAAATGCTTGAAAGCAGCAGGCTGGTATGTTATCATATAACCTCGTGATACTAATAAATTCCTTGCTCCCCACAGGTTGAGGGGCCAGAGACCAAAAGGAGGTAACAGCATGAACAAATACGAGTTAGCACTTGTTGTTAATGCAAAGATCGAAGATGACGCCAGAACAGCTACGGTTGAGAAGGCAAAAGAGTACATTACCCGTTGTGGTGGTACGATCACAAATGTAGATGAATGGGGCAAGAAGAAACTTGCTTATGACATTCAGAAAATGAGTGAAGCATTCTACTACTTCATCGCTTTCGATGCAGAACCAGGTGTTCCGGCAGAGATTGAACAGAATGTCCGTATCATGGACAACGTTCTTCGTTTCTTATGCGTTAGACAGGAAGAGGCATAAGCAAAAGAAGGAGATCGCGGTATGAATAAAGTAATACTGATGGGACGTTTGACCAGAGATCCTGAGGTACGTTATTCCCAGGGTGAACAGGCAACAGCAATTGCGCGATATACAATCGCAGTAGATAGAAGATTCCGACGTGACGGAGACGGTCAGACAGCAGATTTTATCGGCTGTGTGGCATTTGGACGTCAGGGAGAATTTGCAGAAAAATATTTCCGTAAGGGAACGAAAGTCCTTATTACGGGAAGAATCCAGACCGGCTCTTATACGAACCGTGAGGGACAGAAAGTCTATACGACAGATGTAGTCGTAGAAGAACAGGAATTTGCAGAAAGCAAGGCGGCAAGCAATGAAAATGCCGGATACGCACCTGCAGATAACCGTCCGTCACCGAGCGCGGCGGCTGGAGATGGCTTCATGAATATTCCGGATGGAATTGATGAAGAGTTACCATTTAACTAAACCTAACAGGAGGTAATAATCATGGCTTTCAATAAAGCAGCAGATAGAGAAGGCGCTCCAATGAAGAGACGTCCAATGCATAGAAGAAAAAAAGTTTGTGTTTTCTGTGGAAAAGATAACGTTATCGATTACAAAGATACAAACAAATTAAAGAGATACATCTCTGAGAGAGGAAAAATTCTTCCTCGCAGAATCACAGGTAACTGTGCAAAACACCAGAGAGCTCTTACAGTAGCAATCAAGAGAGCACGTCACGTAGCTCTTATGCCATACGTTTGCGAATAAGCTTAGGAAAATCAAGACTTCCCGGGTTCGGGAAAAGTGATTTGACACAAGTTTGACACAACATTTGACACGAAAAAAACAGGAAAGACCAATTATCCTCGGGTAGTTGGTCTTTTTGTGTGTCGGTACAGGATCATTTTGGATAAAAAGGAAAGAAAGATGAAGAACAGACTATACGATGCCACAAAAATCGACTGGGACAATCTCATGTTTTCCACAAAGGAATTATGGATGCTGCTTATCCCGATCATGGTCGAACAGATGTTAAATTCCCTGATGGGAATGGCAGACACCATGATGGTGAGCAATGTGGGAAGTGTTGCAATGTCAGCGGTTTCACTTGTGGATTCTATCAATACGCTTGTGATCCAGGTGTTTGCAGCACTTGCCACCGGAGCGGCGATCATATGCTCCCACTATCTGGGAAAAGGGGATGAGAGGGGCGCAAACAAAGCGGCGAGGCAGATTTTCCTCACCGTGATCGTGATTTCTTTAACGATCACGGCAGGCGGACTGATCTTCTGCCGACCGTTGTTACGTCTGATTTTTGGGGCTGTGGAGCCTGCGGTTATGGAGGATTCCATTATCTATTTCCTGATCACGGCATCTTCCTATCCGTTTATTGCCCTGTTTAATGCAGGAGGAGCCTTTTACCGTGCAGGCGGAAACTCCAAATTCCCAATGAAAATATCGATCATTTCGAATGTGTTGAATATCATTGGAAATGCAGTCCTTATCTTCGGATGTAATATGGGAGTGGCAGGAGCGGCGATATCAACGCTCGTCTCAAGGGCGTTTTGTGCCATTGTTGTTTTGTATTTCCTTCGAAAACCAAAACAGAAAATCGTGCTGAACCAATATCACACAATTCGGCCGGATTTTCCGCTGATCGGGAAAGTACTTGCGATCGGTATTCCTGCCGGAGTGGAAAATGGCATGTTTCAGTTTGGAAAACTGGCGATCCAGTCCACGGTTTCCACCCTGGGAACACAGGCAATTGCGGCGCAGGCGATGACGGTAATTTTTGAAAATGTCAATGGAATTGCAGCAATCGCTGTGGGAATTGGACTTATGACCGTGGCAGGTCAGGCGTTTGGCGCAGGAAGAAAAGAGGAAGCAAAATATTATATTATAAAATTAACAGGATATGCAGAGATCGTGCTGATTATTTCGTGTGCGGTCACATTCCTTATCAGTCGTCCGATCATGCATCTTGCCGGCATGGAGGCTGAGAGCATGGAACTCTGCTATCAGATGCTGATCGCGATCACGATCGCAAAACCGATTCTCTGGGCACTGTCTTTCATTCCGCCATATGGACTCAGGGCAGCGGGGGATGTAAAATTTTCTATGATCACAGCTACGTGCACAATGTGGTTCTGCAGGGTGGCACTGGCGGTTTATCTGATCCGTTTTCAGGGATTTGGACCGATCGCAGTGTGGATCGGTATGTTTGCAGACTGGGGAATCCGAAGCATTATCTTCTCCATTCGTTTCATGTCAGGCAAATGGATGGAAAAACATGTGATTTAAATAATACAAAAGTCTTTAGAAAAATTAATGTTTTTTTAAAGACTTTTTTTGTTATAATGTGATAGGCTTTTTTCATAAGTTTAAGGAAAACGGAAGAGACTGACAAAAGGATTACACAATATGAAAAAGAAATTGAGAAAATATATCATACTTCCATTGCTGGCAGTTTTATGGTTATGTGGATGCGGTAAAAAAGAGGAGACAGATAAAGCAGAAGCGGTCCCTGATACGGCAGCGGAAACGGAAAGTCAGACAGAAGAGACGGAAGAGAAAGAACAGGAACGTACACAGTACCCTGTTTCTGAGGCAGATACAGAGACGATTTATGCCGACAGGGAGAAGAACCAGGAACTTGCGGATTTCCTGATTGCTTATTATCAGATACCGGAGGAATTTTGTGCGGAGACGCGCTATTATTATGATATGGTCGATCTGAATGAAGATGGAACCGAGGAAATCCTTGCTGTGGTGGTTGGTGAATATACGGAATGTGACGGCGGTGATCCGGCAGTGATCCTTGAGCAGAGTGAACAGGGATACCAGGTGCTGGAGAGGTTTGCGTATGTCCGTACTCCGGTGTATGTGAGCGATACGATGACTGACGGATGGCATGATCTTATTTTTCCGGCATACGGCGGGGAAGAGGGAACTGGATTTCGGGTTTTCCATTATCAGGATGGCATAGGTTATCAGAATGAGAACATGGAATTTATGGAAGACATGGACGAAAATTTTTGCGGAAAAAAGATGATCGCAGACAATTTTATTGATGATATGGATAAGGGAAATTATCTGACCTTACGTGAAACACCTTTATCGGGAAATTAAATCAGAAAAATAAGCTTTATATTATACCCTTTCAATGATATAATGGAATACAAATCGTTACTATTTTGCAGGATTTTTAAAGGGTGTGAATATGAAGAAAACGAATATAAAATTAAAAGGAAAGCTTCGCAGATATTTGAACTGGCCTTTGTATCTCACCATTGTATTGATTTTGATGGATGTTGCAATGTATGCACAGGACATACAGATGGGAGCAGAGTTTTCAGGATTTATCGTTTTATACGTTATCATTGTACTGATATCAAACAGGCGGAACAGACCACTTCTGATCAATGAGCTGGTGAATTTTGCCACACAGTACGGAACTGTACAGAAACAGCTTTTGAATGATTTTGAGATTCCGTATGCATTGCTGGATTATAATTCGAGATTTCTGTGGATGAATGAAAAATTTACAGAGATCACAGGCAAGGACAAAAATTACCATAAGTCAGTGACCACAGTATTTCCGAGCCTGACCAAGGATATCCTGCAGAAGTCCGAAGCGGTAGGATCCATAAATGTAATGCTGGATGACCGCAATTACCGTATTTCCATGAAGCGCATTTATTTTGATTCCGTGACAAAGGACAGTGCTATCGTGGCGATCAACGACACGGATGAGTATCTGACTGCCATATATCTGTTTGACGAGACAGAACTGAATCGTTATATCAGGGAGAACGAGGAGCAGAAGCTTGTTGCAGGACTGATCTATATTGACAACTATGAGGAAGCGTTAGACAGTATCGAGGATGTGAAGCGTTCTCTTTTGATCGCACTTGTAGACCGCAAGGTCAATAAATATTTTACAGAGATCGATGCCCTGGTGCGTAAGATCGAGAAAGATAAATATTTTGTTGTATTCAAATACAAGTATTTAGAGCAGCTCTCAGCAGATAAGTTTAAGCTGATCGAGGATGTCAAGAGCATCAAAGTCGGAAATGAGATGGCGATCACCTTAAGTATCGGAGTCGGTGCCGGAGGTGTCAGCTATACACAGAATTACGAGTACGCCCGCATGGGAATTGACCTTGCATTAGGACGTGGCGGCGATCAGGTCGTTGTAAAAGAAGGCGAGGAAGTCACTTATTATGGAGGCAAGGCAAAACAGGTAGAGCGTAACACCAGAGTAAAAGCCAGAGTAAAGGCTCATGCACTCCGCGAGATCATCGAGAGCCGTGAACATGTGGTCATTATGGGACATACGATCAGCGATGTAGATTCTTTAGGCGCAGCGATCGGTGTGTACTGCGCAGCCCGTGTGCTTGGCAAGAAGGCGCAGATCGTTTTGAATGAAGTCACGACATCCCTCCGACCGCTGGTAGAATGTTTTACGGAAGAAAAAGGTTACCCGGCAGATTTATTCATTAAGAATGAAGAGGCACTTCTGATCACAAATAAGAATACGCTGGTCATGGTTGTGGACACGAACCGTCCGAGCTACACAGAATGCCCGGAGCTGTTAAACCGTACCGACACGATCTGTGTATTCGATCACCACAGACAGAACAGTGAAGTCATTGAAAATCCGGTACTTTCCTATATCGAACCATACGCATCGAGCGCATGCGAGATGATCGCGGAAGTATTGCAGTACTTTTCGGAAAATATTAAGCTGGAACCGAGTGAGGCAGACTGTATTTATGCAGGCATCCTCATTGATACCAATAATTTTATGACAAAAACAGGTGTGCGCACTTTTGAGGCAGCGGCATATCTCAGAAGAGCCGGAGCGGAAGTCACGCGTGTCAGAAAAATGCTGCGGAATGATATGGCTGCTTATAAAGCGAGAGCCGAAGCGGTTCGTCATGCAGAGGTCTACCGGGGAGCATTTGCAATCTCTGTCTGCCCGGCGGACAATATCGAGAGTCCTACAATTGTAGGAGCACAGGCAGCAAATGAATTATTAAATATTGTGGGAATTAAGGCATCCTTCGTTTTGACGGAGTATCAGGGAAAAATCTATATCAGTTCAAGATCCATTGATGAGATCAATGTCCAGCTCATTATGGAACGTGTGGGTGGAGGCGGCCACTTAAACGTTGCGGGAGCGCAGCTGACGAACTGTACGATCCAGGAGGCAAAGCGAATGATCCAGGACACCATTGACGAGATGATAAAAGAAGGAGATATTCAGGAATGAAAGTAATATTATTACAGGATGTAAAAGCTTTAGGAAAAAAGGGAGACGTTGTCAATGTCAGTGACGGTTACGCACGCAACGCTATTTTTCCGAAAAAATTAGGCGTGGAAGCAAATGCCAAAAATTTAAATGATCTGAAATTACAGAATCAGCATGCAGATAAAGTTGCACAGGAGAATTACGAGGCAGCGCTTGCAATGGCGGAAAATTTAAAAGATAAGAAAGTAACTGTTAAGATGAAAGCCGGTGAAGGCGGAAGAACCTTTGGTTCTGTTTCCACAAAAGAGATCTCAGCAGCGGCAAAAGAGCAGCTTGGATTAGAACTTGACAAGAAGAAAATGCAGCTTGCAGAGCCGATCAGAAGCTTTGGCGTTGTGGAAGTTCCGGTAAAACTTCACACCAAAGTAACCGGAAAACTTGCCGTTCATGTAGTAGAATTATAGGGAGGATCTCATGGAGGAGACTCTGATCAAGAGAAGCATGCCAAACAGTCTGGATGCAGAACAGTCTGTCATTGGCTCCATGATCATGGACAAAGATGCGATATTGACGGCGATGGAAATGCTGACGAGTGATGATTTTTATCATAAACAGTATGGAATTTTATTTGATGCCATGATAGAACTCTACAGCAAAGGGCTTCCAGTCGACCTCATTACCTTACAGAATAAATTAAAAGAAAAAGAGGTGCCGGAGGAAATTTCAAGCCTTTCCTATGTGAAAGAACTTTTGGATGCGGTTCCGACTTCTGCAAATATTAAGTATTATGCAAAAATTGTAAAAGACAATTCCATGCGGCGCAGACTCATCCGATTGAATGAAGAGATTGAGAATGAGTGTTATGCCGGTAAGGAAAGTATTGATACGGTCATGGATATGACGGAGAAGAAAGTATTTGATCTGCTCTCCACAAGAGGTGGCGGTGGAGACTATGTCCCAATCCGTCAGGTTGTTATGAATGCGCTGGAGAAAATTGAAAATGCAGCAAAGACTTCCGGAACGGTAACCGGTATTCCAACCGGATTTATCGATCTGGACTACCGGACTGCCGGTTTACAGCCTTCCGACCTGATTCTGATCGCGGCGCGTCCGTCTATGGGAAAAACAGCGTTTGTATTGAATATTGCGCAGTATGTGGCATTCCATGAAGATATGTGTACCGCAATTTTTTCTTTGGAGATGTCGAAAGAACAGTTGGTAAACCGTCTGTTCTCTCTGGAATCAAGAGTGGATGCACAGGCTCTGCGTACCGGTAACCTCTCGGACAGCGACTGGGAAAAACTGATCGAGGGAGCAGGAACGATCGGTAATTCCAAGCTGATCATCGATGATACGCCGGGTATCTCCATTGCAGAGATGAGAAGCAAGTGCCGTAAATATAAATTAGAGCATGATTTAAAACTTATCATTATCGACTACTTACAGTTAATGTCCGGTTCCGGCAAGGGGAGCGATTCCCGTCAGCAGGAGATTTCAGATATTTCCCGTTCCTTAAAGGCGCTGGCGCGTGAACTGTCTGTTCCGGTGATCGCATTGTCACAGTTATCACGAGCTGTTGAACAGAGACCGGATCACAGACCGATGCTGTCGGATCTTCGTGAGTCCGGCGCGATCGAGCAGGATGCCGACGTGGTTATGTTTATTTACAGGGACGATTACTACAATCATGATTCGGAGATGAAAGGTATTTCCGAGATCATCATTGCAAAACAGAGAAATGGTCCGATCGGAACCGTCAATCTGGTATGGTTACCTCAGTATACCAAGTTCGCCAATATGGAGAAAAATTAATCAGTACCGTCGGGGTGTTGTGCAGTTTCCGGCAGAAAAACGATTTTGTTTTTCAGTCGGAATTTGTATAACACCCCGATTTTTGTCTGAAAAAGGCGACCGATTTTCCTTGAGGGCTTGTCCTGCGACGCTTATAATAATGGTAAGCTTAAAGGGAGGAAAATATGGAAAAAGTACGGTATATGATTTCAGATGCATCCAGCATGGTAAATGTGGAATCGCATGTATTGCGTTACTGGGAAGATGAATTGGAGTTAAACATTCCGCGAAACGAAATGGGACACCGTTACTATACACAGGAAAATATCAAAGAATTTCAATATATCAAAGAATTAAAAGAGAAGGGCTATCAGCTCAAAGCCATAAAAATGATCGTACATAATGGTGATATGGAGCAGAGACTTCCGGAACTTACCGGAAATGAGGCAGATAAGCCTGGTGGCGTAAAAAATCATCAGGTTTATTTTAAAAACCCGGAGACCTTAGCTTTG
>OLNY01003255.1_pt1 | contig 10533 bp, 6 predicted proteins | sample 1671981 | NCBI WGS metagenome assembly OLNY01 (sample SAMEA3136632, study PRJEB25190) | human gut metagenome | biome: human gut; feature: human-associated habitat; material: faeces | place: Austria | collected 2013 | reverse complement strand
CCAACGAGGAGCGGCTGACGGAGGAGGCCCGCAAAAACGGCTTCCGCTCCATGAGGGAGAGCTGCCGCCGGCTGGTGCTGGAGGGGGTCACCTCCGCCGAGGAGGCCGCCCGCATCATCAACACCACAGTAGACGAGTAATTGCGTAAAACCCGGCACGGAAGGAGCGGAGACACGCCATGACCACATACCGTTACAAGGGCCAGACCAAGGCCGGAACGGCTGTATCCGGCGTCATCCGGGCCTATGACGAGTTCGAGGCCGCCAGCCGCCTGCGGGAGACCGTAGCCATTATCACCCGGCTGGAGGAGGTACAGGAGAAGAAGGAAAACATCTTCAACCGCCCCATCGGCCTGAAGATCAAGGAAAAGGAGCTGGCCCTGATCTGCTCCCAGTTCGCCATTATCCTCTCCGCAGGTATGTCCATTCAGCACTGTGTGGAGATGGTGGCGGCCCAGACCAGGAACCGCCACATCCGCCAGATGCTGGAGAAGGTGGCCGAGGAGGTGGGCGCAGGCTACTCCATGGCCCAGAGCTTTGAAAACAACGCCCCCTATCTGCCCAAGACCTTCATCGAGACGGTCCGGGCCGGAGAACAGTCCGGCACGCTGGAGGAGTGCTTCCAGCGGCTGCACCGGTACTATGATAAATCCGCCAAGACCAAGGCCAAGGTGGTCAGCACCCTGACCTACCCCGCCATGGTCATTGTGGTGGCCATCGTCGTGTTTATTATCATCATCGCCGTGGCCGTCCCGGCCTTCAACGATGTCTTTGCCGAGATGGGCACCCAGCTGCCGGGCATCACCCGTGTGCTGCTGGCCACCAGTGACTTCTTCGTGGGCTGGTGGTGGCTGCTTCTGCTGATCGCCGCCGGGCTGGGCATCGCCTATATGGTGGCCCGCCGCTCTGTTCAGGGCCGGAAGGCCATCGCCGCATGGAGCCTCACCAAGGCCCCCCTCCACCGGCTCCACAGCCTCAACGCCGCCGCACAGTTCGCCCACAGCATGGCCACCATGCTGACGGCCGGTCTGCCGGTCCCCAAGGCTCTGGATGTGACCGGCAACGTGATCAGCAACTACACCTTCGCACTGGCCGTGCAGGAGGTGAAGCAGAAGGTGGAGCGTGGCCGCACCATTTCCGAGAGCATGGGTCAGATCGAGTACTTCCCCAAAATGCTGACGGAGATGGTGGGCGTAGGCGAGCAGTCCGGCTCGCTGGAGGAGACGCTGGACGTCATCGGTGAATACTTTGACAACGAGGTGGAGGTCACCACCGCCCGCCTGCTGTCGGTGCTGGAGCCCATCATCACCATCGCTCTGGCGGTGATCGTGGTGGTGCTGCTGCTGGCGGTGTATCTGCCGCTGTTCACCCTCTACGGCGGAATGTAAGGCCGCCGCACCCAAATTCGTATCCTATCCGTATAACAACCCTGTACGGATCAAGATAAAAACCGCAAAAAATAGCAAAAAATAATAGGAGATGTAGAACTATGCTGAAGAAACTGCAGAACAAGAAGGGCTTCACTCTGATGGAGATGCTGATCGTCGTCGCCATCATCGCTGTGCTGGTGGCCATCGCCATTCCCGTGTTCAACGGCGCCCTGACCAAGTCCAAGGAGGCCGCTGACGTGGCCAATGTCCGTGCTACCTATGCCGAGTGGCAGACCGCTATGCTCACCGAGAACACTAAGGCTCCCGCTGATAAGGATGCTTTCCTGAAGGGTCCCGCTGGCACCGATACCCTGACCCTGAACTATTCTAACAAGCTGACCGTCGCCGACGGCACCATCACCTACACCGCTTCTAAGCTGACTGATGCCGCCAATGCCGACAGCAAGACCTTCACCTGGACGCTGGGTACGCCCGATATTCACTAATTTCCGCTTGTCACATTCACACGCAACAGCTCCCGCACCGGCCCGGCTGGGCCGGTGTGGGGCGACCCGTCTCTCATCGGGCGGGGATGGCCGTGGGTTGGCGTCCCTCCCCGCTCCGTGAGAGCAGTCCCATCTAAAGGAGAGCCTCCCCCATGCTGTATACCGATCCCTTCCTAACTGTTTACTGCTGCCTGCTGGCCGCCCTGCTGGGTGCGTGCATGGGCAGCTTTCTGAACTGTGCAGCCTGGCGCATCGTCCATGGGGAGAGCGTGCTGCGTGGCCGGTCCCACTGCGACGCCTGCGGCCATGTGCTGACGGTGCGGGACCTGATCCCGGTGGTCAGCTATCTGGCCGCCCACGGACGCTGCCGCTACTGCGGGGCCAAACTCTCCCGGCGTCACGTTCTGGCCGAGGCCGTCTCGGCGCTGGTGTTCGTGACGCTGCTGCTGCATTATGATATTTCGCGCCAAGCTCTCGAAGGCTGGTGCGTGGCCGGCATCCTGCTGGTCTGCTCCTTTGCGGATTTGGAGGGGTACATCATCCCCGACCGTTTTATAGCGGTCGGCGTTGTGCTATTTATCATCACTCTTTTCTTCGCCCCCCAGCCGCTCCGGCGGGCGCTGGACGGCGCCATCGGCGGTCTGGCGGTGGCGGGGTGCGTGCTGCTTCTGGTGCTGGGAATGGAGAAGCTGCTGGGCCGTGAGGCCATGGGCGGCGGCGACATCAAACTCCTGTTCCTGACGGGGCTGTTTTTGGGCTGGAAGCGGAACCTTCTGTGTCTGGTGGCGGCCTGCGTCATCGGCATCGTGTGGGGACTCCTGCAAAAAAAACGGGGCGGCGGCGAGGCCATCCCGTGGGGCCCCAGCATCGCCCTTGGCGCTTGGCTGACGGCGCTGTGCGGCCAACAGATCATCGACTGGTATCTGGGGCTGCTGTAATTCTTGAAAGTGAGGACGAGCATTTTGGAAAAGATCGTTGGCTTTGACATCGGTGAGAGCAGCGTCAAGCTGGTATATTTCGCCGGTGCGGACCTGAAAAAGGCCGTCACGGCGGAGCTGCCGGACAACATGGTCTCCGGTTCGAGGATTTTGTCCATGGACGCCATGGCGGACTTCCTGCGCCAGACGGCCAAAAGTAACGGCATCCCCCTGACCCATGCGGCGCTGGTGCTGCCCTCCACGGAGGTGTTCACCCGTGAGCTGGTGATGCCCGCCATGACGGAGCAGCAGCTGCTGTATAACCTGCCCTATGAGTTCCGGGACTATCTGACGGAGGAGAAGAACAAGTACTTCTTCGACTATTCCATGCGGGAGGTGCTGCGGGACGAGTCCGGCCAGCCCACGGAGATGAATCTGCTGGCCTGCGCCACCCTGAAGGGCACCGTGGAGAGCTATCGGACCATGCTGCGCCGGGCGGGCTTCCGCCTGCGGGTGCTGACCCCCAGCGAGTGTGCGTACAGCGCCGTGCTGCAGGCCTACTACCGCCGTACCCAGCAGGAGGGCCGTGACCTGTGCGTGGTAAATCTGGGCCACAGCGCCACCTTCCTGTATATCTACCGGGGCGGCCACTTCGCCAGCCGCCGGGAGATCGAGGTGGGGATGTCCGATCTGGAGCATCTGGTGGCCGATCAGTGCAGCGTGGACGTCCACGTGGCTCACGAGTATGTGCGCCAGAACTACAACCATGTGCTGGAGTCGGAGCAGGCCCGTGAGCTGTATGGCCGCATCGCCGTGGAGGTGGTGAAGGCCGTGAACTTCTTCAACTACAACAACCGGGAGCGGGAGCTGACACAGCTGTGCCTGTGCGGCGGCGGCAGCGCCATTCAGCCGCTGTACGACACCATCGCCGATACCACCGGCATGACGCTGCACACCTCCGCCGAGCTGCTGGGCCAGCGGATGTCCACCGAGGAGCCGTGGATGTACCTGCGGGCCATCGGCGGCGTGGATCTTGGCATCAAGGGGGGCCTGCGATAATGGCAGAAAAGATGAAAAAGGGGCCTTCGGAGGCCGGTCGCAAGACCCTCAAATGCCCCCATAAGCAGGGCATCAATCTGAATATGCGGGAACAGAAGGGCAATCCCCGTCTGACCCTGCTGGTGGGCTGTCTGGCCATTGCCATTCTGGCGGGCTGTGTGGCCAAGTTCGGCGTCATCGACCAGTACCGCCGGCTGGATGCGGCGCAGGCCGCCTACGCCTCCGTTCACACGGAGTATACCCAGATGCAGGAGCTGCTGAAGGGCTACGACCGTCTGCTGATGGAATACCGCACCTACTCCATGGAGTGGGCCACCGACGGCAGCGAGGACAACGGCACTCTGGTGGACCGCCAGAAGGCGCTGGATCTGCTGGAGCAGGAGATGCTGTCCCGTGGACGGCTGGTATCGCTGCAGGTATCCGGCAACAAGATGACGGTGGCCATGTCCGGCATGAGTCTGGATCAGATCTCCCGGATGTTTGACGTGATCCAGCAGTCCCCCATCGTCAGCAATGTGGAGCTGAATCTGGCCTCCACGGAGGACGGCAACGTCTCCACCATTCTGGACTTCACCGTCCGCATCACCCTACGCAGCGCAGAGGAGGCAGACAAATGAACCGGGAATTGACAAGACGGGAAAAGACCCTGCTGCTGGTGCTGATCGTGGTGGTGCTGGTGGCGGGCTACTGTAAGCTGATCCTCATCCCCATCAACGATCAGATATCCAGCTATCGGCTGAACATGGAGGCCGAGCAGACGGAGCTGGACGCCAATCAGGGGAAAATGGCCCAGATGCAGAAGATGCAGAAGGCCATCGATGAGATCAAGGCGGCGGGCGAGAAGCGCACCATCCCCCAGTACGACAACAGCGGCAAGCTGATGATCGAGCTCCACGAGATCATGAGCGACACGCTGGACTATTCGCTGGACTGCTCTGCGGGTACCGTGCAGCAGGACTATATCATGCTGCGGCCCATCGTCATGACCTTCCGGACCTCCACCTATGCGCAGGCCCGGCAGATCGTGGATCGGCTGTGCTCCAGCGAGAACATCAGCCAGATCTCCGATATGAATATGAACACCTATACCGAGGGCCGCAACAGCGGCACCGTGGAGACCACGCTGGTCATCACCTACTTCGAGATCATGTCCTGAGGATGCCGTGGGGCGGGGAGCTTTTTCTATGACTGAGAGAAAACTACAACGGAATAGACGGGGCTTCACGCTGACGGAGGTGCTGCTGGCACTGGCCATCCTCATCATCCTGCTGGCGCTGGCCATGATCCCCATCAGCCGCCACCAGCGCAACATCCGCCAGTCGGAGCTGGATTCCAAGGCGGAGACCATCTATCTGGCGGCTCAGAACCGCCTCTCCCAGCTGCAGGCCAGCGGCCGCAGCGACGAGTACGGCAAGGACCGGGCCACGGCCCTGAACAACATCCCCTGGGACGCCGAGCAGGATAAGTACACCACCAGCACTCTGTACTACGTCACCTCCGCCGCCAAAAGCACCGACACCTCCGCCGCCGGGAGCATCCTGCCCCGTGAGCAGGTGGAGGCGGAGCTGTGGGACGCCAACTGGGTCATCGAGTATGACCCCGGCAGCGGCAGTGTTTACGCCGTGTTTTACAGCGAAAAGCCCATGCAGTACAGCTTCGACGCCTTCAACCCCCTGCGCTCACGGGATCGCCGGGTGCAGGAGGGGGCTACCGTGGGCTACTACGGCGGCGACAGCGTCCAGAGCGAGGACACCGGCAAGCTGACCCCCAAGATGGAGATCATCAACAAGGAGCGTCTGCTGCTGAAGGTCACCTGTGACACGCCTCGTGACCCCCTGCACTTCTATGTGACGGTGACGGACGCACAGGGCCACTCCACCGGGCGGATGGAGCTCACCGGCTCCGAAGTCAACGTCTCCTACCGCACCTATACCGTCACCATGGTGCTGGACGACCTGACGGAGGGCAAGCGCTTCTCCCAGCAGCGCCGCTTCCGGCAGCTGACCCCCGGCTCCGACCTGACCCTGAAGGTGGAGGTAGAGAGCGACAGCCGTCTGGTGGACTCCGTCACCGGCAAGCTCACCACCAACAGTCTCTTTGCCGAGGTCCGGGACGGCGGCACCACCGCCGTGGTCACCTATGCCCGGCATCTGCAAAATCTGGACGAGGGCTCCGGTCTGCCCACCGCCATCACACGGGCGCTGCAGGAGCAGGATATCCAGTTCGTCAACACCGGCATGGACGACGGCTGGGACAGCTGCTATCCGGGTCGGAGGTTCACCCCCATCTATAACGAGAACCTCGCCTATTACGACAGCACCGTCGCCGTAGGCACCCAGTCCTATCACCCTGTGATCTATGAGCTGCCGGTGGATACCGACGGCGACGGCGGCCTGTTCGAGAGCTTCCGGGGCACCTTGCGAAACATCCGTCTGTGCGGTGCCGAGATCAGCGCCGGCGGCAATGCCGGCGGTCTGGCCGGCTCCCTCGGGGGCGGAACCACCATTGAGGGCTGTCAGGTCTACCTGAGCCCCACCCGTGACAAGCTCAGCAGCAAAAACGAGCAGGATATCTGGATCAGCGGCGCCACCGCTGGTGGTCTGGTGGGCCGCTGTGGTTATGACCTCACCGTCCGCAACAGCTTCGCCTCCACGGTGCTGGAGGGCGGACGCTGCGCCGGCGGTCTGGTGGGCTACATCAGCGGCACCCGCACCGTCTATGTGGAGCACTCCTACGCCGACTGCTACCTCTACGCCTCCGGCACCACCGGCGGCCTCATCGGCAGCTGCATCGGCACGGCGGACATCACCCTGCGGGACTGCTACACCGCCGGCTTCCAGGAGGCCGACGTCATGGCGGGTCTGGTGGGCGGCGAGTTGTCCTACGGCGACGTCATCGACACCTGTTACAGCGCCAGCGCCCGGCTGAACGGCAGTGAAAAACTCACCTACTCCACCGCCAAGCCTGCGGATGTCACCACCGGCAAGCCCGATATCACCAGCACCTACTATATGTCCCACGGCGACCACGACATGGACGGCACGGTCTTTGCCGACTATGAGCAGTGGAGCGGCCGCAACCGGGCCGACGCCATCGAGAAGTACCTCAACGACGCCTTCACCGCTGAGACCGGTGGCAGCGACACCGTGGCCTATAATCTGGTGGACGGCATGGGCTTGGGCGCTTACTCCTATCCCCGTCTGATGGGACTGACCCACTACGGCGACTGGCAGGCTCAGTTCGAGGCCGGTACACTGGTATACTACGAGGTCTATTCCGACGGCAGCTACGGCTTCCGTGGCGCCAATAAGTCCACCGTCAAAACCACCGGCACGGTGGCGGGCGACGGCTACGGCATGGTGTACAGCACGCTGCCGGAGCAGGATCTGACGGTGCGCTATTCGCTGGGGGACCGGGAGGTCACCTCTACCCTGTACCGTGCCAACGCCATCGACATGGGCGGGGGCTACTACCTGCTGCCCCTGCCCCGTGCGCTGGTGAACACCACCGAGGTATCCACGGACTTCTACCGCCGGGTGCAGGTGGAGGACACCTACTACTTCAATCCCCATTTCACCTGCTGGGTATCGGAGGGCTCCGAGGCCCCGGAGGCCCCCAGCGAGATCGGCATCCGCACGGCCCGGCAGCTGAATAACCTGAGCCTGTACTATGAGCAGTACAGCCCCCTGCTGGCCAAGGACACCACCCTCCAGCAGGAGCGCAGCATCGACTACTCCGGCTACGACTGGGCGAACTACGGCCGCAGCGGCGCCGCCGTCACCAGCCAGCAGCCCATCGGCAGCAGTGCCGTCGTCCCCTTTACCCACATCTATGACGGCGGCACCTATCCCATCGCCGCTGTGCCGCTTCAGAGTCCCAACGGCGGCGACTACGCCGGACTCTTCGGCCTGAATCAGGGTAGTCTGCGGAATGTGGTGCTCACCACCGGAGAGCAGGACTACTCCGTGACGCTTCGGGGCATCCTGCGCCTGCGTACCGCCTATGTCGGCGCACTGGCAGGCCGCAATGACGGCACCGTCTACAACTGCGCTGCGGCGGGCTACTCCGTCACAGCCCACGCCTATCAGGGCAGCGTCCTGTATATGGGCGGCTTCGTGGGCTATAACGCCGGGACCATCCGCTCCGGCAGCGTCAGTACTCCCTCCCTCACCGCCAGCAGCAACTATGCCCGTCTGCTGATGGGCGGCTTCACCGGCGGCAACAGCGGTCTGGTGAGCCAGAGCTACGCCATGGCCAACGTGGAGGTACTCCAGATCCGTGGCGGCGGCGTGGTCCTCAGCGGCTTCGCCGGGGAGAACATCGGCTCGATCCGCAGCAGCTACTGCGCCACGGCCCTTACCTCCCCCGGTGCCGATACCTACGGCTTCGCCCCGGCCACCGGCAGCACCTCCGGCTGCTACTATCTCAGCGGCGGTACCTATCGCTTCGTGGGACAGGTCCATCTGTATGATTACAGCGACCAGTCCGGCGCACGGGCCGTCAATGAGCAGGGACTGAAGGCCCTGACCCTCACCGGCTTCTCTTCCGCCGATGCCAGCCATACCTATCACCACAGCAAAACCCTGAACACCGACGGGCAGGCCTATCCCTATCCCACCAGTCTCACCGGCCACGGCAGCCCCGTCCACTACGGCGACTGGGTGACCCCCGCCGATCTGGGTACGCTGGGCATGGTGTACTGGGAGCACGAGGAGGGCGGCAGTAACCCCGGCTATCACTTCTCATACATCGGCTTTGAAAACGGCGTCCGCAAGGACGGCAGCAGCCTCTGCACCGCCCACGACGACGGCGGCAAGATCACCGCCTACGGCTACGGCTACTACTGGTCCAAGGGCGAGACGGAGCCCCTGCTGGAGACCCAGCGCATCGCTCTGGACGGCCGCAACACCGAGGCGGCGGCGGAGCTGGAGAAGCAGATGCCTCCGTTCAGCTTCGTCACCTATCAGACCTCCGACACCGGTCTGCGGCTCCTCAGCGGCACCACCGGCAACGGCTACTGGTTCCTGTCTCAGGGGGATGTGTGGTTCACCTACACCGTCAGTCCCTTCTTCGCAGATTCCTACGCCGTCACTGCCGTCAGCACCGGCATTACCGGCGGCACCACCGGCGTGGAGCCCGGCACGGATGCCCTGCCCTATCAGGTGCGGTCCGTAGAGCAGCTGCAATATATCAACTGGAGCTACTACGACGATCAGGGCAGCTCCACCCGTGACGTGACGGGCAGCGGGAGTATGTACAAGTACTACCCCTATCTGCAATATAGCCGTGTCACCTGGGGCTACCAGAGCAAAGAGGATGCCATTGCCGGCGACTCCACCGGCGGCACCCGTCCCATCCGCACGTGGAAGCAGAGCCATGACCTCAACGGCCAGAGCCTGGCGTATCCCACGGATGCCTCCCTGAATTACAGCTTCCATCCCATCGCCGGCTCTGTCTACGACAGCGGCAGCAGCACCGACTACCGTATGGTGCTGTACAACTGGTTCGGCAGCAAGTACGACGGCCAGAGCTACTACATCAAGAACGTGAACATCGACTCCTACTGCTACAACGTGGGCCTCTTCGGCACCACCGCCGGCGCAGAGATCGCGAACATCGTCCTTTATAGTGACAACGGCGCCGTCATCCAGCGCAATACCGATCCCACGCCCTCCAGCGGCACCCGGACGGTGCGCCAGTATTCCACCTCCTACGCCTTGGGAGGTCTGGTGGGCATCGCCTATGACTACAACAGCAGCATGGGCAACGGCAGCATCACCAACTGCGCCATCGCCGGCTACACTGTGGCCGACAACAGCCGTAACAAGCAGCATCTGGGTGAGGCCGCCATCGACGGGCTGGTGGGTGTCTCCAGCGTCAACCTCAACAAGTGTTCCGCCGTGGTGGATCTGCAGATCAACTGCACCCACGTCGATACCAACGGCTACATGAACGCCGCCCGCTACGGCAACTATGTGCGTGTAGGCGGTCTGGCCGGCGGTGTGCGCTTTGCGGTAACGGACTGCTACACCGGCGGTACCATCACCGTTGGGGAGGAGACCCTGAAGGAGCGTGTCCCCGTGGGCAGCAACAACAATGTCTTTGCCGACGGCAGCTCTGCCGTCCGGGTCAAGATGAATTCCGGCGGTGTCTCCGGCCCCGATACCTATGTCTATATCGGCGGTATGGGCGGCAGCGGCTTCTCCGCCAGCTTCACCAACTTTGTCAATCGCGTCGACAGTTCGGATGGTCAGCCCACTTTCAATAACTGCTACACCTACATGGAGTTCCCGGACATGGAGGGTACCATCACCGGCATCTCCCTTATGGGCAGCATTGCCGACCGAGCCGGTGCCAGCACCAATGCAAAGCTCTATATCAATAACTGCTACTACCTCAACAGCAGCAAGAACAGCATTTCTTTCGACAGTCTGCCCAAATACTACGGCAAGGGTAATTCCGGAAGCAACTCCCTCAGCGGGCTGCTGCGTACAGAAGCGGCCCGGGGAAAAATGCTCAACGGCGATCTCAGCTACCTCCGTAATTACGGCTGGAACAGCGGTTCCAACACGTATAGCATCAAGGGTCTGACGGGCCTGACCTATGAGCAGATGTCCCAGCGCACCGGTGCCAACATCGTCACCCAGAACACCGGCACTGCACAGCGCTACGATAGCTTCGC
>OLNY01003250.1_pt1 | contig 10543 bp, 1 predicted proteins | sample 1671981 | NCBI WGS metagenome assembly OLNY01 (sample SAMEA3136632, study PRJEB25190) | human gut metagenome | biome: human gut; feature: human-associated habitat; material: faeces | place: Austria | collected 2013 | reverse complement strand
AATGACTGGCTTGCCATAATACACCTGCATCATGTGCGTCAGAAGCAGAAGGCTGCTGCTGAGCTCATCGTCAGAAGCTGTCTTCTGTAAAAGCCGTCTCATCGTCTCCTTATGTTCATGGGGCACTTGTGTACTTTCTAACAGGTAGCGGTGCTCTATACAAAGCTCACAGATCGTCGTCTTCAACATCCCGTAAGCGCTCTGAAAATTCAGCCCGTCCACACGCCGGAACGAGACAAAGAGGACCGGCCATTGGTTCCTCCACTGCTCGCACAGCGTCGTGTCTTTGCTGACCTTCAGGCCCTCAAACAGGGCCTCGCTGTCCTTCCGAATGTCAAAGAAATTGGCCAGCATATTCATGCCCAGTGTTTTGCCGAAGCGCCGGGGGCGAGTAATGAGCGTGACCTTGGCCTTTCGGGTGTTCAAGAGATCGCGGATCAAGCCGGTCTTATCCACATAGTACCAGCCCTCGCGTCGAATTTCTGCAAAATCAGACGTTCCGATCGGTAAATTTACTCTTTGCATGCGGACCAGCTCCTTTCCGTTTTGCTTATCATAGCACGAAGCCGCTTATTTTACAATCCGCACAGATTAGAGCTGCTGTCAAAGAAAGCATCCCCTTGCCATCTGTTTGGAGTGCAAGAGGATGCTTTTTTGTATTCTGCCGTCAGACAGAAGGACTCACATAGTTTTTGCTTACCGCTTCACGGTATCCTGGAAAGTCACAAGGATCTTCGCCACCTCTGCACGAGTTGCGCTGCCCTTGGGGGCCAGGGTGGTGGAGGTCCGGCCGTTGAGGAGCTTCATCACGTTGGCCCACTGAACAGGGACACGCGCCCACTCGCTGATCTGGTCAGCGTCCTGGAAGGCCGCCAGGTCTGCGGTCTTGGAAGTGTTGTAGCCTTTATAGGTGGCGTAGCGGTTCAGGATAACCGCCAGCTGCTCACGGGTGATGGTGTCTTCGGGGCCGAACTGCGTTTCACTGTACCCAGCGACGATGCCCTTGTCCGAAGCCCAGGCCACGGCCTTGGCGTAGTAGACACCGGCGGACACATCCGCAAAACTCTTGCCTCTGCCCTCAGCAGCCGGCTCCTTCTCCATCCGGTACAGGACCGTCACCAGCATGGCGCGGTTCATGGCCTGGTCGGGGTGGAAGGTCGTGGGAGAGGTTCCGGCAAAGAGGCCCTTGGCCACAGCGCTCTCGATGGCGCTCTTGGCCCAGTGGGTGCGGATGTCCAGGAAGGGCGTGCCGCTGGAACCATTGTTTCCGGTGTTCCCGCTGCCGCCGGAGGAAGAACCACCCCCGGACGAACCGCCACCGCCACCACCGGAACCACCGCCGCCGGTGTTTCCGCCGTCCTGCTTGGGCTGGACTTTGACGACCACATAGGCTTTCAAGCTCTTCGGGTTGGTAATGCCATCGGTCAGGAGCAGGGTGCCCTCAAAGGTATAATCCCCTGCCGTGTTGCCGTCATACTTGTCGCAGGTCCAGTGAACGGACAGGTTCACCTTCTTGTTGTTGCTCAGCGTGACTTCCACTGTCTCAGGCAGCTTCAGGGCATTCTTTGCCGTTCCATAGGCCACGCTCCGCTGCTCCAGCAGAGCAACGCTTGCCACGTCCACCGTCACAACGGCAGTGTCCCCAAAGAGAACACGGTCGCCGGTAAGCTTCCAGGAGAGGAAGCCGTCGTCTGCCTTATCCTCCCAGGTGGAAACCGCATCCGTCAGGAGGTTCTTTCCCTTGAAGTAATCGCTGGCCGCGTTCTTGATGTTATTCTTGGTGTTGCCGTTCAGCACCATTGCAAAGGCATCGGAAGCCAGCTCAGAAGCGGTCTTGGCTTCGATGAAGCTCTCGTCCGTCTTGTCCTCCGAGCCATTCTCCCAGCCAGTGGCCTGGCGGCGCTCGGTCTTGCCCTCGCTGGGGTCGCCAGCCATGTCAGAGTTGCTGAACTGGTCCGCGTTCTTGTCATAATAGCAGTCATATAGGGCTGCACCAGTGGTAGAGCTGCCGATCAGGTGGCCGATAGCTGTTGTTGCCGCAGCATCGTTTGCTTTAAAGTCCGTACCCATCAGCGTTGCTTTGGTGGTGCTGCTGGTGTAGCAGTTGTAAATTGCACCTGAGGTCTGACCGACCAGACCGCCGACACGCAGCTTGCCAGTCATCACCGTCGAGACTACTGAGCCGAAACTTGCACTGTTGGCGATCAGGCTGTTCTTGGCCTGCTGGCCGCAGATACCACCCACAGAGATCTGGGTATTTAGCGCCAGAGAACCTGCGCTGATGTAAATATCACTCCAGCTATTTGCGACCAGGCTGTTGGACTTCATGTGTCCCACCAAGCCGCCAACAACTTTCGCCTCAGTTCCTTCATCAGACAGAGCAAAGTCCGGTCCGGTCACAGAGCAGTGGTCAATCACCGCCTTGCTTTCCAGAATACCGACCAAGCCGCCCATAGCAATATTGTACTCACTATAGGTATTATAGAATTTGTCGATCTGCACGTTCAGGTTCTTCACCGTGCCGCTCACGACACCGAAGAAGCCAATGGCCTCATAGCTTGCAGCTGCACCGGCTTTGCCGCAGTTCACATGGCTCACGGTGTAGCCCTTACCGTCAAACGTGCCAGCAAACGCATTGGTCTTACCATGGTCACTATTACCGATGGGTGCCCAGATAGCGATCTCCGACAGGTCCAGGTTTGCGCCCAGGACAACATACTTGCCCGCATAGCTGTTCCCCTTATTCACCGCATTGGCAAAGGCTTTCAGCTGGTCAATGTTGGCGATAACATAGGGGTTGCTCTCGGAGCCGTCTGCTTCTTCTGCGCTCTTCAAGGCGTTCTTTACAGCCTGTCTGATGGCTTCACTACTGAGTGTTGCGCCAGTCTTGGTGTCCACTGCATCGACAGAGGCATCGTCACCCAGGCCAAGTAAGGCGCTGATCGTAGCTTTTGCCTTCTCCCAGTATTTCGGAGTCTCCTGCTGTTCAGTCACCTCAATGCTGCTAATATTGCCGTTTTTAACGGTTACGGTCACAGAAACCTTACCGCCGTGGCCCTTTGCAGAGCCGGTATACGTCCCGTCCTTATAAGAGCCGGTCGTAGGCTGCTCTGCATCCTTTTCAAACAGAGCGGAGACCGTGACTTCCTTGGCGGGCATCGTGAAGGTATAGGGAGCGCTGGTCAGCGTCTTGTGCCCTGCCATCAAAGACTTGAGGTGATAACCTGCATCGGGCTTGACCGTCAGCGTGACCGTCTCGCCCTCGGTGGCGGTGGCCTTGTCCGCGGTCACGGTACCGTTGGTCATCTCTGCGATCTTGACCGCATACCGCGCAACAGGTGCCGGGTCTTTCCCTGCCACAAAGACAACGTTGTCAATGGCAGCGCTGGCACCGGTCTGAGCTGCGCTCTCAAAGACGAAGGCGAACTGTGCCCCGGTCTTGCAGAAGTTCGCAGGAATGGCAATATTGCCCTTACCGGTCACATCTTCTGGGATATTCTCCTCGTCGATGGTACCCATGTAGTCCTTAGCGTTCCAGATCTCCGTCCAGGTCCGGCCCTTGTCCAAGCTGGCCTTGAGCGTCAGCTTTAAGGTACCGGCGGAGAGCTGGGCGTAGCTGGCCGCAAAGTCAAAGCTCAGCTGCATGCTGTCCTGCATGTTGATCTGGGGCAGGATGAGCAGCTCGTTCTGGGCTGTGCTGCCCATGTAGTTTGCCGCGCAAACGGCCGCATAGCTACGCCAATCTTGGTAGCGGTCGATCTTCCAGGATTCATAGTTATCCTTCGCGCTGGGGCCTTCCACGCTCCAGCCCTCAGGCAGTGCGCCTGCATTAAAGTCCTCGTGAATGCTGTCCGGCAGAATCACAGCCTTCTCCGTAAAGGTCGCTGCGATGGTATGGTTTTCGCTCACGTTGCTAATGGTGTAAGTTTCCACGGCACCCTTAGAGACACCGTCCACCTCCACGTCCTCGATCTCATAGTTGTCAGAGGGCTTGATGGTAAAGGTCTGGCTGCCGCCCTTTTCCACAGACACCGCGCCGCTCGGCGTGATGCTGCCGCCCTGCCCGGCGGAAGCAGTGATGGTGAAGGTGGTCGGCTCGACCGGCGTACTGCCGCCGCCGGAGGCGGTGAGCTTTACGTTGTCCACAAAGACGGGGCCACCATTCTGGCTATATGCGGGACGCTGATAACGGAAGGCCAGCTTCGTGGTATTGCTCGGCACTTCAACTGTCATATCTCCGGTTCCAACATTGCTATTGATAACACCATCGGTCAACTCATTAAAATGCTCTTTTGCGTTCCAAATCTCGCTCCAGTTCTGACCGTCCGCAGAGGCTTCGACGGTAACTGTCATATACCCATTTTTCAGGTTAATTTTGTTGCCTGTAAACTGGAATGCCAAAGTGCCGGACTTGCCTGCTAAATCAAATGCCGGAGTAATCAGGCGCTCGTCTTGCTTTGCGCCGCTCTTAACCTCAGGGGTGTCTTTGCTCAGGCTATCCCAGCCCCAGCCGCCACCTTCATCCGGGTCATAATTGTCCGATCCGCAATAAGCGCCCAGCTGATTAAAATACTTGTACATTTTCCAAGTATAAGAAGAGTTGGTCTTGTCCTGTGTCCAGCCTTCTGGCAAAGCACCGCCGGAAGTACGGTCATTGAAGTTTTCGTCCAGCAGAGCGGATTCACTCCCGGAGGAAGAAGCCTTGGTTGCGATCAGCTTGACATTATCTACCGAGCAAACGCCGCTGCCGCCAGCATTCTTGTGATACCGGAACGCAAACTGCACGTTGCTGGTTTGCAGGGCTTCCGGAATCAAAACATTGACATCGGTGTAAACCTGATAGCCAGAAGAATCTGCGCTGGCATAGGTGTTGTTATTGTAGCTGGATTTCCACAGCTCAGTCCAAGTGCTGCCGTCTGTCGTAGCTTCTAATGTGCAATAAAATTGTCCGTTGGTATGATAGTACTTCGCTGCTACAAAGCGGAAGGACATGGAAGCAGTGCGGCCAGACAGGTCAACGACAGGAGCCATCAGCCGGTCGTCCTCTGCACCGCTATAGTTCCAGTCAGCCGTGCGATAGGCACCCAGAGAAGCGGTAAATGCAACCGGAGAGTAAGGATACGTATAGGGTTGCCAGGTCTTACTGCTACCAGTTGCACCGGAGGCAGTCCAACCATTTGGCAACGTTCCGTAGGCAGTGCAGCTGTTAAAGTCTTCGTTGATCAGCAACTCCGTCTCGCCGGTGGCACCGCCGCCGAAGGTGACAGCAATGTTGTGGTCTTCCTTGACGTTGCTGAAGGTGTAGGTGCTGGGGGTACCCTTGGATTCCCCATCGACCTTCACTTCCTGGATAAAGTAACCGGCATCAGGCGTGATGGTAAAGGTCCGGCTCTTGCCGTCGCTGATCTGCACGGAGCCGGAGGGATCAATGCTGCCGCCCTCACCTGCCGTGGCGGTGATGGTGTGGATTTGGAAGGGGTCCTCCACATAGACATTCACGTTGTCCAGCCAGAGGGACGTGCTGTCCTTGCCCTCGTAGACGAAAGCAAATTGGACGCTCTCTGCATCCTGTAATTCATCGGGAACGGTTACTTTTGCCTGTGTCTTTTCCCAAGGGCCAAACTCATTCTTCTGGTTCCAGTCCCACAGCTGCCAAATCTGCTTCCAATCTGTACCATTGGTGGAGGCCATGACCTTCAGATTGTGATGATGATTCTGCACACTCCAATAGTAGTTTGTGTAGAGATCGAAGACGATCCCTGCCTTGGTGGTCTGCTCTTTCAAATTGACCGAAGGGCTGATGAGCCACTCGTTCTGCTGCTCGGTCTTGGAGCCATCGACAATGGCCATTTTGGAACCGTACTCCGTGCCCTGGTACCAGGTCTTGTCTTTCACCGTGGATTTTACGCTCCAGCCTTCCGGTGGGAAAGTGGTTTCCTCGAAATCTTCTGTCAGCACCGTCCTGGTGGGAACGATCACTTCCGAAGCATCTGTGTTGCCCTCGGCCTTGATGGGGTAAACTTTCCGGTTGCAGGCGTAGTCGTTGACCACAACTTTCAGGTTCTCGCCGAAGCCGGTGATGTCGTACTTGCACTCGGTGGTGGCCCCAGCGGTCGTCTCGGCCACGGGGAAGCTGGCCAGCTCCTTGCTCTCGGCGTTGTTGGAGATGGTCACGTTGGAGACGAACTGGTTGTCTGTGACCTTCAGGCTGACATAGTATTTGCCGTTCTCATTGGAAACCGTGATGTCCTTGGCCTCCGGCTCTTCCGTGTCGATGGTGATGGGGAAGGACCAAGAATCCTTAGCATTGTTGCTGCCGTTTCTCTCATACGCCAGTTCGCCGGTGATGGTCACGATGACCTTGGTGTCATTGGGCACTTTGGCGTAACCATCTTTTTTGGTGCCGTCCCAGGAGAACTTGTCATAATCAGAAGCACCGGCGGGGACGATCTGATAATAGTTGCTGCTGTAGACCGACTTGGTTTCGTAGTCTACTTTGTTGCTGTAATAGACGTCCCCTGTTTTGGCGTCTTTGATCTCATAGTTGAGGGCCTTGACGTTCCGCAGCAGACCGGTATAGACAAAGCTCAGGGTGTCCATGTAGTCGTCTCCGTTGGGAGAGATGGCATTGCGGGCTGCCAGATAGCTCTCGCCGCTGTGATACGGGTTGTCGCCCAGGTAGGTGTTGACGGTGCCTTCCAGAGAGTTGGAAGCGGCGGTGTTGACATAAGCCTGGGACCAGTTGTTCTCCTTATCATTGAGCACGTCGCCGTAATCGGTGGCGTCGATGATGGGGGCCTGGGTCCAGTCCCCGTAGAAGCCCATGTAGGGGATGGAGAGGGTGGGCTGGGTGTCAGATTCGGGGGTCAGGGTGACGAAGCCCTCGATGTAAGTCCCGTTGGCAAAGGAATCCATATAATCCCTGTCAGGCTGATTCAGGCTGACAGGGACTGTGACAGTCACAGTCCCGCTCGCCGGTACCGTAATCTCCTGGGCGGCGATCTGGGTGCTCAGTTTATAGGGCAGCTCCGTGACCTGCTCCACGTCCTTGTCACCCAGCTTCTTGGTCACTTCCTTAGCATCGGTCTGAACGTAGCCACCGACGGCGTAAGTCAGGGGCTTGTCACTCAGGTTGTGAACCTCGAACTTGATAGTATACTCACCCGTCTTGTTGGCATCGTCACCCAACTCAACTTTGGGGCGGCCACCGTCTACGGCGGTCAGGTAAGCCTTGGTAGAGGTTGCGGCGGCGATGTTCACGCTGCCGGCGCCCTGCTTCCGGGGGGAATAGGGGGCGGTGCCAGCCATGACCAGGTCGGCGGTGCTCATGAGCAGGTTGTTGACCAGATTGGCCTTTTCCTTCTCGGTGGAAGCATAGTTTTTCTGCTCCACATACTGCTTCACCAGGGCCATGGCACCGGAGACGAAGGGGGCGGACATCGACGTACCGCTCTTCGTGGTGTAGCCGCCGCCGGTCGTGGCCGACTTGATGTTGCCGCCGGGGGCCGTGAGATCCGGCTTGAGCGTCAGCTCCGGCGTAACGCCCCAGGAGGAGAAGTCAGACATTTCCCCGGAGGTGGGGTTATCCACCTTGCCGTAGGAAGCGGAAACCGTCAGCTTACGATTGCCTTCTGCCACTGCCGCCAACGCCTTGCCGTCGGCCTGGGAGATGAACGCGCTGGGCAGATCGTAGTTGTCCAGCTGCATGTACAGCATACCAGGCTCGTTGTTATAGACGAGGATGCCAATGGCACCAGCCTCTTTCGCGGCGTTCTTCTTGACGTTGTACTCTACGGAGCCACGGGACACCAGAGCGATCTTACCGCTGACACCCAAGTCCTCATAGTCTTTTGCTTCCCCGAAGCCGGGAACAACAACGTAATCCAGAGAACCCTTGCTTGCCAGGGAACGGAAGCTGGGAGAATCGCCTTTCACGTTCTCTACGGTCTTGTCTTCCACAGTGTCGTTGAAGGCAACCTTGCGCTCCCCTACCGTCAGATAGCAGGAGTCAATGCTGTCGGCTTTCTCCACGCTGGCGATGGACAGCGGCTGGCTGTAGCTGGAGGGGCTGGCGACGGTGCCGTAGTCCGGGTTCTGGGTCAGGGCGTGGCCCTTGCCGATGCGGGTCCCCAGGGCAGCGCTGTACTCGTTGCCGGCGGAGATGGAGAGCATCACGCCACTGCTGGCGATGTTTTCCAGCACCTCTGCCACACCTTCTTCCCCCTCCGGGGTGCTGAAGCCGCAGGTGGAGCCTAAGCTCATGTTGATGACGTCCGCACCCAGGGCCACGGCATCGTCGGCGGCGGCGAGGATATCGGCCCAGGTAGCCCCGTTGGAGCCGCTGGAACTAAAGACCTTCATGGCCAGGATCTGGGCCTGCGGTGCCACGCCGACCACATCGGCCACCACGCCCGCGTTGGCAGCGGCGATACCGGCAACGTGGGTGCCATGGTCGCCCGCACCATTGGGGGCAACGTCCCGGTCGTTGTCCGCGTAGTCAAAGGCAAAGGGGACCTTGGCCGTCTTGTAAACCTGGCTGGCGGTGATGCCGGACTTTTTATCCTCCGCTTTCAGGTTCTTGCTCGCCAGAACAGTTTCAATGTCCTTTTTCGCCAAAACCGGGGTGGTAGGTGCCTGCGTAAACAGCGGGTGGCTGATCTCCAGGCCACTGTCCACGATGGCGATGACCATCCCCTCGCCCTGGTAGCCGGAGGTGTTCTCCAGGCCGCCCAGCTCGGTCATGGTCGTGGGCATATCCGGGGCGACCTTGAAGACTGGGGCGGCGTAGGCCGCGGCCACGCCGGGGAGCTGGCGAATTTCTTCCAGCTTACCATAGGGGACCACGGCGGCGAAGCCGTTTTCCACGGTGGTGTAGCTATGGAGAACTTCTAACTTCTCCCCGTCCAGCACGTTCTTGCTGATCTCGTTCTGAATGCTTTTCTGCTGGAAACGCGCCAAGGGGCTGATCTTTTTCTCCAGCACGATGATGGCGGTCACTTTCTCGTCCGGGCTGATCTCCTCCTCAGACTGCACGACCTCCGGTCCGCTGTCTTTGAGGGATTCCGGCCGGTACGCAGAGGTACCGGTGGCAGGGGGTTCCTTGGACTGGGCATCCACAGCCCCTGCGGTGGGAATGCACGGCAGCAGCATCGCTGCTGCCAGTACGCTGGCGATCCATCGTTTCATTCCATCTGTCCTTTCTCTGGGTAATTTCTCTCAGGTTAGTCTACGCTAACCTTCTATCCAGTGTAACAGAAGAAAAAACAAACCGTCAATTCTCGATCCAAACAGTTAACTAACGCTAACTCTCAAGAATTTCTATCAATCCCACAAGCAAGCTTAGTTTTTCAGCAAAGCCTCGTCCTTCTCGTACCAGTTGGTTTTTCACAAAAACAGACCCCTTTTCTCTTTTATATCGCAAGAGAAGAGGGGTCTGTTAAACTTGATATTTATTTCATTTTGACGAGGCATCGCTTTTTATAAAACGCAATACCATAGCACAGGATCTCGTCATATTCATCCCGGAAATCGTCTGCATACTGCCGTGCTTCGATCTGGCGCAGTGCCGCGTCACACGCCGCAGGCAGTTCCTCAGGAGACTTGGCTACCTTCGCCTCGAAGATCACAACGCGGGAATTTTCTTCGTCATAAACCACGATATCGCTTCTCCCCTCCCCGTGTTCTCGGTTGGATTCCACGGAATAGTGGAAGCTGGCTAAGATACCAGCCAAAAAAGCATGGTAGAAGTCTTCCTTGTAATCGTGGTAACTGATCGTTTTGCGGAGCAACTTTCCGATCTCTTTCGTCAGTGTCTCGCTGTTCCCTGCCCAGAGCGCCTGAAACATCGCTTGTCGGTTCCACGTCTGGGAGCTATCCTTGAACCATTTCTGGATCGTGGAGCGGAAGATCTCTTGCACCTCTGCGTTGGGGATGGTCAAGGCAAGCGCTCCATCTGAAGCTGGAATTTCTCGGACCCGTGTTAGATAGCCTGTCAGGTACAGGATACTCCATAGGTTATCCTCAGAGGAATGCAGGTAGTCATAGGTCAAGTCCTCTTCGATCGTCTGGACGATATAGCCGCCGGAGAGAAGAAGTTCTAACTTTTTGGAAATAGACGGGCCACTGTAATCAATAAACGAGCGGATGATCGCGTTGTCACTGGTGTTCTTCCAATAGCTGACCGGTTTCTTTGACGGGTCAAACTGGAGGTCCTGGAGATAGTTCATCACATCCCACGGGCAATAGATATCAAATTCTCCGAAGTGATAGCCGTCGTACCAGGCTTTCAAATCCTTTGCATGGTTCGTTAGACCCGTGTCTTGCAAAAGCTGATCCACTTCTGCCTGGGTAAAACCGAAATATTCGTTCAGTCTGGAAGAGGTGATCGTATCTGACACAAAGTTGTTTGTCCCGGTAAAGATGCTCTCTTTGGCGATGCGGAGGCAGCCGGTGATGACGGCCAGCTGCAAAGCCGAATTGTCTTTCATGGCCTGCATGATGCCCTTCATCACATCCAGCATCTCTTTGTAATATCCGTTGGCAC
>OLNY01003249.1_pt1 | contig 10547 bp, 8 predicted proteins | sample 1671981 | NCBI WGS metagenome assembly OLNY01 (sample SAMEA3136632, study PRJEB25190) | human gut metagenome | biome: human gut; feature: human-associated habitat; material: faeces | place: Austria | collected 2013 | reverse complement strand
TTTATTTTTTCGTGCCATAAGTAAAAGAATACTCCTTTCCGGCACATACAGTTCGGTTGTATGTAAATAGTATAGCACAGCTATGCAAGTTTTGCACAAGCTGGGGATAAATGCTGTGCGTGAGATAAGATGAGGGCAAGGTTTTAGACCTTGCCCTCTGCTGCATATTCAGGCGCTTTGCTTGGCGGCGTCCTCTTTGAGCCATTGCATCAGTGCATCGTGTGTTACAAGCAGGCGGCGGCCTATTTTGAGTGTTGGGAAATCCTCGCGGTGAAAGAGCGCATAGGCGGCGCTACGGCTTATGCCGAGCAGTTCAGCCAGATCACGGGCGGATAAGGTGATACATTTTACTTGTGCTGTCATAGAATCAGACCTCCGTATTGCCTAAGTACTGCTGCATGAGCGACCGGACCGTGATAATACGGCCAAGCGGCAGTTCGAGTGGAATAGGAAGACCGGGTGCAATCTCTCTGAGGTGGTTCAGCGCATCGTGCTGTGCGTCTAGGTAAGAGCAGTGTGAGATTTGACGTTTAGGAGAGCAGATGTACTTCTGGAAGCATTCGTTTGCCTGATCCCAGTTGTAGGCGATCATAACGGCATGTGCTTACATAAGGCTCTCGCACAGGCACAGTCAGAGGGACTGATTCTCTCCAATCCGTCCGGCAGTGTAAGCCTGCCGCCGCTCATCAAACCGCATATTGAGGTTTTGACCCGTGAACAGCAGGCCCGCTTGGTGCAGGCAAGCTATCAGTTCCGGTATGGCGTATTCGTGCGGATGACCTTGGTGACTGGCTTGCGATTGGGTGAGGTCGTCGGCCTGCGCTGGTGTGATATTGATTTCTATACGAATATGTATAATATGGAGCCGCCGCTGCGTCAGCCGATCCAGTTCTTTTGAGAGAGAAATAAAGCTGCCCGAGCGGGCAGCTTTATTTTTTTGCCTAAATCTTATAGTAATTTCTTCAGCAATCGATCCATCTTTTCATACTGTCCTGCAGAATCTATTCCTTCTATTAAGGGGAATATTTCTATAAATGGATAGATTTCAGTGCCTAATATTTGCTTATCATATGCTGTTTGCAGTCGTTCCTTAGACTTGCATTTACCATACATAATACAAAGACCGCATACTAATTCATTTTCCTCGATTGGACTAATTGAAAATAAATACTTAAACACCAAATCTTTTACATAATAGCGTCGTACACTACTATAATCACTAAATTTTGCATCTACGATCATATATTGGGAATCGCCATTTTCTTCAATTTTAATCAGAAAATCTGGCACATAGTAATGACCGCCTTGCCTACAGTCATCTTCATTACCCGCATACACAGATATAGAATTATTTCTATACAACCCGATACCATTTACAGAGCGCTGATCTGTATCAAAAATTACAGGCTGATAATATAAAGTAATCCTTTTCTGACCATTTTTTAATACAAATGTATTTCGTACAGAAGTATTTTTGTATTTCCATCGTTTTGATACCGGATATACGCAACGTCTAGAAGACTCCAATGAATACCCTCTATCTCTGAAATAGCAAAGGAATTTCGCCAAAAGATAACTTTCATACAAAGCTGAAATTTTAATAAAGGAGAGCATAAAATGTTCTTTAGAAAAATTATATATTCCAAAACTAAACCATTGATGAATTCTAACGAATATTCGATTATATTGTGGAACGGAGAGAAAAATTGCAGTCGGTCTAGGGGGTACTATATGTTGATCTAGGGGGATACGAAGAATATCACTATACATTCCCCATAAATATGTAAATTTTTCAGACAATTTCTCCAACTGAGTCTTTCCATCTTCTATCATTTTTCTTGTTTCAGAAAACATAAAAAATGATGAATAAATGTACTCTGAGCTATAATCTTCATCATTGGGGATTTTACTTAATAGATTACAGCAATATCCTTGCAAAGATTGTACCGAATCAATCATATTCCTTAGAAATGCTAAAATCACTCTATTCTCATATATATCATATGAGCGTGTATTTTGAACAGTTTCTGTTTTCTGTGGTTGATACACACGATTTCCAATAAATATACCTTGCGTACTATTTACTTGCCGCAAGTACTCTGGATGCGTTGCTGTATATGACAGCGTTCCCTGCGTCACATATTGTATTCGCTCTAGTCTCTCAATTACAGACATCTTTTCCAACTTGAATCTGCTATTAGCTTTGAAATATCCATAACTACTCTCATATATAGCTGCAATCTCTTCTGCTAACAAAATCTGTGTCGCAAGACTACGGTACCCATTCTCTTTAAGCCCAGATGGTTTTTTCGGTTTGAGTTCTCCATTTAACAAAAGCCATTCTTGATTATTATAAACAAATCTAGCCATTGCTTCTACCGAATTATTAAGTTCCTCTCGTCGCACCAAAATCGGTAAATACTCTGAATTCAGCGTACATTCTTGTCCATCTACTAATATAAGCGTAATAGACAACTCCGCAAACCCATAACAATCTAGAAAAATTCGTCTATTGCTTATCCCTCGACTAGGAAAATAAATTCGTCCATTATTGTAAACAGAGGACTCAAGCACATCATTGACATATACACGAACATCAGCAATTCGGTTCAAATCTTCACAATTCAATCGCATTTCATAACTTAAATCAGCGAAAATTTTATTGTTATTGCCCGTAGAATTCTCTATAATATGCTCTAGTCCAGCTTGGCGATTATCTATCCACCTACAAACTTACCCCCAGAGAACTTGCAATGAAAATTATCCTGGATGTGATCGAGAATACCGGAATTACAGCCACCGCAGGTATTGGTACGAATCTTTATTTATGTAAAGTCGCAATGGATATCTTGGCAAAACATATCCCTGCGGATGAGAACGGCGTGCGCATCGCAGAGCTGGATGAGATGACCTACCGTCAAACCATGTGGTCGCACCAGCCACTCACCGATTTCTGGCGGGTTGGACGTGGATACGCCAAGAAGTTAGAGGCACACGGAATGTTTACCATGGGCGATGTTGCGCGAATGTCGGTATGCAATGAGGATCTTCTTTACCAGCTCTTTGGGAAAAACGCTGAGTTGTTGATTGACCATTCGTGGGGCTGGGAACCCTGTACCATCCAAGCGGTTAAGGCATATCATCCCAGTGAAAACAGCCTTGGTTCCGGTCAGGTTCTGCATTGCCCGTATTCCGCAGAAAGGGCTCGGTTGGTGCTGAGAGAAATGGCAGAGCAACTGGCACTGGATTTGGTGAGTAAGAAGCTGATGACCGACCAGATTGTTCTGACGGTCGGCTATGACATTGAGAACCTAACTGATCCGGCACGGCGAAATCGTTATCATGGCCCAATAGTCAAGGATCACTATGGCCGCGAGGTTCCAAAGCACGCCCATGGAACCGAGCGCCTGAACGATTATACCTCCTCTACAAAGAAAATCATGGGGGCAGCTACAGCGCTCTTTGATCGTATTGTGAATACCGACCTCATGGTGCGGCGACTTAACATCGTTGCGGGTCGGGTGATTTCAGAGAGTGAGGCGATGACCAGAGAGGGCGAATTTGAGCAGATGGATCTGTTCACCGATTATGCTGCCGTTGAGGCTCGTCGAAAACAAGAGCAAGCAGAACTGGATTGGGAGCGAAAAATGCAGGAGGTTATGCTCACTATTAAGAAGATGGTGCCCATACGAACTATGAATTATCGGCGCATAGACCGCACGGTTGCAGGACATATTCGACCCATCCGTTACATCTGTACCCTCAGTCTGTGAGGGGGAACATCGTATAGGAGAAGGCGGCAGCGGGATGAATCTGCTGTGGCTGCAGATAAACTTTGCGCGCTTCCAAGCTGAGGAGTTTACACTGAATTTGGGATGGCCGCTATGCCCGTGTCAGCCTGCCCAGTGGAAACTTCAGCAGCACACACGCTTCTGTAACGGCTGTGTCGGCTGACAGAAGCGTGGAATGGGCTGGAACTTTAATCAGTTTTTGTGGATACAGTGGTCAAAACATCCATAGACTCCCTTGAGCCGCCAGCGGCTCAAGGGAGTTTTTTACGATAAATTCAGATTCCTCGATAAATCTCGGTTTGCCCTTGCATAAAGGAAAAAATAAATGTATAATTATTAGACACTTGATTGTGAGGAGTGCAGAGAAGAATGTCCATTGAAACGTCGAAAAAGAAAAAAGGCATCCAGATGCCCCACACGTACATTATTCTGTTTCTGATCGTGTTGGTTGTCTGCCTGCTGACCTACGTGATTCCTGCCGGCCAGTTTGAGCGCCAGGAGGATGCCAGCGGCCGTATGCTGATTGTACCGGGTACATACACTCAGGTGGAATCGTCACCGGTTTCACCGCTGGAAATCCCCATGGCTTTTGTGAGAACTCTGGGCAGCTCCAGCGTAAACGAGATCATCTTCTTTATTTTCATCATCGGCGGCGCCTTTGAGCTGATTATGCAGACAGGGATGATCACCGCCTTTTGTGCCAAGCTGGGCAAGATGTTTGCGGGAAAAGAAAAGCTGCTCATCCCCATCTTCATTACGGTCTTTGCCGTAGGCGGCTTCACCATGGGAATGTCTGTGGAGGTTCTGGTGTTTGTGCCTATTGGGATTGCAGTGGCCAAGGCAGTGGGCTATGATACCATCACAGGTACAGCCATGATCGCCATGGGCTCCATCGTGGGCTTTACGGCGGGCATCTATAATCCCTTTAATGTGGGTGTGGCTCAGTCCATCGCGGGTGTGACTCCCATGTTCTCCGGAGCCTGGTATCGCTGGATTATCCTGGTGGCGTTTATTGTTGTGACCAGCCTGTATATTATTCATTACGCGGAGAAGGTAAAGAAGAATCCCTCCAAGAACCTGATGGGGAACGAGGATTCCAACCTGGAGGATGTGGATGTATCTGCGATTGAAGTGACCGGACGGCACAAGCTGATCCTTCTGGCCGTTGTCATCGCGTTGGCCGTTTTGATTTACGGCGTGGCCTACTTGGGATGGTTTATCACCGAAATGGCTACTTTGTTTTTGGTGCTGGGTGTGGTATGCGGTATTCTGGCCGGGTTCAGCGGCAACAAGATCTGCGATCTGTATGTGCAGGGCATGGCCAATATCACCTTCGGTGCGCTGATTGTGGGAGTGGCCGGTACGATCAATACCGTTATGGTGGACGGCATGATCATTGATACCATTATCAATGCCTTGGCCAATGCGATTGTGGCACTGCCCAGCTCGGTAAAGATCATCGGTATGTTCCTGGTGCAGACCATCATCAACCTGCCCATCAACTCTGGTACGGGCCAGGCGGCAGCCACCATGCCGATCATGGCGCCTGTGGGCGATCTGGTGGGCCTGACCCGCCAGAGCACTGTGCTGGCCTTCCAGCTGGGTGACGGCCTGACCAATGCCATCTTCCCCACTTCGTCCACCATGCTGGGATTTTTGGCTGCGTCCAAGATTCCCTATTCCGTGTGGCTGAAGTACGTCATTAAGCTGGTGATTTTGCTCAGCCTGGTTTCTATGGCCTTCCTGACTTTGGCTGTGGTGATCGGTTACTGATCCGTTTAGAGCTGGCCGCCGCAACTGCATGGCGCGACGGCAGGATATTATAGATTTTAAAGATATGGGATGGGACATGCCATGGAAGAAATTCAGAAGCAAATTGCGAATATCGTTTCAGAGCTGATGCCGCAGCTGTGCGCGCTGAGCGACGAAATTTTTGATTACGCCGAGCCGGGCTATGAGGAGTACCGCTCCTCAGCTGCGCTGACAAAGTGGCTGCGAGCCCACGATTTTGAAGTAACCATTCCCTACGCCGGGCTGGATACGGCTTTTTGTGCCGTGTACCGCCACAAGGGAGGGCGGGCTGCCGGAGGGCGCGCAGTAGGATTTTTAGGGGAATATGATGCGCTGCGGGGCCAGGGACATGGCTGCGCCCACCATATGCAGACCCCTGCCATGATCGGCGCGGCAATGGCCCTGCGGGGAGTGCTGGAGTCTTCGGACCAGCCCTTTGAGATCCATGTGATCGGGACGCCCAGCGAGGAGTCGCTGGACGGAGGCAAAAACGAGATGGCCGCCCACGGCGGGTTTGACCATATTGATGTGGCCTTCATGGTGCACGGCAGCACATTGACCCAGCTGGAGACGCCCTCTCTGGCTCTGATCGAGATGGATGTGGAATTTCACGGCAAAACCGCCCACGCGGGTATTGCGCCTTATGCTGGGCGCAGCGCAGTGGATGCGGTGACCATGCTGCAGACAGGGCTTGGGCTCATGCGCAATCACCTCAAGGATTCCAGCCGGGTGAGCAATATTGTGCTGGCTGGGGGGACGGCAGTCAACTCCGTGCCCGATTTTGCCAAGGTTAAGGTAGAGATCCGCCACTCCTCCATGGCGTATCTGGAGAGCGTGGAGCAGTGGACCCGGGAGATTGCCCAGGCTGCTGCCATGGCTACCCAGACACAGGTACAAATTACCCCTGTGGCGCATATTTACAACACCACCATCAATGATGCCATGGGTGCGCTGCTGATGGAGTGTGCAGAAAAATTTGCGTGTGACGGAATTGCTCCGCCCCGGAAGGACTGCGGTTCTACCGATTTCGGCGCGGTGACCCACCGGCTGCCCAGCTGCTGCCTGCGGGTAAAGACCATCGAGACAGATGATCCTCCTCACACGGACGCATGGGTAAAGACCGGGAAAGAGGCGCGGACTCATCAGGGCATCTATGACGGTGCTGTGTGCTGTGCACTGGCTGCCTTCCGCCTTGTGACGGATGAGGCTGCCTGGCAGGATGTGTACCAGTGTTTCCTTGCGCACCAAAAGGAGAATTGAGGAATGGAAGAACTCTCACGGGAATGCCTGATGGAGACACTGGATGTGTTTTCCGGGCTGAAGCGCATCGGCGGTTCGGAAGATGAGCACCGTGCCTGCGGCTATCTGATCAAGAAGCTGCAGGAATGGGGCATTCCATGCCGCGTGTATGAGTGTGACGGATATGTCTCCACTCCTATAGAAGCGTCAGTTACTGTAGAGGGGATGGATCAGACCTTTGAAGCCCTTCCCCGTTCCTTCTCCGCCCATTGTCCGGACGGAGTGACCGCCCCCTTGTTTTATGATGTCCATGCCCACGACCAGCTGAAGCCCAGACAGGAGCAGGATTGGTACGCGGGGGCGCGGGGCTGCATCGTGATTGGGGACAATTTTTATGAGGACTATGTTCAAAAGCTGCGGGGATACGGTGTAAAGGGCCTGATCCATCTGTGGACCAGCGAGGAGCCTGTGCTTCACTACGAGACGGTCAGCCCTGTGTGGGGCACCGCGGAGCCTGAAAACGGAAAAACCTATCCTGATTTTCCGGTGGTGGGCCTGAGAAGCTGTGACAGAGAATCCATACTGCCCTTGCTGACGCCTGGAGCCTGCAGCCGTACCGCGACGGTGCGCAGCGTACTGCAGTGTGGATGTGTGCGTCTTCAGATCCCTGTAGCCGAGCTGGCCGGTGAAACGCCGGAGTATGTGCTGGTGGGCAGCCACTATGACTCCTGGGATTATGGTGTGACGGATAATGCCACCGGGAATGCCGCTGTGTTGGAACTGGCACGGGTACTGTCCCAGAAGCAGCTGCGGCGGGGTGTCAAAATCGCGTGGTGGCCGGCCCACTCCAACGGACGGTATGCCGGGAGCACTTGGTACTGCGATGAGCAGTTTGAGGACCTGGATGCCCGTTGTGTGGCGCTGGTCAACATGGACTCTCCCGGCTGTATGGGAGCGCAGGAGATCGGGTTTTCCACGTCCGGTGTGGCAGGGGATACCCTTGGGGATATCCTGCGTCGGTGCACCGGGCAGGCTGAGGTGGTGATCCGCCCGCTGGGGCGGGGATCAGACCTGTCATTTTTCGGGCCGCGCATTCCCATCCAGGTGTCCTTTGACTTTTATCAGGCGCCGCCCAACCGTGGCCGCTGGCACTGTGCAGGCAGCGGCGGAGGCTGGTGGTGGCATTCCGTGGAGGATACCATGGATAAGGTGGACCCCCAGCTTCTGATGAGGGATACACGGGTGCTGGTGGAGCTGGTAAAAGAGTTTGCCGATGAAGCGCATCTTCCCTTTGACGCGGCAGGGTGTCTGGCGCAAATGAGAGATACTGTGGCAGACATCCGGACCCATTGCGGCGATGACTTTGATTTCGCTCCTGTAGAACGGGCACTGGAGGAGCTGGACAAGGCCTGTGCCGGGCGTATCTGCTTTTCCAGTGACAGACAGGCGAAGGAGGCAGGAGGCCGGCTGACGAGACTGCTGTGCAGTGCCTGTGATGAATATCACTTTGACAACACATTTGCAGTGGGCCTGCTGCCCGGTCTGCAGCTGGTCAGGGGCAAGCACCGCAACGACCTGCCACCTCAGGAATTTTTGTATTGGCGGACAGCCTTCCGCCGGCAGGTGAACCGCTTTGTATCTGAGTGCACAAGCATTGTCCAAGCACTGAACAGCGACGCGGACAGTGTGGTATGATAGAGAAAGGGGATATGGATTATGCAGACCAATATCAAAGAGTATGACGAATCGTTTGATCTTACCCAGGCACTCCAAAAGAAGGGCACCAAGGAATATGGTTTTATTCATTTGGCCCAGCGGGCCAACGGTTCATGGGTGAATATTCCCATTATGCTGGCGGTGGGCGCCCAGGACGGTCCCACGTTGGTGGTGGATGCCTGCAACCACGGCGACGAGTATGAGGGTACTGAGGGAATTATCAAGACCTTTGAGGGGCTGGATGTATCCAAGATGAAGGGAAGCTTCATTGGAATCCCTGCCCTGAATGCAGAGGCCTTTGCCGAAATGAAGCGCTATAATACCCTGGACTTTGTGCCCCAGGATCTGAATCGCATCTATCCGGGCGGAACCGGCCCCATGACGGCTTATGTGTGCAGCTGGTACTGTGAGAACATCATCAAGAAGGCTGACGCGGTGATCTGCATCCACGGCGGCGGCAACAGCGAGTATCTGGAGCCTGTTGTGCTGTACTGCGGAGAGGAGTCTCCTGTGGCGTATAAGTCCCGTGAAATGGCCCAGTGCTTTGGCTTTAAGGTCTTGTGGAAGAACACCCGCTACGCGGAGAACAGCGGAATTGAGGATGAGTATGCCTATCAGATGGGCATTCCCTGCATTACACCCGAGATCGGCGGACAGTGCACCCGCATGTATCAGCGGGATGAGCACAAGCAGATGTTGGAGACCGGAATTCGCAATGTGATGACCCTGCTGGGGATTCTGGAGGGCAGCGCGCCCGCCAATGAGGGCGTACACCACTATGACATTGATTATATCTATAACCGCAACGGCGGGATTCATGTGCCTGTGAAGAAGGCAATGGATTCTGTGCGTAAGGGCGACACGCTTTCCATCATTACGAACCTGTTCGGAGAGGAAGTGGATCGGGTCATTGCTCCCTTTGACGGTGTGGTCATTGGGTACTGGACATATTCTGTCTGTCCTCCTCATGGCTGGGTATACATGGTTGGCAAGCCTGTGGATGGGGAGTAAAGCGCCCAGATCCATGCATCCTGCAAATCGAAGTGCCAGTTGAGTATCCTAGATACGAACAGGGCAGAAGCAGAGTGGGCTGTACATGGCCTGCAGAAATGAAAAAGGGCACCCTTTTGGATGCCCCAGTCTGTCGAAAAAGTCCAGCGAAAGCTGGGCTTTTTCGTTTGTAAACGGGAAAAATGAGTGGTGAGGGATGCTGAAACGGGGAAAAATGGGGCACAATGACCGGGTGTCTGGACATGCTGACAGCCAGCTTAGCTGGTGGTTTTGACTTGAGCTTATGCAATCAACAGCTTCTTATTGTTGGATAGACAACTTGATTTTCTGATAGGTGTTCCAATCAATGAGGTTTTGTTTGCGAAGGACCTCATTGAAGTAATCAAACCAGATTCGTTTCGTCAAAGCCTCGCGGCTTGGTTTTCTCATACGCAGGCCCCCTTTGCTACAGTATGCCTGATCTTTTGGGCGGTCATACCTGGCATGATGATAAAAAATGAATCTGCTCATTTTCCAAGGAGCAGGGCCTGTGCGAGGGTAATTGGGCCCCTTTTGGTGATCGACTGCACTGAGATTGTTCCGTAGGGTAAGGTTGTATCTCATATACCGCTCTTGTTGCTTTGTGGATGGCGATGGAACATATATTCCAGATCTGGCTCTTTTGTGGACAGGATTCCCGCTTGTAATCTCTGGTTGCTTAACATATGCCAAAGCGACGAGCAAACGGGGAGGGAAATATCCGCAAACGAAAGGACGGACGCTGGGAGGGTCGGTACACAGTCGGTCACGATCCAGAAACAGGAAAGGCCATCATTAAAAACGTCCTTGGAAAGACGCAAGCGGAAGTCAAGGAAAAGCTGAAGAAAGCCATCGAGGAAAATGTGGGCATCGACTACGGACGGGCCAAGACCTACACCGTGGGTAACTGGTTAGAAGTGTGGTATGAGAACTATGCCAAAATCAAAATGCGCCCATCCACCTACCTGACCTATCATGGCT
>OLNY01003241.1_pt1 | contig 10561 bp, 7 predicted proteins | sample 1671981 | NCBI WGS metagenome assembly OLNY01 (sample SAMEA3136632, study PRJEB25190) | human gut metagenome | biome: human gut; feature: human-associated habitat; material: faeces | place: Austria | collected 2013 | reverse complement strand
GGTAGTTGCATTTTTAACACCTATTTTCTTCGTGCTGATCAACTCCTTTAAAGGAAAACTGTTCATCAGTAACAATCCTTTCGCACTGCCTACCGCAGAGACTTTTACAGGGCTTACCAACTATGTGAACGGTATTGAAAAAACAGGTTTCTTCACAGCCTTCGGATGGTCTGCTTTTATCACGGTATTTTCTGTGGCAGCGATCATTCTGTTTACTTCCATGACCGCTTATTACCTGACCAGAGTAAAAACCGGTGTGACCAACGTATTGTATTATATGTTTGTATTTTCCATGATCGTACCTTTCCAGATGGTTATGTTCACGATGTCTAAGCTGGCGAATATGACTCACTTAAATAACCCTCCCGGGATGGTGCTTCTGTATCTGGGCTTCGGATCTGGTCTGTCCGTATTTATGTTCTGCGGATTTATCAAATCTATTCCGTTAGACATCGAAGAGGCAGCCATGATCGACGGTTGTAATCCGCTGCAGACTTTCTTCGGCGTCGTAATGCCGATCCTGAAGCCGACTGCTATCACAGTAGCGATTCTGAACGCTATGTGGATCTGGAACGACTATTTGCTGCCCTATCTGGTAATTGGTCTGAGTACTAATTATAAAACCATCCCGGTTGTAGTACAATATCTGGTAGGCTCTTACGGTGCAAAGGATCTGGGTGCCATGATGGCACTGTTGGTATTGTCTGTTATCCCTATCATCGTCTTCTATCTGACCTGTCAGAAGTACATCATCGAAGGCGTGGTAGCCGGAGCAGTTAAGGGTTAAACGAAAAAGTTACAACGGGAGATTTGTGTTATGAGAAAAAGTGGAATCCTGCTGCCGGTGAGCAGTCTGCCTTCCAAATACGGAATCGGCTGCTTTTCCAAAGAAGCATACAAATTTATTGACAGATTAAAAGAAGCCGGTCAGGCATACTGGCAGATCCTGCCGTTAGGTCCGACCAGCTATGGAGATTCTCCTTACCAGTCCTTCTCCACCTTTGCAGGGAATCCTTATTTCATCGATCCTGAGGATCTGGTGGCGAGAGGCTATGTGACCGCTGAGCAGTGCAATGCTTATGATTTCGGTACCGACATTCATTCCGTGGACTACGGTAAAATCTACAAGAGTCGCTTCCGCCTGCTAAAAGAAGCGTTTGATAATAGTCATATTGAAGAAGATGCAAGATTTCAGGAGTTTGTACAGAAGAATGCATACTGGCTGGAGGATTATGCACTTTATATGGCCATCAAGGATGGTTTCCGCGGCATCTGCTGGGCAGCCTGGGAAGAGGATATCAAGCTGAGAACCCCGGCTGCCATGGACAAATATCGCAGAAAATATGCGAAAGAGATTATGTTTTACCAGTTCCAGCAGTATCTGTTCCAGGTACAGTGGGAGAAAGTAAAGACCTATGCCAACGATAACGGCATCAAGATTATCGGGGATATTCCCATTTATGTGGCATTTGACAGCTCAGATGCCTGGGCGAATCCGGAGCTGTTCCAGTTCGATGAGAATTGTGAGCCGGTAGCAGTAGCGGGATGCCCTCCCGATGCATTTTCTGCCACCGGACAGCTGTGGGGTAATCCTCTGTATAACTGGGAACATCACAAGGAGACCGGTTATGCCTGGTGGATGCAGCGGCTGGCAGCCTGCTTTGAGCGCTATGATGTGGTACGTATCGATCATTTTCGTGGATTCGATGCTTATTATGCGATTCCCTATGGGGAACCCACTGCGGAGCACGGCCACTGGGAACATGGCCCGGGATATGATATTTTCCGTTCCATGAAGGAAAAATTGGGAGAAAAAGAAGTTATTGCAGAAGATCTTGGCTTTTTAACACCATCTGTGATAGAATTAGTGAAGAAATCCGGTTATCCAGGTATGAAAATTTTGCAGTTTGCTTTTGATTCCCGTGAGGAAAGTGATTATTTGCCGCATAATTATACACATAATTGCGTGGTATATACAGGAACTCATGATAATGATACTGTGATGGGGTGGTATGACACCTTGAAGGGAGCTGACAAAAAGCTCTGTGACGACTATCTGCGTCTGAAAAATGCGGACGGAGAGCCGATTCCCAGAGAGCAGCTTCCCTGGGAATTTGTGCGTGCCGCAATGTCCAGCGTAGCGGATCTGGCGATCATTCCCATGCAGGATTATCTTGGACTGGGATCGGAGGCCCGCATCAACATTCCTTCCACGCTTGGCACCAACTGGATGTGGAGAATGGGGAACGGAGATTTTACAAAGGAGCTTGCAGGGCGGATCCGCAGCATGACGAAGCTGTACGGCAGATAAGTCTGTAGGCTTAGAAAGGTTTGCATTCCATGGAGGAAATCACGATCAGAGACATTGCCAGAATCTGCGGTGTCGGCGTCAGCACGGTATCCCGTGCCATAAATAACCACCCGGACATCAATCCTGAGACCAAGGAAATGATCATGCGGGTGATCAAAGAGAATAACTACGTACCCAACAACAGTGCCAGAAACCTGAAACGTCAGGATGCCAAGGCAATTGCAGTACTGGTCAAAGGTATTAACAACTCTTTCTTCAGCCAGATGATCAAGGTATTGGAAGAAGAGATCAAGGAAAAATCTTACGCCATGGTATTGCAGCATGTAGACTATGACGAGGACGAAGTGGAAGTGGCACTGAAGCTGGTCAAGGAAAAAAGACTTCGCGGCATTATCTTCCTCGGCGGTTATCTGGTGCACAGTGAGGAAAAGCTGGCACAGCTTCATGTGCCGTTTATCTTAAGTACCACGGGAATGCTACCCAAGGGCTTCAGCCGCAACACCTATTCCTCCGTAGCGGTGGATGATACCAAGGAAAGCTACAAGATGGTGGACTATCTGTGCAAGAACGGACATAAGGATATTGCAATCCTCTGTGCCCGCAAAACAGATGCTTCCATCGGTAAGCTGCGTCTGGAGGGCTATAAAAAGGCGTTGAAGGATAACGGAATAGAAGTAAGAGAAGAACTGATCCTGCCTATGAGGAGTGATTTGGAAGATTACTCCCTGGAGAATGGCTATATGGTGACGAAGGAATTCCTGGAGAAGCAGATTCCGTGCACGGCGATCTTCGCAATCTCCGATATGCTGGCAATCGGTGCAGGAAAAGCATTGTCTGATGCCGGATATAAGGTACCGGAAGATATTTCCCTGACAGGCTTTGATGGTGTGGAAATCGGGAAATATGTTATCCCGTCCTTGACGACTTTAAAGCAGCCGGTGGACAGCATGGCGCGAGAGACGGCCCGGATCCTGTTCGACATCATCGGGAAAAAGGCGAAGCACCAGCACTGCGTGTTCGACGGAGAACTGGTGGTGCGGGATTCCACTATGCCGAGGACTTAAACTATGCAGATACATGGTTTTAACAAGACAACTTTATTAGATTATCCGGAACATATTGCAGCCACTGTTTTTACAGGGGGCTGCAATTTTCGCTGTCCGTTTTGCCACAATGGGGAACTGGTACTGGATCCTGGATGCCAGCCGTCTGTTCCGGAGGAGGAAGTGCTTGCTTATCTGAAAAAAAGGCAGGGGATCCTCCAGGGTGTCTGTATCACCGGCGGAGAGCCGACTCTGCAGCGGGATCTTCGCAAGTTCCTGCAAAAGATCAAGGAGCTGGAGTATCCCATTAAGCTGGATACCAACGGGTATATGCCAGGAGTATTGTGGGAATTGTTACAGGAGCACCTGATCGATTATGTGGCGATGGATATTAAGGCTTCCAGGGATAATTATGCCCGGGCGGCGGGACTGCCACATATGGATATCTCTCGCATTGAGGAGAGTATCGGTATCCTGAAAAGCAGCGGAATTCCCTATGAATTCCGAACTACTGTGGTAAAGGGGATTCATACCGTGGGAGAATTTAAGGAGATCGGCAGATGGATCGAAGGGTGTCCTGCATACTACTTGCAGAGTTATCAGGAGAATGATAAATGCCTGTACCGGATGACACAGACAGCAGAAAGCAATGCTGTTAAGCCGAGCGGTGCGGAAGCGTTCGGTGCTTTCTCGCGGGAGGAACTGGAACAGATGGCGGAACTCGTCCGAAAATATGTGGGGAAAGTTGTGTTGCGGGGCGTGGTCGGGACATGATGCCATTATGATGCAATGGTTGTATATACTGGCATTAGGAGGTAAATAAAATGAAAAAGAAATTAGTGGCTACAATACTTACAGGACTGTTGCTTGCGTTTACAGCATGCGGAAGTCAGGAATCCCCAGTGATCCCGGAGGTGACCGGCACCGCAATTGAGAATACGCAGGAAAGCGCACAGGAAAATGCAGAAACGGAGACTGCATCGCAGCAGGAGACGCAGACCGAGACTGCTGCAACCGGCAAAGTGGAGATTACCACAGAGGATTTTGAAGGCAGCAGTGATCCGGAAAATGCGGAAAGAGAATACACCTATACCTATCAGGTGCCGACGATCACGATAGAAGGTAATGAAGAAGCGCAGGACAAGATCCAAAAGGATTTGAACGCGTATGTGGAAACTTTTTTGGATAGTATCAACAATAGTGATTTCGGTACAGTTTATGAGGGCGAGATGTCGGGAATGACTAGCTATGAAGAACTTTCATTTCAGGTAATCCGTGCAGACGACAAGGTGATCAGCGTGGTATGGGGCAATGAGGGCTATAATCAGGGAGCACATGGCTGGTACATACAGGATTACAGAAACTATTATACGCAGACAGGAGAAAAAGTTACCTTTGACAGTCTCGGAAACAGCTTCCGTGACAAAGCACTGGAACTGGTGACGAAAAAAGCTGCCGAGATGCAGGCGACGGATGACTGCTTCTTCCCTGATTATGAGAAGAGTATTAAACTGGTAGTGTTAGATGGTACGGAAAATATGGATACTATCTATCAGGAAATCTATGGTGCGGACATTGCAGGTACCGGCAATGGTCCGGCAAGCCCGACCTTCAGCATTACGGGAGATGGATTCGTCTTTGAATCCGGGCAGTATGTACTACAGCCGTATGCAGTGGGAATTGTTGATTTCGAGATTCCAGCAGAGGATTTCGGGGGTGCGTTGACGGCGGATATTTTCTAGTATATAATAAAAACATCGGGAATGAGGTTCTCCCGGAAGCACAGGCTTCGAACCGCCGGAATTTGAACATACGAATTCGATTTGGCTGATGACTTCTGCAGAATATGCAGGGGACACCAGCCTTTTTTGTTGGAATTCAAAATGTCCTGCTGCGAGAAAACGGAGGAATTTTTATGCTTACATCACTGGGACTGATCTTTTTACTGGGATTACTCATGGCGGCGGTCTGCCAGAGGATTCACCTGCCCCGTATTATCGGAATGCTGCTTACGGGTATTATTCTGGGACCTTATGTGTTGGATCTGCTGGATGTGTCAATCCTGAATATCTCATCAGAACTGCGGCAGATCGCGCTGATCATCATTTTATTGAAGGCCGGATTATCATTGGATCTGAAGGATCTGAAAAAAGTGGGCCGCTCCGCAGTCATGCTGGCTTGTGTTCCTGCTACTTGCGAACTGCTGGGTTTTGTAATATTTGCGCCCATGATCCTTAACATCAGCAGAGTGGATGCAGCGGTCATGGGAGCAGTTCTGGCAGCCGTGTCACCTGCGGTTGTGGTGCCGCGGATGGTACATCTTATGGAAAGTGGCTATGGTACGGAGAAAAGCATTCCGCAGATGATTCTGGCTGGGGCATCCTGTGATGACATCTATGTCATAGTATTGTTTTCCACTTTTGTTGGAATGGCACAGGGTGGACAGGTCAATGCCCTGGATTTTGTGAATATCCCGGTATCGATCCTGACGGGTGTGTTGTTTGGTGCATTGGTGGGTTGGCTGCTGGGGCAGCTTTTTTGAATTGTTGTACCGAAAGGGCAGTTATGTGCGCAACAGCATGAAAGTTATTATCATCATGGGTTTGTCCTTCTTATTAATGGCTTTGGAAACCCTGTTAAAGGGGATCGTGGCGTTCTCCGGCCTGTTGGCGGTGGTGAGCATGGCCTGCGCGCTGAAAATACGGGCACCTAGGGAAGTCACCGGCAGACTGTCTGCTAAATTCGGTAAACTGTGGCTGGCAGCGGAGGTAGTGCTGTTCGTGCTGGTGGGTGCGGCAGTGGATGTCCGCTACACCATGGAAGCTGGACTGGCAGCCATAGGAATGATCCTGTTGGCATTGATATTCCGCTCCATTGGCGTGACGCTGTGCCTGTTAGGAACGAATCTGAATAAGAAGGAGCGCCTGTTTTGCATGATCGCTTATTTACCGAAGGCCACAGTGCAGGCTGCTATCGGCTCTGGGAATGGATGCGACATACCGGAAACTGCTTCAGAAAAATGGAGAAAATAATATCATTTGACAGCCATCCGGCACGTGATCGAGTCCCGGAAGGAAGCCGCAAAAACGTCCACAACATCTACACCATAAGAACCGCAGGCACGCTCTCGCTCTGGCGCAGAACGTAGCGGTACATAATTGACCCCAATACGGTCAATAAGTACCGACGTCTGCTTACGGCCTGCTTGTCCTTATGGTGTAGATGTTGTAGCGCAAACTACGAATATCCAATGCAAAACCCCGGCAGCTACAACAACTGCCGGGGTTTTAAGGAGGATAGAAATCGTTTTAAACTATGTACATCAGGTTTATTAACCCATGGTAATAACTACGTTGTACTCTTCCTTGCCCTTTTCGTAAGGGATGATGTGTCCGTCAACAGCCTTGCCATCTACGGTCATGGATACCACACCCTTCTCCACGTTCTGAGGATTCTTCACCTGAATGTGATAGATGCCCTCACGGAACTTACGGGTGATGGAGAAATCACCGAAGCCCTTGGGAATACAAGGATCTACGGACAATCCCTGATGAGTGGGATATACACCCAGTATGTATTGGGAGATATTTACGAAAGTCCATGCCGCGGTACCGGTCAGCCAGCTGTTTTTCGCTTCGCCGTGGAATTTTGCATCCTTACCGGCTACCATCTGGGAATATACATAAGGCTCGGTACGATGGATCTCACTGATATCCTCAATGTATGCGGGACAGGTCTTACGGTAGATTTCGAAGGCTCTGTCACCTCTGCCCAGAACAGTTTCTGCGATGGACACCCAGGGATTGTTGTGGCAGAAGATACCGGCATTCTCCTTATATCCGGGGGGATAAGAGGATACTTCACCAAGTTCGAGGTGATACTCCGTGTATGCAGGTTGTAAGATCATGACACCATACTTGGTATCCAGTCTCTCTTTTACAGAATTCAATGCCTTTTCGGCAAGTCCTTCCTTCACACCGACACCGGCCAGTACGCAGAAGCCCTGAGGCTCGATGTAGATCTGACCTTCGCGGCATTCCCTGGAACCTACTTTGTGGCTGTAAGCATCGTAAGCACGTACAAACCAATCGCCGTCCCAACCATCCTTCAGGATCGCATCGTACATTGCCTGTACTTCCTTACGTGCGCGGGCTGCTTCGGTATCGTCACCCATCAGCTCGCACAGCTGAGCATATTCTTCGCCGTATTTTACGAACATACCGGCAATGAATACGGATTCTGCAACGGGTCCTTCACTGGGACCGAAGGTCTGGAAAGATTCTCCGGGATGAGCGGAGAAGCAGTTCAGGTTCAGACAGTCATTCCAGTCGGCGCGGCCGATCAGAGGCAGATTGTGAGGGCCTTTGTGGTTGATGATATAGTCTAAGGAGCGTTTTAAGTGATCCATCAGAGGAGCAGCTACGCTCATATCGTTGTCGAAAGGAACCATCTGGGTCAGGATGGAGGTATCACCGGTCTCTCTTACGTAAGCACTGGTACCTGCAATGAGCCACAGAGGATCATCATTGAAGCCACTGCCGATATCGGAGTTGCCTTTCTTGGTCAGAGGCTGGTACTGATGGTAAGCACTGCCGTCCTGGAACTGGGTGGAAGCGATATCAATGATACGCTCTCTTGCACGGTCCGGAATCAGATGTACGAAACCGAGCAGATCCTGACAGGAATCACGGAAACCCATACCACGGCCGATTCCGGATTCGTAATAGGAAGCGGAACGGGACATGTTGAAAGTAACCATACACTGATACTGGTTCCAGGTGTTGACCATACGGTTGACTTTCTCGTCAGCGGAATCTACCGTGTAGCGTGCCAGCAGCTGTTTCCAGTAAGCCTGTAATGCTGCAAAAGCCAGATCGGAAGAGCCTCATCTACCTGTGCATCGGTCTGGTATTTTGCCAGCATTTCTTTGGCACGGGTCTTGTTGATCACACCGTAGGATTCCCATTTCTCGTCTTCGGGGTTCTCGATGTAGCCCAGAACGAAGATAAAGGTCTTGGTCTCACCGGCTGCCAGATCCACGTTGATCTGATGGGAAGCGATGGGAGACCAGCCGCTTGCCATGGAATTCGTGCACTTGCCGTTCTCTACAGCTTCGGGAGAATCAGCCCCCCTGTAAGCACCCAGGAAAGCATCTCTGCTGGTATCGAAACCGTCAATCTTCGTATTTACGGAATAGATCGCATAATGATTACGACGCTCACGGTACTCGGTCTTGTGATAAATGGTGGAATCCTGTACCTCGACCTCACCGGTGCTTAAGTTACGCTGGAAATTCTTCATATCATCGTCAGCGTTCCACAGACACCACTCTACATAAGAGAATACGGACAGCTTCTTGTCCTCGGAGCTACCGTTGGTCAGGGTCAGCTGGGAGATCTCGCAATTATCGTTCAGAGGAACGAAGGAGAGCACGGAAGCCTTGACACCGTTCTTGGAAGAGGTGAAGCGGCTGTAACCGATACCGTGGCGGCACTCGTAGGAGTCCAGTTCAGTCTTCGTAGGCTGCCAGCCGGGATTCCATACGGTATCTCCGTCCTTAATGTACAGATATTTACCGTTGATGTCGGCCGGTACGTTATTATAACGATAACGGGTCAGACGCAGCAGCTTTGCATCTTTATAGAAAGTATATCCGCCGCAGGTGTTGGATATCAGACTGAAAAACTCATTGCAGCCCAGGTAGTTGATCCAGGGAAGCGGAGTCTTGGGAGTAGTGATGACATATTCTTGATGCACATCATCAAAATGACCATACTTCATAAGAAAATCTCCTTCTTTCATGTTGTTGTATGTTGAGTGTTTGTTTTTTCGCTGCGGAGTGCTTAATGTTAAGTAAACGATTAAGTGCTCCGGATTTCTGATTTGTATTATACAGAAGCAAAGGGAAAAATGCAATACGAATCTTGAAAAAGCCCGTAAAATGCGCAATGTATACAAAAACAGTGGGGAAACATGGGCAGAAGATACAAAATGAAAGAACCTTCGAAACACCGGTTTTACGAAACAAAATAATAGCAAACGTTATCGCACACTTTGCCTTTATATAGAAGAAACACAATCTATGTACAAGCCAAATGTACAAAACAGCCTATCTGAAATTGTTAATTATAGACAAAGTGGATACTTTTTTGAAAAAAACTGCAAAAAAGTATTGCAAAATGCTCAAAGATGTTATATATTAAAACTACGAAAACGATTAAGTTACAAAACAGGTCGGATGAAATGACGAAGACATGAAACAGGAGAACGGTATGGCATCATTGAAAGACATTTCCAAGATTTGTGGAGTCTCCGTTGCAACTGTCAGCAAGGCACTGAACGACCACAAGGACATTGGAGAAGAAACCAAAGCAAATATCAGACGGGTAGCCAAGGAGATGGGATATTCCCCGAACCTTTCCGCCAGAGCACTGAAGACGAACAGAACTTATGGAATAGGAGTCCTCTTCGTAGATGAAGCACAAAGCGGTCTGACCCATGATTACTTTTCCAGTGTACTGGACAGCTTCAAAAGGACAGCAGAGAAGAGCGGTTACGACATTACATTCATTAATAGCTGCAAGAACCGGCCGGATCGGATGTCCTACCTGGAACACAGTAGGTACAGAGGCTTTGACGGAGTGGTGCTCGCCTGTATTGATTTCGGAGATCCCGAAGTCATCGAACTGGTACAGAGTTCCATCCCGGTAGTCACCATTGACTACCTGTTCAACAATCGTATCGCAATCATGTCGGACAATGTTGCGGGAATGAAAGAACTGCTGGAGTACATATATAGTAGAGGACATAGGAAAATTGCTTATATTCACGGAGCAATGTCAGCGGTTACCTCGGGACGGTTGTCTAGCTTCTACCGGACGGCGGAACGTCTGGGACTGGAGATTCCGGACGAGTATATCAGAGAAGCAGCTTACAGAGACACAACAACAACCTATCGTGTGACCAATGAACTGCTGGATCTCCCGAATCCACCGACATGCATCATCTATCCGGATGACTTTGCTTCTTTCGGAGGCATCAACGCTATCAGACAGAGAGGATTACAGATCCCTGAAGATATCTCGGTAGCAGGCTATGATGGCATACAGGCAGCAAGGCAGTTGGAGCCCAGACTGACCACAGTCCAACAGGACACAGAACAGATCGGCTGCCTGGCAGCCAGAGAACTGATCAGTCTCATTGAGAG
>OLNY01003237.1_pt1 | contig 10569 bp, 8 predicted proteins | sample 1671981 | NCBI WGS metagenome assembly OLNY01 (sample SAMEA3136632, study PRJEB25190) | human gut metagenome | biome: human gut; feature: human-associated habitat; material: faeces | place: Austria | collected 2013 | reverse complement strand
CGGAGCTGCACGGCGACGGAACATACGGCGCGGGCGACTTCAGGTCCAAGGAATGCCTGGAGCTGCTCGACGAGGCCGACATCGTCGTGACCAATCCGCCGTTCAGCCTGTTCCGCGAGTATGTGGCGACGCTCGTGGAACATGGCAAGAAATTCGTCATCATGGGCAACATCAATGCCATCACCTACAAGGAAATCTTCCCGCTGATCCGGGATGGCAGACTCTGGCCAGGTTTCTCCTTCAACAAGGCCATGGAGTTCGCCATGCCCGAGGAATACGAATCGAAAACCGGCGAACGCGATAAGTACGGGCGGAAGATAAGCAAAGTCCCCGCCATCGCCTGGTACACCAACCTGGACATCGACAAGCGCCACGAGGACCTCATCCTTTACCGCCGCTACGCCGACGACCCGTCGAAGTACCCGCATTATGACAACTATGACGCCATCGAGGTATCGAAGGTCAAGGACATTCCCGAGGACTATTGGGGCGTCATGGGTGTGCCCATCACGTTCATGGACAAATACAATCCCGGACAATTCGACATCATCGGCTGCTCGGAAAGCGAGGGCCGCGGCTTTTCCAATGGCCTACGAGACCCGACGTCAAAGACCGCCCAGCCGACCATCGACGGGCGCAAGGTCTACAAGCGCCTGTTCATCCGCCGTCGCGCCTGATACAATGGTCCCAAGCCCTTGGCGGGGTCTATAACCCTCCCGCCGGGGCCGACGGCCCTGACCGCATGCGCGGCCCGGCAAGTCGAAAAACCCCGGCGGATTTTTTATCACTTCCTTCCGCCGGGGCCCGTTTTCATCCGACAGGACATTCCGCCTTTCTCATATCCTCGATGATGTCCCACACCGTCTGATACCGGTCCGCGGAGTTGGTGGCCGAGCATTTCTGGATGATGGAGCCCAGCCGCGATCCATCGGTGACAAGGTTCTCCTTGCCAGTGAGGATGTAGCTGAGAATGAAACCAATCGAATATATGTCGTTGACCGGCTTGAAATCCCTGAACGATTTCAGGGCCGGATCTATTATGGAGCCTTTCATCGCGGAGCCCGTGCTCGCGAGGTCCGAGGTCTTCTCCTTGGCGAGCCCGAAGTCGGAGACCTTGACCATGAACGCATCGCTGCCCCTATACGTATGGACGAGCACATTTCTGTAGCTGAGGTCGCGGTGGCACACGCCACGCCTGTGCAGGAAGTTCATCGCGTACAGGAACTGCATCGCCATCTTGTGGCGGGCCCAGAGGGACATCTTCTGGTTGTTGTGCGAGATGTAGTCCTTCAACGTGTGCTCGCAGTATTCCATCGTGTAGCTGTTGTCCGATTCGTTGTAGCGGTAGACCTTCAGGATGTAGGGGAAGTCGAACCGCTTCATGATGTCGAACTCCCTGTGGAACCTCTCGACCTCCTTGGGTTTCACGCCTTTCTTCAGTTTCTTGCGCGCGAATTGGATGCCGTAGTTCGGGTCGGTGAATTTATGCACGATTGCATAGGATCCCTCCCCGACGAATTGGAGAGGAACCTGGTTCGTTCCGGCAAGCATTATCCCGCTATCCTCCGTCTCGAACACCGTGTCGTAGTATTCGACCTCTATCGGCGTGAGCCCCTCCGGGATGGGACTCCCGAGAGTAGGTTGGAGCCACCCAGGGGAGCTGTCGATCACCCTTTGGTATTCGGGCTTGGTTTCAATCCGTATCCCGGCTTTGGAGGCGATCCTCAGCAAAGCGGAGTATGTCTCGTTCACCTCCATCAGCTTACGGCTGGGGTCGGCGTTGAAGTGGCCGCCCACGCCCTGCGGGGCCTTGTAATTCATGAACTCGAAGGCGTTGTTGTACTGCTCGTGCAGCCATGCGAAGACGCGCCCGAACCGTTGCTCCCCGTCATATAGCCCAAGGTATTTTCCGTCGACCTGCTTCTCCGCGAACTGGCTCAGGTAATTGTCCAGTTGCCGCTGTGGGGATAGAGACAATTCGATCCTCCGATCGTAAGTGGAATCGCCCCCATTGTAGCTGGACACCAGGTGACGGGCGCATGTATGCGGATGCCCGTACCGAAAACATCCGGCCCGTCGGTGCCGGTGTGAGCCCGGCCGTGAGGGCACGTCATCCACGGTCGGGCTTCGTATCGTCCGCCGCCATGGCTAATGGATATATGGCGTAGAGGTTTTTACCGTCCCCGCATGGGATAACGATACGAACCAGATCGCTTTTTCGCACGGTTGGCAGCAGTCGTTTCACCGCTTCCGCATTTGGCGTAAAACTGCTATTGACATAGGCTTCCGCACCGTGTTTCTTCGTCGTATCGAATTCAAGCAGGAGCGCGTCGGCGACCAAAACCGTCAATATGCCGTTTTTCCATGAATATATCGCATGGAACTCGCCTATGGTCTCCTTCTCGTGAAGGAAGAAAGCATCTGCGGCGCATTCGGGCTGGATGGCTCTTCTGAACTCGGTAAGGCTGGTGGCATCCACGGCCCCTGGAAGGGTGCTTGGATCGACTCCTTCGGCCAGCTTCGTGTCATAAGGCAGGAGCACCATTTTCTGGGAGACGATTTCGTCGTCTTGGTCTGTCAGGATCACCTGCTCCTCCCATGCTTTTGCGTCGATGCCGAATCCGAAACGTTTGTTGAGGTCGGTGACGATTCCGAGTAAACGGACGATGATGACCGCCAGCATGCTGAAAAGGGAGGTCGCCGCGAAGAAACGTTCGCGATATGGAAGTTTCATCGCCTCCGCTTTCTCTCCCTTTGGGAAGGATTTGAGAAAAAAGGCGTATGGTCTAGCGGATATCGCCGTCCAGATGGATCGTTGGCTATCGGATGTGCCCGACTCATTGTCAGACTGGTTTGAGGCCACGTATGGAACGGACGTGAACGAGCTTTCACGTCTCTGGGAGGTTGCGCTGGATATGCGTGACGTGGCGAAACGCCATATCCGGTTGGAATGCGAAAACCGGGATTGCTGGAACGCCAATCCATTGCCAGGTGCGGACCACCAGTGTCGGACGTGCGGCATGTGGGTATGCGATGAGTGTTGGCAGACGTGCGACGGGTGTGGTGACGGCGTGTGCACCCACTGTGTGCGCGAATGCGGCACATGCGGTGCGTTGGTATGCGAACAATGCGTCATGCCGGACGAGGGATGCCTATCCTGCAATCGTGGATGCATGAGGCAACCGTAAGCGAAAAAGGAGCCTATCATGCGTTTATACGACGCCACGCGACAGGATGGGCGAACCGGCGTTCCATCCATCCGATGCGACGGTCATCACCTGCTGGCATGACACTGATCTGAGCCTGTGGCTGGATTTACGCCGGCTGGTCCCGGATCACAGGCTCCCGTTGCAGTCGAACACGCTTGGCGACGTGTATCTGCTGTCGGATGGCACCATCGTGCTGGCATCCCGACGATGGGCGTGAGTTTGATAGAAAAGGTCCTTTTTCTGGAGATTGACGCAGCATCCGACGACGAAGCGCGTACGATTGCCTTGACGATGAATGATCGGATCCGAGTCTGAACAGCGCGGGGATGGTGAAGGCCGTTGTCGCCGACACGACGGTGGACGGGAAGCGCGCCACCCTCTCGCCGCCGCCCACCGTGAGCGACAAGAAGACGCTCAAGATGATGACTACGGAACGTGAGACGACGATTGCCGCAATCATTCATGAATGGATTCAAGAGCATCTTGAGAAGGAGGGCGAGTAAGTGGCACATGTTTCAGAATACGATGTCGAAAACCTTTTCATAGACAGGCTTGAAAGCATCGGCTATCAGTTCATCGAAATGGCGAACTACGACGATGTGCTCGCGAACTTTCGCGAGCAGTTGACGAAATTCAACGCTCGGAAGCTGGTTGAGGCCAAGGGCGCGGCAGCATTGTCCGACGCGGAGTTCGGGCGCGTGATGATTCACATGGACGACAAGAGCGTCTATGAGTCAGCGAAGATTCTTCGCGACAAGTACGTTCTGGCGCTGGACAACGGCAAGACCGTATATCTGGACTTCTTCAGTTCCGATACCGACCGCAACATCTATCAGGTGACGCATCAGGTCACGATGGACAAGGCGCACAAGGACGATGTTGCGTACAAGAACCGTTACGACGTGACGATTCTCATCAACGGCCTTCCGGTGGTGCAGATTGAGCTGAAGCGTCCCGGAGTGGAAATCAACGAGGCAATCAACCAGATTAACCGCTACCGCAAGTTCTCGTTCAAGGGACTGTTCCGGTATTTGCAGCTGTTCGTCGTGTCAAATTCGGTGCAGACGAAGTATTTCTGCAACGAGAACGAGATGGACGGCGGCTCGTACAACCCGATTCTGAAAAGCCTCGTGTTCTTCTGGACGGATGACAAGAACAAGCGCATCAACAAGCTGGACGAGTTCACGGCGGACTTCCTGCGCCGTTCGACCATCACGGAAATGCTGGACAAGTACATGGTCATCAAGACAACGGAACCCGTCTTGATGGTGATGCGCCCGTATCAGATTTACGCTGTGAAGGCGGCAAAGCGGCGAGTGCTGGAGTCGAACCAGAACGGGTACGTCTTCGCCTGCACGGGTTCCGGCAAGACGCTGACGTCATTCAAACTGGCACAGCTTCTGCGCGACGAGCCGAGGGTGGACAAGGTCATCTTCCTGATTGACCGAAAGGATTTGGACGACCAGACGGTCGACGAGTACAACTCCTTCGAGAAAGGGTGCGTGGACGGTTCGGATTCGACGGCCGTGCTGGTAAAGCAGCTGGGACAGGCGGACCGGGGGCTCATCGTGACGACGATTCAGAAGATGGCGAACGCCGTCAAGGGCAAGCGGTACGAAAAGCTGATGGATTCGTACCGCGACAAAAAGGTCGTGTTCATCATCGACGAGTGCCATCGCAGCCAGTTCGGCAAGATGCACGGCGACATCGAGCGCCACTTCCGCAACGCGAACTACATCGGCTTCACGGGAACGCCCATCTTCGAGGCAAACAAGGGCAAGGACGGCAGAACGACCGCCGATGTGTTCTATGCCGGCTCGAAGCTGGATTCCTGCCTGCACCGCTACATGATTAAGGACGCGATTGCGGACGGCAACGTTCTGCGGTTCTCGGTGGAGTACCAGCGGACGATTTTCGCAAAGCAGATGTCCGCGAGCGGCATCGACCCGGAACGTCTCGGAGATCCCGAGTATTGCAGACGCCACAATCTGGATTTGGACGCCCTATATCACGATGACGAGCGCATCCGCGTCGTCGCGTCGGACATCTTCGAGCATCACAAGCAGCATGTCCACCCGCAGGGCAAGGACGTGTACACGGCGCTGTTCGCGGTGGACTCCATCCAGACGCTCGGCAAGTATTACGACGCGTTCCGGGAGCTGAACGAAGCGCATCCCGATGACGAGCGCTACCGGGTGGCGGCGATATTCACCTATCAGGCGAACGAAGACATGGACGAGGGCGGCGACGAGCATTCTCAAGAGCTGCTGGCCCGCTGTATGGCCGACTACAACGGAATGTTCGGCACGGCATTCGACCTGGATTCGTTCGACGCCTACCGCAAGGACATTGCGAAGCGCATGAAACAGAAGGAGCTTCCGCAGGTCGACATCCTTCTGGTCGTGAACATGATGCTGACCGGGTTCGACGCCAAGCCGCTGAACACGCTGTATCTGGACAAGAACCTCATCTGGCACACGCTTGTGCAGGCGTACAGCCGCACGAACCGCGTGGACAAGGTGACGAAGCAGTTCGGGCAGATTGTGTCCTACCGCGACATCAAGAAGGCGCAGGACGACGCGCTGAGACTGTTCTCCGGCGACGGCGACCCGAACGAGTACCTGCTGGAGAGCTACGAGTATTACGTGAACCAGTGGATGAATCAGGAAGTCCAGCTGCGCAAGGCGGCTCCGACCGTCGATGACGCGGGGCGGCTTCAGAGCGAGGAGGACATCCGCAAGTTCGTGGTGGCGTTCCGTGCGATGTCCGGCACGCTGGCGACCTTGAAGACCTTCGGGAAGTTCGACTGGGCGGACTTGTCCGTCGTACTGGACGATGAGGAATACGAGGGCTACAAGAGCTGGTATCTGTACTATCACGACGAGGCCAAGAAGAAGGATCCGAAGGTCCCCGTGCCGGTGGACGTCGATTTCGACGTGGAGCTGGTGCGTACCGACCGCATCAACGTGATGTACATCCTGAGCCTGCTGAAGTCCGCCCACGAAGGGGGCAAGTCCGAAGAGGAGCGTGCCCGCGACATCGACTTGGTGATGCGCGAAATCGAGCGCTCGGATAACGACGCCCTCCGTGCGAAGAAGGATATCATGGAGGCGTTCATCCGCACGAGGTTCTACGATTTGCCGGACGGCGTCGACGTGCAGCAGGCATACGAGCAGTTCGAGCGCGAGAGCCTGCAAGCGGAGATTGAGTCCTTTGCGTATGACAACGGCATCGAGGCGCAGGACATCTTGGATGTCTTTTCGGAGTACACCTTCGGCGGAAGCATCTCCGAAGAGGGCATCCGTAAGCGTCTCGCATCGTACCGTATGGGGCTTTTGAAGATTACGAGGATGACGAACGCCATCAAGGAGTTCGTCATCAGCGCATACGGCCGCTATAAGGCAGAAGGAGAATAGACTTGCATGATTGACTCAGCGAAGTATCAGGCGCAGGCGGGCGAGCTGTCCCAGAAGCTCTGGGCCATCGCGAACGATCTGCGTGGGAACATGGATTCCACGAAATTCCGCAACTACATCCTCGGGACTATCTTCTACAGGTATCTGTCGGAGCGCACCAAGGACTACATGCAGGAAATCCTGAAGGAGGACGGTCTGACCTACGAGCAGGCGTTCGCGGATGACGATTACCGCCCGGTGGTCGAGCAGTGGTCCATCGAGCATCTGGGGTACATCATCCGACCCGCAAACCTGTTCGGTGAGCTGGTACGCAAGATTGTCCGTCCCGACGGCGACGCCGACCGTTTCAATGTCGAGGATTACGAGCGTGCCGTGAACGAGCTGATCGGCTCCACCATGGGGCAGGCGTCCGAGGCGGCGTTTTCCGGATTGTTCAACGACATGAAGCTGCAGGACCCTGATTTGGGCGACACTGTGTCTGCGAGGACATCGCTCATCGCAAAGGTCATCGTGAAAATCAGCGAGATTGATTTCAAGCTGGCGGACTCGCAGTTCGACGTGCTGGGCACGGCGTACATGATTCTTATTGGGCTGTTCGCGTCCGATGCCGGCAAGAAGAGCGGCGAGTTCTTCACGCCGACCGGGCCTTCGAAGCTGGTGGCGACGTTGGCGACCGTGGGCCTGGATGAGGCGAGGACCGTGGGCGACTGTACCTGCGGTTCGGCATCCATGCTGCTGGAAGTGCAGAAGCATCTGACCACGGGACGCGTGGGGCATTTCTACGGGCAGGAGAACAATGCCACAACGTACAACCTCGCCCGCATGAACATGCTGATGCACGGCGTGGACTATCAGCATTTCGACATTTACAAGGGTGACACGCTGCGGGAGGACAAGTACGGCGACGTGAAGATGACCGTACAGGTGTGCAATCCTCCCTATTCCCTGAAGTATGACGGGAATCCGGCGTTGTTGGACGACCCGCGCTATTCCGGTGCGGGCAAGCTGCCGCCCAAGTCCCATGCGGACTATGCCTTTATCGAGCACATGGTCTATCACATGGATGACGACGACGGCCGCGTGGCGGTGCTCCTACCCCACGGCGTGCTGTTCCGTGGCGGTGCCGAGGAGGTCATCCGCAAGTACATCGTGAAGGATCTGAACCGTCTGGATGCGGTCATCGGCCTTGCGCCGAACCTGTTCCACGGAACGAGCATCCCCGTGTGCCTGCTTGTGCTGAAGTCCAAGCGCAACGGCAACAGCGGCAACGTGCTGTTCATCGACGCCAGCAAGGAGTTCAAGCCCGGCAAGAACCAGAACACGCTGGAGGATGCGCACATCCAAAAGATCGTGGAGGCTTATAGGAACCGCGCGGACGTGGACAAGTTCGCTCATGTGGCGGACATGGCGGAGATCGAGGCGAACGGCTGGAACCTGAACATCCCGCGCTATGTGGACACGTTCGAGGAAGAGGAGCCTGTGGACCTTGCTGCCGTGCGCGACGACCTCAAGCGCATCGAGAGCGAGAAGAAGGCCGCCGTGGACAAGGTAGAGTCGATGCTTGCGCAGCTGGGGTTGTAAGGAGGGTTGGATATGGATAAAGCTGGAATGATGCTGTTTGACAGCGACATGAATCATCCACTGAATCAGCTCTCATGGAATAATCAGATGTACATGATTGCCGTCACAATGCGTCAGTTTCGAGAGTTTCCTCTTTGCGGTGGAGGCTATAACGAAGAGAGGCTGCGCTTCTACGATGGAGTGTTGGGAAGCCTGATTCGCATGCGTGACGAGATGCGTCGGACGCAGAACGAATGGGATATGCCGGAGTATGAGGCATTTGTGTCTAAGTGGGCATTCCAAGGAGATATCTACCGTGTGATTGACAAAGCGTATGTCCACGAAGACGGTGACGATGAGCCGCATATGGAGATGCCTGAAATCAAGTGGCACGGAATGATTGCCTCGTGGAGCAGTTCGTATGATTTCACGACGGGATTCAATCATATCTATCCGGACGCTAAGTACACGATCATTCATGCGAACACCGGTGACAGCGTGGGGATTGATGCAAACAAACTCGGCGACTATGTGGGCGGATATAACCCACACACAGTTGGTGAGAATGAGGTCATCTTCCCGATGAAGAAGGAATTCGTGGTGAAGGTTTATAAGGAGATTACTCCCAACGAGTTCAAGAACTTGATGGAAGTGAGGTGAGACAATGATGGTTGCACCAAAGTTGAGATTCAAGGCTGATGACGGGAGTGAATTCCCTGCGTGGGAGAAGAAGACGCTTGGGGATATTGTTGAGCGTGTGACACGTAAGAACAGAGATAATCAGACGGACGTGCCTCTTACAATTTCATCGCTTGATGGACTTGTTGACCAACGCGATTACTTCAAAAAGACAGTAGCAAGTAAAGATATGTCCGGCTACTTTTTATTGCAAAACGGGGAGTTTGCATATAACAAGAGTTATTCAGTCGGATTTGATTACGGCTCCATCAAGCGATTGGACAGGTATCCGTGTGGCGCTTTGTCTACGCTTTATATTTGCTTCGGTTTGAAGCCGAATGTTGATATTGATTCGGATTACTTGACTCATTATTTTGATAGTCAAAAGTGGAATTCGGAAGTTGCCGCCATTTGCGCAGAAGGCGCTCGTAATCATGGGCTTCTTAATGTTTCGACCTCAGATTTCTTTGATATCAACATTATGTCTCCCTCTCTCCCCGAGCAGCGCAAAATCTCCGACTTCCTGTCCGCCGTCGATACGGTCATCGCAGCGCAGCAGGCGGAGGTCGATGCGTGGGAGCAGCGCAAGAAGGGCGTGATGCAGAAGCTGTTCAGTCAGGAGGTCAGGTTCAAGGCCGACGACGGGAGCGACTTCCCGGATTGGGAAGAGAAGACACTGGGGGAAATCGTCCAAGAATACAGAGAGTATTGCGAAAAAGATGGAACGTATGAACATGTTTCATTGACTAAAGATGGCGTAGTGCCCAAAACAGAAAGATATGACCGGGATTATCTTGTTAGACACGCCGATAAAAAATATCGTGTTACTCACATGAATGATATCTGTTATAACCCCGCTAACTTAAAATTTGGGGTGATTTGCCGAAACACATATGGTGACGGAATATTCTCGCCAATTTACATTACGTATAGAGTTAACGAATCCTATGACCCGGCTTTTATCGAAGCGCTTGTTGTTCGGGACTCGTTTATCCAACAAGCCCTACGCTTCCAAGAGGGAACGGTGTACGAGCGCATGTCGGTCTCTCCATCTGATTTTGAATCAATGCTCGTCTCGGTTCCCTCTCTCCCCGAACAGCGCAAAATTGCCGACTGCCTCGCTTCGATGGATGAGGTCATCCAGAAGTCGAAGGATGAACTGGCAAAGTGGCGGGAACTGAAGAAGGGCCTGCTCCAGCAGATGTTCGTGTAGAGAAGATGTTGGATTTTGACACGTAAAAAGAAAATCCGCGATGCGAGGCGAGGCCATCTGCTTGCCGAGCACATCCCGACGAAGGGACCCTAAGACTCTTGAGGAGCGCATAGGAATAATGAGAGCCCGTCGCTCTTTTGAGCGGCCGGTCTTTGACCGACCAGAAGCACAGAACCCCCTTACGTTTTCCGCGAGGGGGTTCTGTGTAGTTACGCAATTAGACATGGGCGGTTTGCTTCCCGCGACAGGCATCCTGACTCCGCCATAAGGCCATGACACGCCGGCGTTCGCGGGCTTTGGGCCGATCGGCCGCATATGGGCCGCCATGAGATATGAGTTTCCGAATCCTTGGAGACGTTCTACGCGGCGAAGGCCGCAGGCGTCTCGAACTGCCCGATGTGCGCGGCGTCCGGCCAGCCGAATCTCGAGAAGCGCATCTACAGGGAGTCCGAGATGGACGCCGACCACGTCACCGCATGGAGCCGCGGCGGGG
>OLNY01003234.1_pt1 | contig 10582 bp, 9 predicted proteins | sample 1671981 | NCBI WGS metagenome assembly OLNY01 (sample SAMEA3136632, study PRJEB25190) | human gut metagenome | biome: human gut; feature: human-associated habitat; material: faeces | place: Austria | collected 2013 | reverse complement strand
TTTTAGTTACGGGAACCAATGGTAAAACGAGTACCGCAAATATGATTACGGACTTATTTCAAAATGCGGGATATAACGTTATTTCAAATCGTAAGGGAGACAATTTAAAGGCTGGTATTGTCACTACTTTACTTACAAATTGTAAATTGAATGGTGAAGTCAAAGCCAATGCGGTTGTCTTAGAGTGTGATGAATTAAATGTTAGACACATTCTTCCTTTTATTCCTGTTACAGATTTTGTGGTCAATAACTTTTTCCGTGATCAATTGGATCGTGCTCGTGAAATGGAGCAATTGATTGATTCAATTGAAAAGGTATTACCTGAATATAGGGGGCGTTTAATTTTAAATGGGAATGATCCAAATGTTGTTCGTTTAAAATTAGTTGCGAAGAATGCATCTATTTCTTATTTTGGTATAGATGAAAATAAATATTCAGTAAAAACTACAAAAGAAGCAAGCGAAGGAAAGTTCTGTCCTAAATGTGGTGCTAGACTTGAATATAGTTATTATCAATATTCACATATCGGTAAATTTCATTGTACAAAATGCGATTTTAAAACACCGGAAATGGATGTTTGTTTAAGAGATATTGATTTGGATAAAGAAACATTCTCAAATGGTGGAATCAATTATAAATCTCCGTATGAAGGAATGTATTCGATGTATAATTGTGCTGTTGTTCTAGATGTCGCAAAAAACTATGACATTTCTAGCAATTGTGTTAAATCTGTATTTAGTCATGCGCCTCAGCCAGCAGGAAGAAATGAAACATTTAAAGCTAATGATCAGACTTGTATTTTAAACTTGGTTAAAAATCCTACGGGAGCAAATGAAGTGATGAAGGTCATTGAAAAAGATGAATCAGATAAGACAATTGTGATTGTATTAAATGATCGTGAGCAAGATGGTACGGATGTCAGTTGGATTTATGATACTTTCTTTGAAAAGATCATGAAGGATAGCACAAAAGAAATTATTTGTACGGGCCTACGTGCAAATGATATGGCTTTAAGAATTTATTATGGAGGCTATAAAGGTCCTCTAAGTGTCGTAGATACTTTGGATATTGCCGTGAAAGCTGCATTAGCTACAAAGCGCAAAACTTATGCGATTGCGACATATACAGCATTACTTCCTACGCGTAATGCGATCAAGAAGGAGATGGGCCTATGAAAGTAGTTTGGATGTATCATGATATCATGGATCTTTATGGGGATAAAGGAAATATGATGGTTCTAAAAAAGCGCTGTTTAGATCGTAATATTTCTTTTGAGTTGGATACTTGTGGTATCGGTGAAGAAAAAGATTTAAGTAAATATGATTTAATTTTCTTAGGTGGTGGTGCGGACAAGGAACAAATTAGTTTGATTCCTGATTTATTATCGCGTAAGGAAAATATAAAAAAGGCTATGGATGAAAAGACGTTTGTTCTTTTGATTTGTGGGGGCTATCAATTGTTTGGTCAATATTATATTGCGGCTAATAATGAAAAAATTTCTGGTTTACAGTTCTATGATTACTATACGGATACAGGTAAAGCTGGAAGTCGTTGTATTGGAAATATTGTGATTGATGCCAATTTAGATGGTTTAAAAACGCGTATTGTTGGTTTTGAAAATCATGGTGGTCAAACATTGAATGTAACGCATCCTTTAGGGAAAGTTTGTAAGGGATATGGAAATAGTTTTGGTGCTGGTTATGAAGGCTTCTATGATGGAAAGATTTTAGGTACATATTTACATGGTCCTTTATTACCTAAAAATCCTGAGGTTGCAGATTTTGTGATTTCAAAAGCTCTTCAAAAAAGAAATCCTGATTTTAAATATAGTGATTTAAAACCGTTAGAAGATAAATTTGAAAAAATGGCGCGTGAGGCTGTATTTAAAAAATTAGAAATATAAAAAAAGATGTCGTTTGACATCGAAAAACATAGTACATAAGGGGTTTATTATATTTTTTGACTCGAACGATAAATGGGTACTATGTTTTTTATCACTCACTCCTTTCATGGTTTTAGTATATAAGTTATATTGACATTATACATGTCGATTATGCGAGGAAAATTTATGAGAAAAATTATTTTATCCATTGCCTTAATTTTTGCAACTCTTATAACGCCGATTTCAGCTTATGAAATTGATGATATACCAGAATACAATGGAAGTCCTTATATTGAGATTCATGATAATGAGCCTCAATTCAATTCGAAAGATATGAATAAAAAAAGTTTTGAATCCTATTCAAATCTGGATTCACTCAATCGTCCGCAAGTAGTATTTGCGAATGTTTCAAAAGATTTAATGCCTACGACAAAACGTGGTAGTATTGGAATGGTAAAACCTGCTGGATGGCATACTGTTCGATATAAGGGAATTGATGGTAAATACTTATATAATCGTTGTCATTTGATTGGTTATCAGTTAACGGGCGAAAATGCAAACCGTAAGAATTTGATAACTGGAACTCGTTATTTAAATGTTGAGGGAATGCTACCTTTTGAAAATGAAGTTACAAATTATATTAAAAAGACAAATCATCATGTTTTGTATCGTGTAACACCAATATATGATGGAGACAATTTAATTGCGGATGGCGTTCAAATTGAAGCGTATTCTATTGAAGATAAAGGTCAAGGTGTTTCGTTTAACGTATTTTGTTATAACGTACAACCGGGTATAGAAATTGATTATAAAACGGGCGATTCAAGTCGTTCAAATGAAAATATTATAGAAGAATATAAGGCTGATGAAGAAAATATGGCGTACGTATTAAATGTAAATACGCATAAGTTTCATAAGCCAACGTGTTCAAGTGTTAAATTAATGAAGGATGCAAACAAAATTGAAACAAATGAATCAAGAGATGTATTGATAAACAAGGGGTATTCTCCTTGTAAAAATTGCAATCCATAGGAGAAAATCATGAAAAAAATCATTAGTATGATATGTGTATGTGTTTTATCTTTATCGTTATTTGGTTGTTCTAAACCAGAAAATAATGTTCTTTTAAAGAAGAATGTATCTTGTAAATTATTGGATGTTTTAACAATCACAAACGATTCAGATAACTCTACATACTACTATTATTTGGCAAGTATTGAAAACAAAGGAAAAAAGCCTTATGATACAAAAAATCTTTATTATACAGTAACGGATGATAATGAAAAAGAAATCAGTGTTATCGATAAATATCAATCCACACCTTCTTATGTGATTAATAAAGGCCAGAATACGTATATTTATGGTTATATCGGATTTCCAAATAATAATCAAAAGAATCTTGGATTATCTTTCAATAATAAAAAGCAATTCTTACCTTTTAAAGCTTTTAAAATTCGTGAAGCAAGCGATAAGAATGTTAAAAATTCTAAGTCTTTAAAATATACATTTTTTGAGGATGATACTTTAAAAATTGGTGTAGATGCTTCAAAGGCAAATTATGTTTATGAGAATAATGAAACAGTATTAAAAAATATTAAAATCTGTTATGAAAATAAAACAGATAAACGTATCATTGTTCCATATTTAACGCCTAGTGCAACACTTGATGGTATTGATTTAGCGAATAAGGGTGAATTTAGTAGTATGGAAGAAATTCAAAATCATGATTTTACGACCAATGGTATGGCTCCTAAAACACAGAGTTTTAAAGCAACAAATATAACTGGTTATATTCTTTATTTTTTGGATAAAAAACAAACAATTAATGCAGAAATTGAATTTCATTTTGAAAATGCGGCGCCGGATTATACTGATAAAAGTACCAAACCATTTACTGTGCATATGAATTCAAAGGCTTTTGGAAAATCAAATTCATTTAAGATAGGACTTGAATAAGTCCTTTTCTTTTTAGTTCACATTGTTGTATAATTTTCGCGGTGATAATTATGAAAAAAAACAAAGGATTAGTTCTTGAAGGCGGAGGCTTTCGAGGAATGTATACATGTGGTGTTATTGATGTGTTTATGGAAAATCACATTGATTTTGATCAAGTTGTTGGTGTGAGTGCGGGTGCAGCATTTGGATGTAATATTAAGTCTAGACAAATAGGACGTGCATTACGTTACAATAAACGTTTTTGTAGAGATCCTAGATATTCTGGATTAAAGAGTTTTATAAAAACTGGGGATTTATACAACAAAGAATTCGCATATGGGATTGTACCCACGATTCTTGATCCATTTGATACAAAGACATTTAAAGAAAATCCAATACGATTTACTTTAGTGTGTACAGATATTCATACTGGAAAACCTATTTATCATGAAATTGAAAATGGAGATGCCACAGATATTGAATGGATTCGTGCATCTGCATCAATTCCGATTGTTTCTAAACCAGTGAAACTAGATGGTTATGAATTATTAGATGGTGGTGTGAGCGATTCGATTCCAGTTGATTGGATGTTAGAAAGATCTAGTAAAACAGTTGTAGTACTAACAAGAGATAAATCTTATCGAAAAAAGCCAATGAAATATATTAATCTTTTAAAGAAAGCTTTCAAAGGATATCCTAAATTACAGAAAGCGTTAGAAAATCGGCATATTGTATATAATGAAACACTAGATCGAATTGAACAATTAGAAAGGGAAGGGCGTATATTTGTGATTCGACCATCTAAGCCGATTGAGTGTGCAATGATTGAAAAGGATCCAAATCATCTACAAGAAATTTATGATATTGGAAGAAAAGATGCACTTAACTATTTAAATGATTTAAAAGAGTATTTGTGAAGTGTTTCACATAATGAACTGTGATATACTAATACAAATATTTAGGAGTTGAAAGGTATGAACATTTTTAAAAAGCCAGGATGCATTCTATTAACAATTATGATTATACTAGCTATTGTTTGTCCGTATCGTGTTCACATGTATAAAACTAAGATTGAAGAAATCCAGTCAGGTAAACTTCAAATTGAAGATATGCAGTATGTTGCGTCAGATCTACATCCATATTCAGCATATTTAATGGCAATCCCATATATTATTATTGAAGTGATGCTAGGATCTCTATATTATGTAAGAACTAGAGATTGATGGACTCTCTGATTTACCGTGAAATAAAAAAAAGATGGACAATTGTACGTCTTGATTCAAATCAGAGAATCTCTTAGATAAGCTATAAACCCATATTAATGTTGTTATGCCATGAAAAATTTTTAATGCATAGATTCATTTATTATAATATAGATTAATTGAATCTATACTTTACAAAATAGTCTATTATTATAGTCTATTATTCTGATAAATGAATCTTATTAAGACATATCCATTATATAATACGTATAAAAAAAGCAGATTTTTTTAATTTTATTAAAGTTCTGCTTTTATTTTGATTCTAATAAAATTACATAAGATAGATTATGCGAAGTTAGTACTAAAAGAACTCTGATTTTGATGAAATTACCTGAAACAGACAAACTAATAAGTTCTTATAAAAACTAATAAGTTCTTATAAGAAACTTTCGGAGTTAATCTTAACCAAAGTAATAAGTTCTTATACGAATATTACTTGTATATTTCAAGAAAAGTATAAAGTTCTTATTAAGTAATATCTTGTATATGTATAGTCTTTTATAAGTATATTTATCTTCTTAATAAGTATATCTTATATAATTAGACATAGGTTAATTTATTCAACTTGACATAGTTTGTATTATATAAGTTTATATAGTATTAGTTCTTATAGAAAAGTAATACAGTTCTATGCAATCAAACTAAAAGGTTCTTGTAGAAAAGTAATATGTATTCCCTATGCCAAAGTAAAAGGTTCTTATACCTTGGTGAGCATAAAAAAACAAAGAAACACAAAGTCTCTTTGTTAGTTATCTTATGTAATCACAGATGTTCTTCGATGCAGGAGTTCTTCTTGTAGCCTTTCTCTTTGGCTTTACAGGCTCCTCATTTAGAATGGCAATCACCTGTTTAGCTACTTCATGTGGTTTCAGACGATGATTGATATCTTCTTCTAAAACCATTCGAGTTGCTCTGCCGATTGAGTCAGAGTCAAACTCTACATAGATTTCACGGACCAAGTCGATGACCTTTGTCATCATCTTGCTCTCATAAACCATGTTGCTGATGTTGGATTCAGGCATTTGATATTTGTTCTTCTCTTCCTCAGCAATCGTAAGAATACGTTCATCTTCAAGTTCTTCAGTTCTTGCTTGATTAACAATGTCGATAGCACCTTTCAACTGTTTGAAATGCTTATTGTTAACACGCACAATGAACTTCTTGTCGATGGTCTCAATCTTCCCTTTGGACTTGCTGTCAATGTATTCCAGCATGATCCATTTGTACAACCAAATCAGCATGTTAATGATACCACCTGAACACTCATATAAAGTGTCTGAAAGTTCCTTAGACCATTGAATCGGTGTATCCAGCCATTGCCAAGTCAGAAGCATATTCACCAGCATGTTGAAATAATCCTTGTCAGTCGTATATGCAGAAGCGTCAATGAAGTCACCTGCTCTACGTGCATTTCTAAGCATTGTAAACAGCTTCTTGTAGGCTTCATCTGTTCCAACTACGCTCAAGGCTACCTTTGTCTTGTTGACGATGCCTAACAGACCTTCATAGCTGTTTTCTCTATTGGTGTTGAAGTCGATAAGTTGGATTTCGTCCATAACGATGGTTCCAATCGAGAACATTTCGATAAGCTGGCAGACTTTCAATTGCTTGTCTGCAAGGCTTTTGCACTTCTTGTTAATCATGACTTCATAGATAGGTTCAGGATTTCCTAAAGCATTATCAATGGCTTCTCCAATCTGTCTATACAAGGTTGAAAAGTTGCTGTTTGGCATACAACTTACCACCAGATATGTAATCTGTGGAATCGAAGTTCCAGGATCTGGATGGTGCATGATTACCTGCGGGATGTTATCGAACAACTGCTTCAACGAAGATGATTTGCCGCATCCTGAATAGCCTAGCAAGGCAAACCCAGATGGGGCACTATCTTCGATTTTGCCCTTCTATTACAGGCAAGATTCGTGACCTGCAGATTTTTGATTATTCAGCAATTGCCGAATATGAATTGCTTGAGGATGGCAATAGTATCGAGAAGGGCGGTGTAGGAAGAGCCCTTGTTGGAGGTGCGTTATTTGGTGGAGTAGGTGCTGTGGTAGGTGCTTCTACAGGGCACAAGCATAAAGCTACCTGTTCGAAGCTTCAGATTAAAATCACTTTAAACGATATGAAAACACCGGTAGTGTATGTTAATTTTATTGATGCAGAAACAAAGAAGAATGGAGCTTTGTATAAGATGATTTATCCTATGGCTCAAGAGGCATTATCTGTCTTAAATATTATAACGCAATCTCAGAAATCTGAGAGTTCTCCTCATGGTGAAGTCTCTGCGGCTGACGAAATATTAAAATTTAAGAAGCTGCTCGATGAGGGCATTATCACACAAGAAGAGTTTGATTTGAAGAAGAAGCAATTGTTGGGATTATAATCTCTTTCAAAAATTGTGTATGCTTATACTAGAGAAATCGGATAAAACACGATATAACACATTAGGATTCCTTGAATGGAGTCCTTTTTTTATACCCTTCTCCTTTCTCGATTCCTCTCACAACGCTTTCAGATGAAGCTTCTACTTCTCCATCACCCCCTGATTTCATAGTATGTAGGATTATTGTATTACATTTTAGTGAGTTCTTAACGAGAACATCCTCATAGCAGTCGAATAATTTTTCGTGGTTCACACTGTATGCGTAAAGCCAAGTAAGAAACGAATTATGGCTTTATGTATGCATAAGGAGGTATTTGTGATGATATGAAAAACACAATAAAAATATCAATAATGAGTGGACTCGTAACGGCAGGTGTACTGTTGTGTGGGCTTCCTCATGCTATGGCGGAAAGCGTGCCTCAAAACAATGAGACTTATTATTCTGTCAATGTACCGTCGGAAATCAGTTTAAGCCCTGACCAAGACGAGACAACATTCACGGTTTCGGGAAACACGTATCAAAAACGATGGTTAGACATAGATATTACAAGCAAGAACAATTTCAATCTGAAGAATGAACAAGCTTCTATCCCCTACAAGCTGGACAAGACAAAGCTCGAATATGAACCCCAGTATATAGACAAGGACAGCGATTCCTTCTCAGAAAGCATTAAGGTTTCGAAGAATGAAGCTGATGTGAAATACTCGGGTAAATATCAGGATCAACTCCAGTTCACAATGAACCCCGTAGAAACACGAACCATTCAGCTTAACTACAACGGCGGAACAGTTAATGGAAAAGATAAGGTTGCTTATACGGTTAAGAATGGAAGTTCCTATGGGCAGTTACCTGTTCCTGTTAGGAATGGTTATCAGTTTGTAGCTTGGAAGGACGATAAAGGAAATACGATTTATTCGGGAAGTACTGTCGAGCCTGATACGGAAAAGTTGAGTTGTGTTTGGAGTCAATTTCATGGATTTTATTTGCATGGGATATTAGATGGTGTGGGAACAAATTACACATATGGATATGGCACATTTGATATATATGTTAATAATGTAAAGAAAATGAATGATACTGATGTTGGCTATGTAGAAAATTTAACAGAAGGCGATACTATTAAAATTAATGATATAAAACCTTCTTCGGGTTTTGAATACGTAGGACTTGCATCAGATGAGTTTCCATTTTGTACTTATGAAAAAGATTCTAATGGAAAAGTAGTGTATATTACTTTTACAATTACTCCAGAAACAGCAACACAAATATACTTTCGATTTAATTTCAAATCATTAATGCCAATTAATATTTTGCTTAATAATAATAATTTAACGAAAGTAATTGTAGATTCAGATAAACCTTCGAAATCAGTAAAATCAGTTGGAACTATTGATATTTTTGATTCTAAAGTAGATTGTTATGCTGATGGTGATGCGTTACACATATATAATGTGAAGGGCGGTAAAGTAAAAGCTCCTCAAAATAGTACAAAACTTTTTGCATCATGTACTGCTGAAAGCATGGATTTGAAAGGATTAGATGTTTCTCAAGTCTCTAATGCAAATAAAATGTTTGAAAACTGTACGAAAATGACTAATTTAGATGTTTCAAATTGGGATACAAATTCACTCAGCGACATGACTTACATCTTCAATGCTTGTACTTCTTTAAAAAAACTAGATTTAAACAACTGGAATGTTAGCAAGGTAAAAGATTTCCAGAGTTTATTTTTCGGTTGTAGAAATTTGATGGCTTTGAATATTAGTGATTGGAATGTCAGTAATGTGCAAAGTTTTGAGAAAACCTTTGATTATTGTTCGAAATTGCCTTATGTAGATTTAAGTAAATGGGACACTTCCAGCGCTCGAAGCTTTTATGCAATGTTTGATGGATGCAACTCTATTAATAATTTGGACCTATCAAAATGGAATACTCAAAATGTATATACTGTTTCTTGGATGTTTTCAGGGACATTTAAACTCACCAATTTAAAAGGCATTGAAAATTGGAATGTACAAAATGTTAAATATATTGAATATTGGTTTCATAATTGTGGTTTATCCGAAATTAAATTACCAGACTTAAAAAAGAATGATATCAATTCACTTAAACATATGTTTAGTTTTGCAAATAATATAACTGAAATTGATTTAACAAAAATAGATATGAACAAAGTAACTAATTTAAAAGAAACATTTGCATATTGTCAAAAATTGAAAACTATCTATGTTCGAAGTGATTATATTGGTGGCAATTCTACAGATACGTTTATTGACTGTACTTCTCTAGTTGGTGGTTCTGGCACAAAATATGACCCAACATTCATTGATTCAACTGCGGCACGAATTGATGGCGGAATTAATTCTCCAGGTTATTTCACAGCAATCTCTGATAAGTCTCTTGAAACCACACAAACAAACGAATCAGATGTAAGCGAGATAACGGGTAATGAAGTAAGAAGCGTAGAAGCACCTGTAAAAGAACCTAGCGAGTTGGAATCAGACTCAAAACAAAACGAATCAGAATCTCAGCAATGAGGTTTTTTTTTTATACCTTCTCGACAGCCTCTTTCAACAGCCCTGCAATTGCACACTATGAGAAGTAATGTTTTGATTGAGTTGTCTCCATTTTGAGATGCTTATGAAAACGCCGTGAGAAGAAACGAGGAAACGCCACATAAATAATTGTCAAACAAATACTCTTACGACAACGCTCTTGAAAAAGCCTTTAAAACCTTTGGAAGTTCTTAGTTTAAGGAAAACGTGTCAAATCACTGTTTCACTTTTCTAAAAGAAGCTCTTAGTTTAAGAAAAACGAGCAAATGGACATAAAAAAAGACCAACAATGGAAGTTGTTAGTTTTGGAGAGACATTATTGTTTTCATGAAACTAAGCGTTACGTTTAGCAAATTATATGTGCATATAATCCCAACTATAATGATAGTTATGTAATAAAGAATAGTACGAGCATTTTTAATTTTATCAGCTATCATAATTCTGTATGCCTCCTTCTTCCATGAGATTACAGCAAACGTAGTAGTAATGTCTATCAAAAGGCTTTTACATATTAGATAAAAGCATGTAAAATTTCTTTTACATAGCTTAATTGCGGTCTAT
>OLNY01003233.1_pt1 | contig 10585 bp, 9 predicted proteins | sample 1671981 | NCBI WGS metagenome assembly OLNY01 (sample SAMEA3136632, study PRJEB25190) | human gut metagenome | biome: human gut; feature: human-associated habitat; material: faeces | place: Austria | collected 2013 | reverse complement strand
TAAAAGAGGCTCTTTTCCTTCTGGATGAAGGCGAAAATTCCATCCGTCATAATCGATCCCGCGATATCCCAAAGCTGCGTCTGGGAGCCAGTTCCACTCTGACCAGATATGTGCTGCTCTCCCACCTTGAAAATTATATTGCACATTTTCCCCATGTACGCATCACCATTTCCTGCCAGTCTACTTATCAGACGCTGCAGCTTCTGGATGAGGAAAAAATCGATCTGGGGCTCATCGGACGGCCACAGAAGCTTCGCGGATATTATTTTCATCCCCTCTTAAAAATCAGGGATACTTTTGTCTGTACGCGGCAATATCTGGAAAATCAGAAAAAACTTTATCCCGACGAACCACTGATCCAGGCGGCGACTTTTATGATGCTGGATGAGGATAATATCACCCGACAGACTGTGAACGCGCAGCTGAAAGAACATCATGTGGAGCTGAGTCATATCCTGGAAGTAACAACTATGGATCTTCTGATCCAGTTTGCGGAAATTGGTCTTGGAATTGCCTGCGTGATCCGGGATTTTGTAAAAAAAGAACTGGAAGAAGGGACACTGGTAGAAGTACCGGTAGGATTTTCTTTTCCTCCACGTGAGATCGGGTTTGTATGCAGACAGAAAGATGCGAATTTGGATTTGATTGTGCCGTTTTTTGGGGAGGAATAAGCAGGGAAGTTAACTGAAGAATTCAACTAAATGCTACTATTAAAAAACCATCTGATCTCATTGACCAGATGGTTTTCTTCATAATAGCTGGTAACAAAAAAGTTTCCTGCTACTTTATTCCTGCGCTTATTTCTTTGACTCAAACTCCGCTTCGCTTCGTTCGAGTAGCGCAAAATTTATTGCTTTGCAATAAATTTTGCTTAGTTGTTGATAAGCTTATCTTCGCCGTTCCAGCTGTAGAGTTTACGAATCTCCTCGCCGACTTTCTCGGACTGATGCTCAGCAGCTAATTTTCTCATCGCTTTGAAGTGAACCTGTGCACCTGCATCGGACATGTCGAGTAAGAACTCTTTTGCGAATGTACCATCCTGGATATCGGAAAGAATCTTCTTCATAGCTTTCTTTGTATCCTCTGTGATGATCTTCGGTCCTGTGATGTAATCGCCATACTCAGCTGTGTTGGAGATAGAATATCTCATTCCAGCGAATCCAGACTGATAGATCAGGTCAACGATCAGTTTCATCTCATGGATACACTCAAAGTATGCGTTTCTTGGGTCATAACCAGCCTCAACAAGTGTCTCGAAACCAGCCTGCATAAGTGCACAAACACCACCGCAAAGTACAGCCTGCTCACCGAAGAGGTCTGTCTCTGTCTCTACACGGAATGTTGTCTCAAGAAGACCAGCTCTTGCTCCGCCGATACCGAGACCATATGCAAGTGCAAGATCCTGAGCTTTTCCTGTGTAATCCTGCTCTACTGCGATAAGACAAGGTGTTCCTTTTCCAGCCTGATACTCACTTCTTACTGTATGGCCAGGTGCTTTAGGAGCGATCATTGTTACATCAACGTTCTTCGGTGGCTTGATACATCCGAAATGGATATTGAAACCATGAGCAAACATAAGCATATTGCCTTCTTCAAGATTCGGCTCGATAGACTCTTTGTAAAGTTTAGCCTGTAACTCATCATTGATAAGAATCATGATGATATCTGCCTGTTTGGCAGCCTCTGCTGCTGTATATACCTTAAAGCCCTGCTCCTCGGCTCTTTTCCAAGATTTGCTGCCTTCGTACAGACCAATAATGACGTCACATCCGGAATCTTTTAAGTTCAGAGCATGTGCATGTCCCTGGCTTCCGTATCCAATAATTGCAATTTTTTTACCATCCAGTAAACTTAAATTACAATCTTCCTGATAAAAAATCTTATTAGCCATTTTGCTTTCCTCCTCTGATGTTCATCACATCTTCTTCATAAAAATTATTTATCGTTAAGAGAGTGGCTGCTCTCCTAGCAAACATATGTAAAAAATTTACAGGTAACGGACATCGTCGCTGCCTCGTGACAGGCCTGTGATTCCTGTTCTTGCAAGCTCAAGGATCTCATAGTCAGCCATCAGCTCCACAAATGCCTTCAGCTTGTTCTGGCTTCCGGTCATCTCCATAATAAGAGAATCCTTACTTACATCCACCACCTTGGCACGGAAGATATCTGCAACAGAAAGAGCTCCCTGTCTCTGTTCCGGCTTCACAGCAACCTTGACGAGCATCAGCTCACGGGCAACGCTGTCGTCCTGTTCAAGGACCTTAACATCCCGTACATCTTCCTGCTTCGCCAGCTGTTTGGTAATCTGCTGGAGCATCTGATCATCTCCCTCACAGACAACTGTCATACGGGAATATCTCTGATCTGCAGTCACTCCTGCGGTAATGCTGTCAATATTATATCCACGGCGGCTGAAAAGACCAGCCACACGGCTAAGGACTCCGGAAGTATTATCCACAAGGATGGATAGTATTCTCTTTTCCATAATACACCTGCTTTCAACACTTTTATGTATAGAAAACCGACTTCGTCAGTTAACGCTTTAATCTAATAAACATTTGCTTTGTTATCATTATAACAACTTCGAAAATTTTGTCAATCAAAATTTCCTGCAAAATTCCTTCAGGATGATAAGAAATGTTTTTATCCTCAGATCAGATATTTTTTCTTAAGCTCTTCGGATGCTTTTGGTGTCAGATAAAGTTTTCTCCGCAGAAATCTCTCGATTCCTCCGTTTTCTTTTTCAATGACATCAAAAACCGTATTGATGTAAGATTCCTTCACCTGATAAAAAGCTTTCAGATCTGCAAGTTTCCGGCTGTTTTCCGGCCTGTCTGCACGGTAAAGCCTCCGCATGTATTTCAGTTCTTCCTCAAGACATGGATTCGACCGCATATAATCCCTTCGTATCGTTTCCTTAGGTACACCCAAAGCAAAGAGCAAAAGTGCTGTTCCGACTCCTGTCCTGTCTTCTCCTGTGGTACTGTGAAAAACAACGGCTCCATTTTTTACGTGAAGCAGTACATCCAGAAAGCGCGCATACTGTTTCAGGGAATATTCATCGGTAATAAGACTTCGATACCGTTCCTGTATATATCGTTCTCCTTCCCCGTAACAGGACATCACACGTTCAAAAAAACTGTTTCCGTTACTCTCCTCATCACGGATTGGAATATGGTAATACTCTACACCTGCCATAATGTCATCCGGTTTTTTCTTTACTTCCGCTGCAGAGCGGAAATCAATCACTGTTTTTACGTTATACTCTTCTGAAAGGATTCTGGTATCTGCTATGGATGCGTGATAGATTTCACCACTGCGCAGAAGTTTTCTGGGAAGAATATGCAAACCATCTTCGGTCATCAAAGCGCCAAGATCTCTTGTATTTGGAAGGTTTTGAAGCGGAAGCCTGCTTCCTTTTGGAAAACCCACCGCAAGATCCGGATTCAGTACTTTCAGAAGCCGGAGACAGTCCTGTACTTCCTGCTCTGTCATATCAAATTTATAACGTTTCTGACGCCTGGTTATAATTACCAGGTAATTGATGATCAGCTGTTTTTCACCGGTTTTATCCGCTCCTTCCCGGCGCATATACGCCCAGAGGATATCCTTACACGGAAGACTGTTAAGCATCATATGTCTGGTAAATACAAAAAAGCCGTCTTCGATCCGTATTTTTCCGTATCTCATTTTTTCTTCTCCTTCTCAACCCCTGTGCTGCTTTTTCGCAACACTTTTTATCATATCAGAATTTTACAGTCCCGTATACCTCGTTTGACAATTTTCGAGGATTCGATATAATAAATGAAGATATTTTACCTCAGGGAGGCTTTCTTTTTATGGACAATCTTATTTTCTGTCTCAATGTTACCGTGCCCATTTTTCTCACCCTGCTCCTCGGATATTTTTTTCGAAGGATTGGACTTTTTGATGAAACATTTGTCAACCGCATGAACAAATTCGTATTCGTCATCCCGCTGCCAGTTCTTCTGTTTCAGGATATCGCCAAGATCGATATTTACGAAGCATGGGATTCCAAAATGGTGATCTTCTGTTTTCTGATCACCTCAGTCAGTATCATAATTTCCGTACTCCTGTCCCGCCTCCTCCATCCATCCGATATCCGGGGCGAGTTTATCCAGGCATCCTACCGCAGCAGTGCCGCAATCCTTGGCATCGCTGTTATCCAGAATCTTTACGGAAACGCAGGCATGGCACCGCTGATGATCATTGCAAGTGTACCTCTTTATAATGTGATGGCCGTTGTAGTTCTCTCTGTCTTTAAACCGGATCAGGGAAAGCTGGATGGAACTGTTCTGAAGCGTACTTTAAAAGGCATTGTCACCAATCCCATCATTCTCGGTATTGTTGCCGGTACACTCTGGTCTCTTCTTCGCCTTCCCTTTCCGAAGATCCTGGACTCTACCGTAGGCAATCTTGCCAAAACTGCTACTCCTCTTGGTCTCATGGCCATGGGTGGATCTCTTCATTTTGGGAAAGCTTTTTCCAGGCTCAAAGCATCCGTCGCCTGTACCTTTATGAAACTGATCGGTTATGAAGCTCTTTTTCTGCCCCTTGCCATCCGATGCGGTTTTACAAAGGACAAGCTGGTTTCCATTATCATTATGCTGGGATCTGCCAGCACAGTTACCTGTTTTGTCATGGCGAAAAATATGGGACATGAAGGCTCTTTTTCTTCGGGAGTCGTGCTTCTCACTACATTGTTCAGTGCTTTTACCCTGACATTCTGGCTGTTTCTCTGTAAAAGCCTGGGTCTGATCTGAACACCATCATAATACAAAAATGCTGTGGAAAATGTTTTATGTACATCTCCACAGCATTTTTTATTTTCAGATCAGTTTCAGATATCTCAGCCCATCCCGGATTCCATAATGGAACATATCGGACGTAACATAATCTGCCAGTTCTTTGATCTTCGGGGAAGCATTTCCCATGGCAACTTTTGTTGCAGCGTATTCAAACATGGCAAGGTCATTGTTGCTGTCTCCAAAAACAATGGTATCTTCCCACGGAATATCAAACAGGCGGATCACTGCCGCGATTCCCACCGCCTTATTAAATCCTTTTGGCACAAGTTCAATGGTATTTCCCACAAATGAACTGCTGCCCTCATGACGGATGATATCATAATATTCTGACAAAATGGACAATGCAGCCTCTGCATCACACCCTGCAGTCATTTTTGCGCTGATCTTATTGATCCGCATGCAATCCTCATTTCCACGGATCGGTCTCCATTTATCACCCAGAGATTCCGTGATCAGGCTGGCATACCAGTTCACTTCATCGGTATATTCCTCTTTGTCATAGTACATGAAATCCGCACCTTCCATTACCGGAATCAGGCCGTATTTTCTTAAAACCTCCACGGAAAGTTTTGCAATTTCCGGTGTCATCTCTTTGTTAAAAAGTCTCTTCCCGTCTTTTTCAATGGTGGACCCGCAGGCACTGATCATTCCGGTAAAAGGAATCTGCTCCAGATACCAGGAAACAAAGGCGCGGCTTCTTCCTGTACAGAGCCATGCTTCGTGTCCATTATTTACCAGCGCACGGATGGCTTCAATGGCACTGTCCGGCACACCTTTTTTCATATCGCAGACAGTTCCGTCCGCATCAAAAAATACTGCTTTTCTGCTCATTTTCCTGTCCTCCGATGTCATCTGTAAAATACCTTTGCCGCGCGGATCAGGCTTTCCGTATCTTTCACTCCGGCCGTCTCATAAGCGGAATGCATTGCCAGCTGAGGAAGGCCGATATCTACCGTATTCATGGCTGCCTGGGTGTTTGAAATATTTCCCAAAGTAGATCCACCGGCAATATCAGAGCGGTTTACAAATGTCTGATACGGCACATCCGCTTCTCTGCAGAGCTCCTTGAAAATCGCTGTGGAGATCCCATCCGTACAGTATTTCTGGTTCGCATTATATTTGATCACGATTCCACCATTCATCACCGGACGGTTTACAGGATCTGCCTTGTCTGTATAATTCGGATGAAGCGCATGTGCATTATCCGCAGAGATCATAAAGCTCTCCGCAAGGGCCATCAGATAACTTTCCTGATCTCCGCCAAGGGCCAGATTGATCCGGAACAGCACATCCTTAAGAAATGTGGATGCTGCTCCCTGTTTTGTGGTACTCCCCACCTCTTCGTTATCCAGTACACAGTGGACTGCAATATTTTTCTTTTTATCTGCCTGAAGAAAACCTTCCAGCGAAGCGAAAGCACACTGCAGATCATCCAGCCTTGGACTGGAAACAAACTCATTCCGGGAACCCCAGATCGTTCCGGGCATCCGGTTATAAAGAAACAGATCATGTCCCAGAATATCCTCCGGCCGAACCTCCGCCTCTTCTGCCATCATCCGCATGAAATTTCCTTTTTCACCACTGCCACTGTACAGTGGAAGCATATCTTTCTGAACATTGTAATGATAGCCTCCGTTGATATCCCGGTTCATATGGATGGCAAGGCTTGGGATCATGACCAGATCTCTGTCAATATTCACAAGTTTTTCCAGGATTTTTCCGTTCTTGCGGACGATCATCCGGCCTGCAACAGAAAGGGGACGGTCAAACCAGGTAGACAGGATCATTCCTCCGTACCGCTCCACATTCAGTTTCACGTAAGCTCCGTTTACGGACATCTCCGGATTTTCTTTTATTTTAAAAGACGGAGAATCGCTGTGGCTTGCAATGATATGATATCTTCTGCAGTCATTGACAGGAATGGAAAATCCAATGATGGCGGAATGATTTCTCATGACAAAATATTTTCCGCCTTTTTCCAGGTTCCAGCTTTCCTCCTCTTTCAGTTCTGCAAAGCCTTCCTCCAGAAAACGTCTTCTTGTCTCTTCTGCCGCCTGAAAGGCTGTGGGGCTTTTGCTGATAAATTCCAGCAGTTTCTCTGTTGTCTCTTCGTACATAGTATTTCTCCTCTGTCCGGCCCGGATCACCGGACCGTTTTGCTATTGCCCATTATACGGCAAAACTTTTTTCAGAGCAATACTTTTACCCCAGCACCTGAAAGATCCAGGATACCACAGGAAGGGTCAGGACAGAACATAACGTAGTAACCACAATTCCTCCCATTGCATAATCTCCATCTGATCCGGAGGCATTTGCCATCATTACCACCGACGACATCACAGGCATGGCAGAAGTCAGCGCCATAGTCATCCGGATATCTGCCGGAATAGGGACAAGCCTCAGCAGGATATAAAAAAGCACTGGAAATCCAATCATTTTTATCAATGTGATCCCATAATAATCCGGCTTCTTAACAAAGCTTAACACATCAATGCAGGCAAAAACACCTCCCAGATAGATCATTGCCAGTGGTGTTGCTGTCGCTCCCATCTTCTGAAGTGCCGTATTTAAAACCAGTGGGATCCTGATTCCTGTCAGTACACAGATCATTGCCAGAATAATGGCCACCGTTACAGGATTGATCAGTTTTTTCGGATTAAAAGTTCCGCTTTCTTTTTCTGAGGAAGTCAGTTTTACCCCCAGAGTCCACAACATCAGCTGATCAATAATCGTAAAAACAGCCATATACAGCATTCCTTTTTCCGGATATATGCTGACAACAATAGGAATTCCCATAAATCCCACGTTTCCGAATACAGTCATTGCACGATATAATTGCAGATGTTCTCCATGAAGATGAAATACTTTTCCGGATAAGGTGCCCAGGATCAGCAGACACACATACATCACTGCCGCAATTCCGAGGATGGACAATGAGGAAAAAAATGACTGCCGATCCACCCCGTTTACCGTATTGATAAAGATCATCACCGGCAGTGACAGTTTGATCACAACTTTTGAAATGATCTCCAGATTTTCCCGTGTCAGTACTTTTGTGCGGATCAGGATCACGCCTGTGATAATGTAGATCACGAACATTCCGATCTGTTGCAGTAAAACTGTTAATGTGTTCATTTTTTTAGAACCCCTCTCTTAAAAATATGTAGTGTAATCCCTGTTAAAGCAGACATTCACATTCATTTTTGCAATTTACATTCAAAAAAATAATGCACCCGGTTATCATAACCCTGCGATGCATTATTTCCTGTAAGATGTTTTCAAAAACACCCTGCGACTATTTCCTTCATATTATCATATCTGGCATATATTTACAATGCGGTTTCTCCTGATCTGCCATCAGATTTCCGCTTTTTTCCGTACCCACATATACTGCGCGAATTTATCTCCAAGCTTATTCAGGATCATGGTATAGGCTGCCCCGAACACATTGGCCCCGATACGCAACAGCACAGCTGCCGGCATTCCAAACAGTCCTGATGCGATGGACAGCGCTCCAAATGTATTAAATGCCGTCTGCCACGCATAGCCTGCGGAATATCCCACACCGATTCCTCCGATCATTCCGATGTAAGGGTACATGGACTTTGGAAGCACCAGATAAAGCACCACAAACAGCAGGCATCCCACAATGTTGAACATGCCTCTTTTTCCGGCTCTGACTTTACAGTCCTCAGTGAATGGCAGGCACACCGACATGCAGGCAATTCCGGCCCACATTGCTCTTGGAAGTCCAAGAAGTGACATGATCAGCATGGCGCTGGAAACGATCAGTGTCAGCCGCAGGTACCATCTGCCTCTTGCGGAATGCAGGTCAAATTCCCGGAACAGATCCAGAAATGTTCTGCGATACGGACGATTTTTCTGATTCTTATAAAAGATCACCATGCAAAGGAACATTCCCACAAGAAGGCCCTCCACGCGAAGCAGATACGCTTTTCTGGTTACGTCATATCCCATCAGAAGCAGATAACCGAGGACAAATGTGGAATGATTATACATAATTACATTGTGGCATCCCAGGATCATCAGCAAAAGGATACTTACAGCGTTTACAAAAAATGCCGGCACCGGTGAAACCATATTGGACAGTCGCGGTCCTATGATCAAAATACCAAAGATTCCGGCAATGGACAGCAAGCCATGTGTGGTCCGGATCCCGAAATCCGCCTGTCTCAAAACCAGCACTGCCAGAAGTACGGTTACTCCTACAACACTGTTGTCATTGCCGGTTATCTTACTGTACAATGTCACAACCGCCACACAAAATGCCATGACAAGATATACTTTAAAATTATAGATCAGAATGTGCCTTCGTTTTTCTTTTTTGTCTGTGGTATTTCGAATCAGCTGTTTTGATCCGGTTGAGCTTAACTGTAGTTCCTGATAAAATGTCATTCTCATCGCTCCTTTTGTAAAACGGACATTCTCATTCCGCTTTATCATATGTTCATAAACGCAATTGTTTTACAACGCATTTAAAGATACAAACAGCCATTATACTTGGTTTATTCAGAAACGTCAAACACTTTTTTCAAATTAACGCAGTTCCGCGATCCTGGTCACTGCCACATAAATTTCCTGAATCTTATACCAGGTTGGATAATCCACCACTCCGGACGTGGGAAGTCCAAATACATTCTGAAATTTTTTCACAGATGCCGCAGTAGCCGGGCCATAAATACCGTCCACAGTTACTGTCGGAATGGCTGGATAGGCCTTTGCTATGGCATTGAGCTGTTCCTGGATCTGCTGTACTTTTTCTCCGGTGACTCCAATAGTCAGGTCATATCCAGGCCAGGATGCGGGAATCCCGGAAACTGCTTCCGCCACATTGATATACATATCGTTTCCATAGAAACTCCGCAGGATCTCAATCGCAGAATATCCCTGGTCTCCCAGCGCCTTGCTTCCCCACTGAGTCATCCATCCCCTATCCCTGCACTGCACCTGACGCCCGTCACAGTACTGGGTCAGGATTGGCTGACGCACATCCGGCCTTGAAAGATAATTTTCAAAAAGTTCGTCTACGATCCGGTCAATACTCTCAAAAATATTCCGGCCATTGATCCATTTGTGGTCGTATGCGGTAGAGGATGTGATGGTATAATCATAGCCTTTGTTCCGGTACCATTCCGTATACACCCGGTTTAATGTAAACGACATGATCGCCAGGACATTTGCGCGTATTGTATCATCCGGCCAGGTAGCGTAGATCTCGCTGCTGGCCACATTTTTGATATAATCTTTGTAACGTACATAATAGTTCTGCGCATTAGTATCTCCTACCGGTCCATCATGGACTACGATATACTCCGGGATCACCACCCGGCTTAAAACAATCTCTCCAGATTCATTTACCGGCTTGATCTCAGCCTCAGGATTTTTGGGCGGATACTCACCAAACAAGGTGTGAGGGCCGATCACAATGCGTTGATAATCCTCTCCTGCGCCTCTCTGTCTCATAAGAGATGCCGGCTGCTGTGCGATCACCTGGGGAAGAACTTCCGTTCCTGCCACTTCTTTTGGTTCAAAACCATCTGCACTGATCTGAACGGTATATTCCGCATAAGGCTGCTCTTCCACCGGCTTCATGCTGTATTCCAGAGGAGGAGCTGCCAGATCCAGCATCGGTGTTTTTCCGGAAGAATCGGTGCGGACTTCCTCGATCACATTGTCATGCCGCACTTCCATATTCTCCTTGATTACCACATCGGGGCTCATAAAAAGCACCAGGC
>OLNY01003232.1_pt1 | contig 10586 bp, 14 predicted proteins | sample 1671981 | NCBI WGS metagenome assembly OLNY01 (sample SAMEA3136632, study PRJEB25190) | human gut metagenome | biome: human gut; feature: human-associated habitat; material: faeces | place: Austria | collected 2013 | reverse complement strand
GTTAGAATGCCGCCTTTACACGACGGAGGCTTACAGGTTCGAGTCCTGTTATTCCCACCATCAGACTTAAATTTAAATAAAAGTTGACACTCACAGCAAATTTATTTTATGTTTTTGGAATAACGTCGTGTAAGGTTCGACTCCTTATTAACAAATCCCTTGAGCAAGGAATAGTTAACCGTGGATGGCTAGAAAAAAAGTGTCAAGATTGCTCATTATGCAGATATGGGGTAATGGTAGCCCAAGAGATTGCTACTCTCTCCTATGTGTTAAACATAGTACAGGTTCGAGTCCTGTTATCTGCGCCACAGAATTTATTATAGCTGCTCGTAGTAAATTCGTAGTATTAGAAGCAGTAAAGGTACGAGTATGGTACTCGGCACGGGAGTGGTCGTTAAGGGCGAGATAAAGCTGAACTCCCTTTTATATCCCCATTAGTGTAATGGTGCATTCTTGTTAACTGATGTTGAGTAAACACTAAGGTAGCTCCTTAGCGATAACAGACATATCGGAAGAGGAAGTTGGTTCGAATCCAATTATGGGGTCCACCGAGGTTCGGGTTAATTGATAAATAATTAGTAAATGAGTTGCTACATTGAAAGTTGTGTAAAAGGATAAATGCGCTATAGTGACCCCGATAAAAGCACCTCGGACCAGAAAGCATGATAGTATCTTGCAAATTTATCAAGATAGAGCTTCGCTTAACCGATGGACTATCTCTCAAGGTTAAGATGTGTGTATGGCGCAACTAAGTTCAGACCGTCCAGAACCTACAACCATATTAGCGGTGACAGCTTGGAGAGACAGCAAATATGCGGCAACTGGTGTAATAATAAAAGTAGCCATGGACAATACTTTTGTTATGTTTGGAGTTCGATTCTTCGATGCCGCTCCAAAAGACAGAATGGTTAGATATTTCTTGATGTCTTTTCAAAAAACAAGAAATCCGTAAGATACGATACGAAATCTATCTTGGAATACAGTTACGCTGGTTATAATGTATTCGACACTAAACCGCCCTCCAAGTCTGATGGACTGGTAACAATAGAAAGACCGCTGTTTACTCAATTGGGTGCGTTAAGCCCTTATACAATAAACAAGACTGATGATGAAAATGACCAAGATAATTGGGTGCAAGTTTGCTGAAATATTTCTGTAAACCTCTCCCTAATCGAACCGAGGGCAGATAAGTGGAAAGCTGGTCTGTCAGTAATCATTAGTTCTTGTTTTACGTATGTTTAATAAAAATAAAAGGAATGCTTTTATGGATTACATTGATAAACAGTTTGCTAAACATGGATATAAATTTATTTCTTCAGATAGATTTGGAACCTATTATGAAAAAAAGACAATGAGCTTAATTATATAAGTGAGCTTGCTATTATACCTAAAGCAAGTGGTAAGTATATTATTTAGTGTTATGACGCACAAATAGTTTATGGTTATCCTGAAAAGGATTCTAATAATTATCGCATTATGAACAAAGTTGATGGAATTGACACTTCTCTTTTGTTTTGGATTTGGTTGAAATTTCATCAGCTTAAGTATAAATACAAATGAATCAGGGTGAAGAAACATGATTAAGAAATATATTAAGAAGCCAGTTACCATTGAAGCTATTATTTGGGATGGTACTAATGAAACTGAAATTATGGAGTTCGTTGGTGCTCATTGTTGTGTTACTAGTCAGCATACTATTAATGGTACTGTAACTAATCTTATCATTAATACTCTTGAGGGAGACCATTATGCTTCTGTTGGCGATTATATCGTTAAGGGAATTAAAGGTGAGTTCTATCCTGTTAAGCCTGATATCATGAAATTGACTTATGATGAGGTTATGGAGTAATGGATACTTCTTTGTTTGAAATTGTAGGTCATTATTCTATTTGGACTGGTGAAATTACTAAATTTCGAGTTGATGATATTCTAAGAGATAAAGAATTTAATTATTGATATAAGATAGATTCTGAAACTATTGAATATCCTTGGGAAGTTCGTATTTTAGATGCTACTCAAGTTTGGACTAATGCTGATTGTTATCAAGATAGCACATCTGGTAAATGGATTTATAGATGTATTCCTTATGATGGTTTAATCTTTAGTCTCGAAGCTAATTCTATGACAGAATTGGTAGACTTTATTAGAGATTTTGTTACTCCTCCTGAAGACAAAGAAGAAGAACTTGTTGCAAGTTCTAATCATAGTTGCTTTACTAATCAGGTTTCGATGTACGTAAGAAAAAATTCTGACAAAAGTTCTAATAAAGACTTGACAAAGATTTAAAAGTGTGGTAAGATAAATACATCTTAAGAGAAGAGAAAAAATAAAAACTTCTCAAAAAGATAAAAAGCAAAAAAAGTAAAAAAGAAAATTTTAATAAGTGGTTGACATCTTAAAGATGATATGCTATAATAAGTGTATAAATAAAACCTCCTGAATAATAAAGTAGACTCTTACAGCAAATTTTCTAAAGGTTAACACAATTGTCTTGAAAACAATCATTAGCGAGTTCGATTCTCGTCAGAGGGCGCTCTGTGGTGAATAATACGCAAAAGAGTCTAGGCTAATTAATTTGGTCGGTTAGTCAAGTGGGCTAAGACACTGGCCTTTCACGTCAGTAGCACGGGTTCGAACCCCGTACCGACCACCATTATTCAAATCAGAAATCCGTTCTTATGATAGTGTGAGTAAGTTTTATCGGATTTAAATGAGGGGAACTTAAATCTATCGAAGGGTTAAGAAATAATTATTTGACGAAAAGTTGTTTCTCCTTTCTCTCTATCTGAGATGAATAATTTCCTTTCTGTAAGATGATATTAATAAAGTAGAGACTAACAGCAAATTATGTTAATAGCCAAACTCCCATTCTTCGGTTCGAATCCGAACGTCTTCAGTTGAAGTATGTAGCCAAGTGGTTTAAGGCAGGAGCCCATAACAACAATGTCTCTAGTATTTATGCTCGTGTAGCTCAGTAGGAAGAGCACTTGCCTTGATGGAGTAGTATAAGAAATACATCCTATAAAGGAAGATGTGAGTTCAAATCTCATTTTCATCACCGTTAAGCAAGGAGTCGAGAGTTCGAGCCTCTCCATGAGCACCAATAGCAGAAATGCTAATTTTGTAATGACTTCAATAGTAGACGCTTACAGCAATTTTAATTGTACTTATCTGTTAAATAAGAATACACAAAAAGCGTCTAGCCCCTTTCTAAATGGAGGAATTATGTAGATAGAAAATAATCGAGATAGAGGTAGAGCAGGATTAAGTTTAGCTATTGCTTATTTTGGTAGTAATGGTTATACTGTTAATCTTCCTATTAATGATACTCAATGGTATGATTTAGTAATTGAAAAAGATGGTAAATTTGAAACTGTTTAGTGCAAATTTACAGGAAGTAAAGAAAATGAAGTTAATTTGACTTCTTGTGGTGGCACAAATGGTTCAAGATATGATTCAGTTTTAAATCATCCTTTAGATTGGTTATTTTGTGCGGATAAGGATAAAAATCTTTATTTGATTCCGATGGAAGATTTAAGAAAAGCTGGAAATACAAAAGCTATTTCATTAAGAAAAGCTCCAAATTCTAATAAGCAAGGTTTTAATACCTATACTTATTTAGTAGAAATTTAAATGGGTGAGTAGTGAATCGGCAAACACGACAGACTGTAAATTTGTTTCCTAACGGAGTAGAAGGGTCGGCACCTTCCTCACCCACCAATTTAAAGAGGAAAATATTATGGGTTTTATGGGAGAGATTTCAGAAAATATCGGTTGGAATAATTGTATTAATTATCTTTTAGAAAATATTGATAAGTTTGAATCAAATTTAGTAACACTTGGGATTTATGATTATTTTCCGAGTGACGAAATCAAAGAAGCTTTAAAGAAGCTAATTAGACCAGAAATCTAATAAAATTTTTGTTTTAAAACTCTTGACAAAACGAAAATTTTATGCTATAGTAAAAATATGATAAAGATACAAATTTATTTGTAAGCTAATTGTTCATTTTTTATTGTTCATAAAAGCATTCCTTTCAAGTAGACTCTAACAGCAACTTTACAATCACAAATGCTATGGGCCTGTTTGTTGGAGGTTCAAGTCCTTCACTCCCGACCATCGGGAGTTAGCTCAACTGGTAGAGCAACAGATTTTGTAAAAATGAGTCTAGTCAATAAATTAATAAATTGACGCTCCTATTTTTCTAATAGGCAAATATAAATTCCTTTCAAGTAGACACGTACAGCAAAATTACTTGATGCTTTAATATGAAAAATTAACGATAAGGTTCGACTCCTTAATCTTCTTTAGAAGATGCGTGGTTGCTGGAAATCAAAAAACGTGTCTAGGTTAAGTATTAATTATGCAGGATTGGCGGAATTGGCAGACGCGACGGATTCAAGTCCCGTTTCCTAATGGAGTAAGAGTTCAAGTCTCTTATCCTGCACCATAGTCTTGATGATAGACTAACAAAACATCATCCCCCAACGCCCGTCCGAAGTCTTGGAGTAGAGAACAAGTGAATGGTTCTCGAACGCAAAGTAAGCTGTCACAAGCTGAAAAAGGCTATAAGCCGCACATGGGTAGAACACAGATATATGGTGAGAGATGTTAGGGTGCGAATGTAACATCAAAAACCTACAGCGAAAAGCTATACGGAGAAGTCTGTGCCGTGTTTACGGGAATAGGTAGTTGCGTACCTATTCAAACAAAAACTCTGATTACTGCAACTAAATCGGGGTAGGTATTGAGGTTATGGGTCATGTAACCTTAAAACACAATAAGCCGAGCATACTGCTTATTGCTCCTAACAGGTGGTGCTGAGGATGAACAACAAAAGCCAAGTTATAGAGTTCTTGTAAAAAACTCTGTTGCTATTTGAAAGAATAGCTTAATTATGGGCCTGTAACTCAGTTGGGAGAGTGTCTGCTTTGCACGCAGGAAGTCGCAAGTTCAAGTCTTGTCAGGTCCACCATAAGAGTTAGTTGCTCTCTTAGAATAATCTTAGAATAAAAAGCACCGTATTAACACGAGTTTACGATAATTAACTGGCCCTCGTCTGCGGGTAAACAGCAGTTTTAGGCTACTATAAGCCGAAGTTTTAAGGGCAGTTTCTTTAAAAAACATGCATATGGTTTTTCTTGTTATCTCTTTTTTATCCTAAAAATAAGACGTAGCAGCATGACTTGAGGCTATACATCAAGCTCCTGAGACCGAAGAAAAAAAAGCTCCCTGTATGTCAATGGGAAAATAATCTATCTGTTCCTTAATAACAGGTGGGAGGGAGTATTTTAGGTCGGCAAGACCACGAGAGGATAGCGCTGTTCTCTCAACCCTTTGCAAAGGTTACTGATGGGTTTTCCAAACGGATGTGGAAATTAAATGAATGGAAGGGTATAATTCAGCCCAAAATCAGCTTTAAAATTAAAATTATATTTGGGTGTGTAGTTCAGTCTGGTCAGAACACTTGACCGTTAATCAAGGAGTCGAAGGTTCAAATCCTTCCATACCCGCCAAAAGTGGAGAGTGTAGGTTCGAGTCCTGCCCCGCTCGTGGGAAACCCTTGCAGGAAGCTGTTAGGTACAGCGCCACTTAGAATTTCTTTCACCTTATTACGCGAAATATGGGATTGAGATGTTGCTTTAGTCTGGTTCTTTTACAGCAGAAAATAAGAACGCACCTGTTTAATTGGGTTTTTCAGCACAGTAAAAACAAGAAAAACCTCGGTTGTTTAGAAATTTTCTTCTGATATTGAACGAAAACAAATAGAGAATTCTCTCATTGCAATGCCGAAAGGTAGTAAGTTACGAATTTACCCATAATAAATTACGAACTTGCTACCGAGTAGGGATAAGAGAGAATTAAACATGCTTTGGTAGCTCAATTGGTAGAGCAGTGGACTGAAAATCCACGTGTAGTTAGTTCGATTCTAGCCTAAAGCACCATTGCTGGCGAGTGAAACGGATATATAAATCACACTTGGCTCATACCCAAGTAATAGTGGGTTCGACTCCCATGCTTCAGCAACCAAAAAACAAAAGGAAGTAAATTCTAATGACTATTAATTTTAAGACTTATATTTATTAGACAGCAAGTAATAAAAAGTTTGTTTATAGATGTCCTCATTGTAATAAAGGGATAATGCAAGTAGCAGAAATTAAAACTGTTAAAGATGAAACTAATATTTTATCTTGGAATTATACTTGCCCAGTTTGTGAGAAAACAATTGTTTCTATTGAAAAAGATGGTTGTTCTTGCTTTAAAAGTGTATTCCCTCCAATGACTCAAATTAGTGATAAAGAATTTACTGATATTAAAAAGGATGTAGGAGAAAAAGGTATCTATCTGTTCTCTGAAACATAAAATAAATGCTAGCGTACAGAAGTGGTCATAACTGCCATCACTTGAAATGATGTGTGACGGCTTGTATCCGTCTCGTGAGTTCGAATCTTACCGCTAGTGCCATTAAAAACGGAGTCTTTAATATGAAAATCTGGAATGGAAATGATTTTGAATATCTTGGTTATTTTGTAAAAAACAACAAGAAAGCTAAATATTTTGAGGTTTTTGACAAGAATGGCAATCTTCTTTTCAGACAAACTAATTGGGGTCATGCTTGTGTGACTTCAGTTAAACATAAAATTGAAGACTTTCATAAAAAATATGGACAGGAGATTAAAAATGAGCAATAAGAATTCAATCGAAATCGAACGTAAGTTTTTAATCTCTGGTTTTCCTAAAGTCGATTTTGATGAAGTCGGAATTGTTAAAACTATCTATATTAATATCAAATATAATTCTGATGGAAAAATTTTACAGGAAATTCGTATAAGACGTTGGTTTGAAAGTGGCAAAGGTTATCGTCCAGATGCTCTTACTTTCAAATCTGGTGGTACTTTAACTCGTACTGAAATTGAAACAAATCTTACAGATAATTCTTTGTTTGATTGTTTTAATGAACTTAATTATAATCCTATTGTAAAAGATTATAGAGGTCTTTACAATAATGGTTATTTAATTGAATTCAATCTTGTAGATGGTGGAACTGATACTGCTTTCTATTATGCCGAAGTTGAATTTGATTCAGAGGAAGAAGCTAATAGTTATGTTTGGCCTTTTCCTGAAGTATTTATTGAGGAAGTTACTAATAAGCCTGAATATAAGATGGCGAATTATTGGAAACGTACTCGTGGATAAGGACTATTGTTTAGTCCTTTATTTGCTGGATTAGCTCAGAGGCAGAGCGCCACTCTTGTAAAGTGGAAGTCGGGATTTCGAAATTCCCATCCAGCTCCATGAATTTTTTTATAAAATAAAAGAGGATTTTTATTATGGATGAATTTTTAATCTCAGAAGAGGATATGAAAATCTTTGAGCAGATTAAAGCTTTAAAGAAAGACAAATATACCATGAAAGATGTTAATACCATTTGCGAATTGCTTGGCTTTAAATTGTTTTGGTATCAAAAGATTGTTCTTCTTCATCATCTTAATGATAAAAATTATATGAGGTATATATGCCGATAAAAAACGGAAACAATGATATTTATAGTGATGCTTTCTTTCAGTTTTTGAATGAACAAAAAGATAAAGAAGAAAAAACTTTTGAAGATTCTCTAAAAGAATTTCTTGAGAAAGAAATTTTTAAAAACTCTTGACAAACGAAACTGACTGTGATATACTTAGTACATCAGTTGAGGACGAAAGGAAATTAAATGGGCGGAAGATTATCTGTAAAACTTAATTAGGCATATGGAATTTATACTCCTTTAGTAGAAGTTGAAACTCCTCCTAAAAAAGAAAGAAGATTTTTAGCTGAATGTTCAATATGTGGAGCTAAGAATTTTTTAATTGGAATCCATGCTCTTCTTTCTTGTCCCACTCATTGTCAAAATCGTCATGTTTTTGTCCCTTTAGACGAATTGAAGATAATTCCTCCAGAGGAAATGGAAAAGCTTGAAAATCATCGCTATAAATCTTTAAAAGCTCAATCTCCGTTAATGAAATTTACAGAAGAAGAATGGCAATCTTTGATTGACCAATCAAATAGTTACGCAGATTTATTAAAGAGGGTGGGCAAAAGAGATGATAGGAATGGTTATAAAACTCTTCGAGAAATTCTTTCTTTATATCCTAATTTAAGTTATGATAAAATGAAAGAAAATGCGACTAAACGTCCAAGAGCTCAGAAAGTTCCTTTTGAAGAGGTTTTTAAAAAAGGAACAACCTATAGCACTTCTTTACTAAGAAGTAAACTTATAAAATATGGGATTAAATCTTTTAAAAAGTGTGAATGTTGTGGAATTTCTTCTTGGCAACGGAAACCAATTGTAATTCAGCTTCATCACAAAGATGGAGACCATACGAACAATGAAATTGACAATATTGCAGAACTTTGTCCTAATTGTCACAGTCAAACAGAAACTTTTTCTAAAAGAAAAAAAGTAGAAAGAGAAGAAAAAATAAAACAAGTTAAAAAAGACTTGAAAGAAAAACCTCTTCCTAAAATTCAACCTAAAAAGAAAAAGTATTATTGCCCTATTTGTGGGAAAGAAATGAGCAGAAAAGCAAAACTGTGTTTTGAATGTGACACAAAAAGAAGATGGATTGAATCTAAAAGGCCATCAAGAGACGAATTAATCCAAGCGTATAGTCAAACGCATAACTTTTGTCAGGTAGGAAGACAGTATGAGGTTTCTGATAATACCGTTAGAAAATGGATGAAAAGTTATAAGATTGATTATAAAAATATATAAGTGCGTGTGGTCTACGTTGTTTAAGATTCCTGCGTCCGAAGTAGGAGAAGCCGGATAGTCGCCGGTCACGCACTCCAGAGAGACGTTTGTTTCTCTCATAAAGACATGAAAAGTTTCTCCTTTCGTGTACTTCGTAGTGGTAACAGAACGATAAATAAAATAAGCCATGTCCTGTCGGACTCAGAAATGAGATGGATGTCCTCTGTGGAGAATCGGGATTCAGGGGCGAAGTACAAAAATATTGAGCATTAGAATAATGGTAGTTCATTAGGCTTTGACCCTAATGGTGGGGGTTCGAATCCCTCATGCTCAGCCAATTAAAGGAGATAATATGGATATTTTAATTGATTAGTACACAAAAGAAGAGTTATAGCAAATTTTAAATAATAGTTCTTCTTATTCTGACGCTTTAAGAAAATTAGGATATAATTCTACATCAAACGCTAATCGTTAGCATTTAAAGAGAATTATAAAAGAAAAAAACTTAGAAGTTAATTTTCTTCCAAAGACATATATAAAGAAATTATCTGATGAAGAAATTTTCAAAGAAGATTCTCATGTTAGTTAGAGTTGTATGCGAGAACATTTTTTAGCTTTAAATATAGTTGAGTATAAATGTTCAATATGTGGATAGGAACCGTTTTGGAATGGAAAACCTTTAACTTTAACATTAGACCACATTAATGGTAAAAACCGAGATAACAGACTTGATAATTTAAGGTGGGTTTGTCCTAATTGCGATAGATAGCTTCCTACTTTTGGGCGGAAAAATAAAACAGAGTTAAAAAAGAAGAAGTTAAAAAAATTTGATTTGGTAAAAAACAATAAACCAAAATCTTACAAAAAATATTTTAAAATTTACAAAGATAATAAAAGATTTTGTTTGGGTTGTGGAAAAGAAATTACCAATAATTCTCTATATTGTTTTGATTGTGCTAATAAGCATAGAAGAAAACAAAAAGATAGACCAACCAAAGAAGAGTTAGAAAAAATGTTAAAAGAAGAAAAGGGTAATTTTTCAAAAATAGCTAACCAATTTGGTATTTCTGATAATGCAGTTAGAAAATGGTGTAATAATTATGGTTTATCCTGTAAATCATCTGCTTATAAAGCACCCAAAAAAGAAAAACAACAACGAATTGAGAAACCTGTAAAGCAATTAGATTTAAATGGTAATTTAATTAAAAGCTATTCTTCTATTAATCAAGCTTATGTTGAAACTAAAATAGAGCATATTTCTCAATGTGCGAACGGGTTAAGGAAAACAGCTCGGGGTTATAATTGGGAATTTGAAAAAGATTAAAAATTTTTTTAACAATTAACGTAGACGCTTACAGCAAACAATAATAAAATCAAATTCTATTAAAAAAGATTTAGGGTATTGTTCCTTGCTAATTAGTTTATGATGCTTTCATGATTCTCCTTTGTTAGTATTATGCGTCTAGTTTATAAGTGCCGTACCAAGGTTGGGGTCGCTCGACGGAGGGCTTAAGAGGGGTTCGAATCCCCCACGGTGCAAGATTGAATTGTTTGGAGTACTACAAACAAGATGGTAAGTTATTGATGATTTAAAAGTAAACCCTTACAGCAATTTAACTATTTAATTTTTGCTTGAAAAAAGATTAAGGATAGGGTTTAGTCCTGTAATGTTGAAAGTAGACACTAACAGCAATTAAAATAAAAATACTGGGAAATATATTTAATTGGAATAAATACTTTTTTAGATTTTTTATTGTGTCTAGGATTTTATATGGGGATGTATCTCAATTGGTCAGAGGGCCCGACTTATGTTTTAGTAGTTTAAAAGTAAAACTTTCAATGCAAGTGCAA
>OLNY01003231.1_pt1 | contig 10586 bp, 12 predicted proteins | sample 1671981 | NCBI WGS metagenome assembly OLNY01 (sample SAMEA3136632, study PRJEB25190) | human gut metagenome | biome: human gut; feature: human-associated habitat; material: faeces | place: Austria | collected 2013 | reverse complement strand
GCTTTGAATAAATATACAAATATGAGTTTTATAGTTTAATTCGTGTTAGTATATGTTGTTTTTTATAAATAATTCATAGAAAGCTTATAGGAATAAAAGGGGGAAAAATCTTTAATTATTAATAGAATTTGGGTATAATAAAAAATAAACGACTACGCAAAAGAGAGGTGAGTATATTGGCATATACGGCTTTATATAGAGAATGGAGACCAAAAACATTTAATGATGTTGTAGGTCAGGAACATATTACAACAACTTTAAAAAATCAAATTTTAAATAATAGAATTGCTCATGCGTATCTTTTTTGTGGAACTAGAGGAACAGGAAAAACTTCTACAGCAAAAGTGTTTTCAAAAGCACTTAATTGTCTTAACTTAAAAGATGGTGAACCTTGTAATGAATGTGAAATGTGTAGAAAAATAAATGAAGGTTTAGCTATAGATGTTACAGAATTAGATGCAGCTTCAAATAATGGAGTAGATAAAATTAGAGATATAATTGATGATGTTAAGTATCCACCACAAGAGGCAAGATATAAGGTTTATATAATGGATGAGGTTCATATGTTATCTGCAGGTGCGGTTAATGCCTTTCTAAAGACATTAGAAGAACCACCAGCTAATGTAATATTTATTTTAGCGACAACAGATCCACAAAAACTACCTATTACTATACTTTCAAGATGTCAAAGATTTGATTTTAAAAGAATAAATAATAATGAAATAACAGCAAGACTTAGAAGAATAGTAGATGATCAAAATGTATTAGCTGATGAAAAAAGTTTAAATTTAATAGCTAGAGTTTCAGATGGAGCAATGAGAGATTCTTTAAGTATATTAGATCAAGCTATTTCTATGGGAAATGGAAATGTTGAATATAATACAGTAGTAAGTATGTTAGGCTTAGTTACTAATGAACATCTATTTAATTTAGTTAATGCAATAATTCAAAGAAGTGTTGAAAAAAGTATTGAAATTATAGAAGATGTAATATATTCGGGAAAGGATATTTATTTATTTATAAAGGATTTAATTGCACATTATAGAAATTTACTTATGGTTAAGGTAACTAACAATCCAGAAGAAGTATTAGATATGTCAGAAGAAAATATTGCTTTGATTAAAGAGCAAGGTACGCATTTAAGGGCTGAAGAGATAATGAGATGTATAAGAATACTTCAAGAAGCAGAAAATAATGCTAAGATAAGTAAACAAGCAAGGTTATACTGTGAATTAGCAGTTATTAAAATGTGTAAAATAGAATATGATACTTCCAACGAAGTAATGTTAACTAGACTAAACAAACTAGAGGAAAGTTTAAGAAATGGAAGTATAAAGGTTGCTACTGTATCAAATGATATAGCAGAGGTAAATAAGGCTAGACAAGTTTCTAATAGCCAACCAAAAACAAGGGTTGTAAGCAAGCAACAAATTGAAGAAAATATAGGTGGAAATTCTGATTCTAAGATTACTATAAATGATGTAAAAAAAGCATGGAAAGATATAATAGAAAGATTTAAGGCTAGAAGAGAGATGATAATAAGCTCTTTAATTATGATAGGAAAGCCGATAGAGTGTATGAACGGAGTAATTACTGTTCAATTTGATAGTCAAAATGAATTTGCAAAGAATAGATTAAGTGAAGCTAAAAATAGAGATATTATAAATGATGTTTTTGGCGAAATATTTAGAGAAAGAGTTAAGGTGAATTTTGTTGTTGAATCTGAAGATAATAAAGGTAAAAGTACCGAGGATATCTTAAGAGATGCATTAGGTGATGACTTAATTGATTTTGTAGATGAATAAAATTTATATAGTTACTTATTCTAGTAAATATTAAAAAAATGCTATATAATAAAAAATAGATTTTATTTGAATTAAGGAGGATTTTTTATGGCAAGAGGTGGATTCCCTGGAGGTTTCGGCGGAGGAAATATTAACAATTTAATGAAGCAAGCACAAAAGCTTCAAAAGGATATGGAGCAAGCACAAAAGGAACTTGAAACTAAAGAGTTCGAAGCTTCAGTTGGTGGCGGTGCTGTTGTAGTTAAAGTAAATGGGAAAAAAGAAGTTTTAGCTATAAATATAAAAGAAGAAGTAGTAGATCCAGATGATGTTGAAATGTTAGAAGATTTAGTATTAAGTGCAGTTAATGAAGCACTAAAGAAAGCTGATGAAGAAACTTCAAGTAAAATGGGTAAATTAACTGGTGGATTAAATATACCAGGAATGTTCTAAGGGATAAGGGGCTGTTTTTTAAACAGTCCTTCATTTTTGAAAAAATATTGTGAAAAAATACTTTTTTAGCGAAAAGATAATAAAAGGGGTGTAATTATGGAGTTTTATCCAGTTGCGATAGAAAAGTTAATTGAAGAATTCGCAAAATTGCCAAGCATTGGGCAAAAGACGGCGCAAAGACTTACACTACATATTTTAAATTTACCAGAGGATGAAGTTAAAGAGTTTGCTAGTGCATTAGTAAAGGCTAGAGGAACTATAAAGTATTGCTCTGTATGCGGAAATTTTACAGATAAAGATCCATGTGCAATATGTGGTAATCCAAATAGAGACAAAAATGTTATTTGTGTAGTAGAACAACCTAAAGATATTATGACAATGGAAAAGGTTAAAGAATTTAACGGAGTATATCATGTTCTTCATGGAAATCTTTCTCCAATGCAAGGAAGAGGACCTCAAGATATAAAAATAAGAGAGCTTGTTGCAAGAATGAGTGCAGATATTAAAGAAGTAATAATTGCTACTAACCCGAATGTTGAAGGGGAAGCAACAGCCATGTATATATCAAGAATACTTAAACCATTAGAAGTTAAGGTTACAAGAATAGCATCAGGACTGCCTGTTGGTGGAGATTTAGAATATGCAGATGAAGTAACACTTTCAAAGGCACTTGAAGGTAGAAAAGAAATATAAATAATGGGCAATGGATAGTTAAGGTTGAAACTGATACCGCTAATTATCCATTACCCATTAATAAATTAATTTGTAATTTAGTTTATTTATTAAAATATCACTAAAAAATAATTTTAATAATGATAAGCAACTCCAATACTTCCAGGCCCTACATGTAATCCTATAATAGGTCCTATAGATTGTATTTTTACATTATCTAATCCTAAGCTAGATTTAAGTCTATTAGCAAGTTCTTGCCCTTCAGACTCGCAATTTATATGATGAACTATAAGTCCTTTAATTGGTGATTTTGAATTTTGTTCTAAAATAGTATTAACTATTTTATCAATAGCTTTTTTCTTTGTTCTTACTTTAGTGAATACAGTAGTTTTACCATCTTCAACAGTAAGTATAGGTCTTATTTGAAGTAATGATCCGAATAAAGCAGCAGCTCCACCAATTCTTCCACCTTTTTTTAGGTATTCTAAAGTATCAGGTACAAATATGAATTTACTATTTTCTATAACATTCTTTGCGATACTTACTACTTCATCTAAAGATTTATTTTCGTAAGCGGCTTTAGCAGCTTCTAGTACAGCAAAACCAGCTTGCATACAGTTGCTTCTAGAATCTATCATTTTTATATTAGCATCAGGATAATTTTCAAGAATCATATTTTTTACTAAGTTAGATGTTGAAAATGTACCACTCATGTCTGAAGATAAAAATATGCCAACAACATCATTTCCAGCTTTTATTTCTGTTTCAACTGCATTATATAAATCTTCAATACTAGGCTGAGATGAAGTTGGAATTGTTGCTGATTTAGCCATTTCATTATAAAACCAATTATTTGATAAGTCTGTTTCTCTATAGCTATTTCCATTAAGTAAAACATTTAAAGAAACTATAGCAACTTTATATTTATCTATGTATTCTTGCGGTAAGTAGCAAGTACTATCTGCTATTATTTTTACGCTCAAAAAAAACACCTCCATTAAATTTAACATTATTTAAGGTATTATATCAAACTATTGAAATTAAGTACAGAAAACATACTGTTAATAATTTGAAAGTATAAATATATAGAGTAGTATATTTTGAATAAGATTCTATTAATGTGGAAAGTATGTAGATAAGTGCTTTTAGGAGGTAGAATATGAATATAAAAAATGTATTAAGTTTAATTTTGGTGAAATATAGCAATGATAATACAATTAGTAATAAGGTATTAGAAGAAATACAAGATTCTATTATAGAGATGGAAGCAGCAGAATCTATGTTTAATAGTGTAAATGATCCTAAGTTAATTGAGGCTGCAATTTATAGAGAAGAGGCAGCAAAAAGAAAATTTGATTATTTACTATCTGTAGCCAAGGAGCAATATTCAAGAGAGCAAGAAAAAGAAAATGAAGAAATGGAAATATAATGAATATTGTTATATAATATAAAATAATATAATATTGTATTATTTTATATTATATAGGAGGGTTATAATTTGAGTATTGAAATGATTATTTATGCTCTAGTTGGATTGGCACTTTTATTTTTAATTATAAAGTTGTTAAAGTGGCCTATTAAAATATTAATTAATGGAATAATAGGAATAGTGTTATTGTATGTAGCAAACTACATAGGTGAATATTTTAATTTTTATATAACTATTAATCCTATAACTGCACTTATAGCAGGTTTTTTAGGAATACCAGGAGTAATATTTTTAGTAATATTTCAGTTGTTTTTTTAATTAAATTTATTTTATAAAGGTTCGATTAAATAAATTTTAATTTATAAGCTTATTTAAAGAGATAGGTAATCTTCATATAATGAAGATTCCCTAAATTTATATAGACGGGAGTTAGAAGATTTTCTTAATTGCCGTAAGCGAAAAGCTTCTGCACACTATATATTATTTTAAATAATAAAAATTGTTACAAAAATAAAGGAAAATAAATCAGGGTGTAAACACTACATCCGTTTACACCCATTATATATAAATGGTACACTAAAATAATTAATGTACCGTCCATACTATTAATATAACCATTTTGAATATAAATATGTATTTAAATAAATGTTATAGGAGTATATAATTTTATTTACAGGAGGAATGTAATATGCCAGCAGGAAACGGAGTTAATTGTAAGTATTGTCCGGAGTTTGATAAGAAAAGATGTAATGGAGATGATAAGGGATGTTTATGTTATAAATGCCCAAGGCATTTAGGGCAATGCAAATGTGTTAAATATTGTAGAGAAACTGAATCAATTTTAATTTTTGATGAAGATTATAATGAAGGTTATTAAGAGAGCTAGGATATAGCTCTCTATTTTTTGTAAAATATAATAAATTTATCACATTATTATATTTAAATAAATAAAATATAAATTATAACTTCTATTTAATATTACGTTAATGAGAGTATAAAAAATATATTAAATTATAAGAAAAGAATAAAAAACATAAGGATATAGTTATATAAAATGTAAAATAGTAGTAAAATATCAAAAAGCAATAAATAAAAATATATTAAAATTCATTAATTGGGGGTTAAGAAATGATAAGAGTATTGACTAATGACGGTTTACAAAAAGGGGCTATTAATAAGTTGACTTCATTAGGATTCGAAGTGGTTAATAATCATTATGAAAAAGATGTATTAGGTACTACTTTAAAAGAATTTGATATCCTAGTCATAAGATCTGCGACAAAAGTTACTGCAGAGAGTTTGGAAGAGGCGCGAGGAGGAAAGCTTAAGCTTATAATAAGAGCAGGAGTTGGAATTGATAATATAGATGTTCCCTATGCTACAAAAACAGGAGTAGTTGTAAAAAATACTCCTAATGCAAGTTCAGATTCAGTTGCTGAATTAGTAATTGGACATATGTTTGCTTTAGCAAGATTTATAGGTATTTCAAATTGTACTATGAGAGAAGGTCAATGGAATAAGAAAAAGTATGAAGGAATAGAGCTTAATGGAAAGATATTAGGTATTATCGGAATGGGCAGAATTGGTAGGGCATTAGCTAAAAAAGCCGATGCTTTGGGTATGAAGGTTATTTATAATGATATGTTTGGTAAACAAGAAAATTTAGCATATGAGTTTTTAGAATTAGAGGAGTTATTAAAGACTTCTGATTTTATATCTTTACATGTTCCTTATGATAAAGAGAAAGGCTCATTAATAGGAAAAGATCAATTTGATATTATGAAAGATGGAGTTTATTTAATTAATTGTGCTAGGGGAAAAGTTGTTGAGGAATTAGCTTTAATAGAGGCTTTAAATAGTGGAAAAGTTGCTGGGGCAGGAATAGATGTTTTTGAAGAAGAACCTACTAAAAATGTTAAGTTAATAAATAATCCTAAGGTAAGTGTAACACCTCATATTGGAGCAGCGACTAAAGAAGCACAAGAGAGAATAGGTGATGAAGTTGTTAATACTATAGTTGATTTTGTAGCTAATAATTTAGTAACAGCATAGTTATAGGAGGAGTAATAATGGCAGTAATAAAAGCATTTAGGGCATTTAGACCTATACAAAGTTTAGCATCAAAAATAGCTGCATTACCATATGATGTAATGAATAGTGAAGAAGCTCGTGAAATGGTTAAAGATAATGAGTATTCATTTTTACATGTAGATAGAGCAGAGGTTAATTTACCGGAAGAGATTAATGTATATGATAAGGTTGTGTATAATAAGGCAAGAGAAGTATTAAATAAGATGGTTGAAGATGGTTTATATATACAAGATGAAAAGCCATGTATGTATGTATATAGGCAAACTATGAAAGGAAAGAGCCAAACTGGATTAGTTATTTGTGCATCAATAGATGATTATATTAATAATAAAATAAAAAAACATGAACATACTAGAAAAGATAAAGAACTCGATAGAATAAATCATGTTGATTATTGTGATGCAAACACAGGGCCAATATTTTTAACCTATAGAAATCAAGATGAAATATCTAAGATAATGAATAAGTGGGTACAAAATAAGCCATTATATGATTTTATATCAGAGGATGGTAATGGTCATACTGTTTGGATAATTAATGATGATAATGATATAGAAAGATTAACTAATCTTTTTGAAAATGTAGATAGTTTATATATAGCAGATGGGCATCATAGAATAAAATCAGCTGTAGAGGTAGGGTTAAAGCGTAGAAAGCAAAACCCTAATTATACAGGAGAAGAAGAATTTAATTATTTTTTAGCAATAGCTTATCCAGATAATGAATTAGAAGTTTTAGATTATAATAGAACAGTTAAAGATTTAAATGAATTAAGTGAAGAAGAGTTTTTAAATGCTTTAGAAAAAGATTTTATTGTAAAAGTTTCTAAGATGCCTGTTAAACCAGAAAAAAGGCATACTTTTGGAATGTATATGAATAATACTTGGTATGAGCTTGAAGCAAAAGAAGGTACTTTTAATGAAGAAGATCCAATGGATAGATTAGATGTATCAATTCTTCAAAATAATTTACTTGCACCAATATTAGGAATCGATGATCCAACTAAGTCTGATAGAATTGAATTCATTGGGGGAATAAGAGGACTTAAAGAATTGGAAAAAAGGGCAAATAAAGATATGAAGGTAAGCTTTTCAATGTTTGCAACAACAACAGATGATATTATGAGTATTGCAGATGGTGGAATGATAATGCCACCTAAATCTACATGGTTTGAACCAAAGCCAAGGAGTGGATTATTTATTCACAAGCTTAGTTAATTGCAATTACAAATAATTTATGAGTAATAAATAAACAAAAAATAATAAAAAAATGGGGGCATTTTATGGCAAGAGTATATAATTTCGCAGCAGGGCCAGCTGTATTACCAGAAGCGGTTTTAAAAGAAGCAGCAGAAGAAATGTTAGATTATAATGGAGCTGGTATGTCAGTTATGGAAATGAGTCATCGTTCTAAGGCTTTTGAAGAAATATTACAAGCTGCAGAAAGAGATTTAAGAGATTTAATGAATATTCCTGATAATTATAAAGTGTTATTTCTTCAAGGTGGAGGTTCAACACAATTTGCAATGATTCCATTAAATTTAATGAAAAATAAGGTTGCAGATTATATTATTACAGGGCAATGGGCTAAAAAGGCAGCTGCAGAAGCAAAAAGATATGGAAGAGTAAATGAATTGGCATCTTCAGCAGATAAGACTTTTTCTTATATACCAGATGTAAGTAAGATAAAGGTAAGTGATGATGCAGATTATGTATATATATGTCATAACAATACAATATACGGAACTACTTATCACAATCTTCCTGATACCAAAGGGAAAATTCTAGTTGCTGATATGTCGTCAGATATATTATCACAACCTGTTGATGTTACTAAGTATGGACTGATATTTGCTGGAGTTCAAAAAAATATTGGACCAGCAGGTACTGTAGTAGTAATAATTCGTGAAGATTTAATTACAGATGATGTACTTGAAGGAACTCCAACAATGCTTAAGTATAAAATACATTCAGATAACAATTCTTTATATAATACACCGCCGTCATATGGTATTTATATTTGTGGTAAGGTATTTAAACACCTTAAGAAGCTTGGTGGGTTAGAAGCTATGAAGAAATTAAATGAGGAAAAAGCTAAAATTCTCTATGATTATCTTGATTCAAGTAAATTATTTAAAGGAACAGTGGTAAAGGAAGATAGATCTTTAATGAATGTTCCGTTTATAACAGGAAACAAAGAATTAGATGATAAATTTGTTAAAGAAGCTAAGGCCGCTGGAATTGAAAATATTAAGGGGCATAGAACTGTTGGTGGTATGAGAGCTAGTATTTATAATGCTATGCCAATAGAGGGCGTTAAGTATTTAGTTGATTTTATGAAAAAATTTGAAGCAGAAAATTAATTATATGAAATAAAAAAATACTGAAATATTTTTTTGTACCGTATAGGATAGACAAAATAAAAAATCTATCCTATACGGTACTTTTATTTTTAGTAGAAGTAAAAACAAAATTTATAAATGAGTATTATATTTTACCTTTGGGGAAGTTGTTTTAGTCTAATTCAATTAGAAGTTTTGATACACAAAGGGTAGCAGAAGCTTATTATGCAAATTGCCCAACAATTACTGGAGTAAAGGATATTACTATTAGTAATGAAAGTGAATTAACAGAATTATTAAATGATGTTTCTGCAACAGATATAAATGGTAACAAGTTAGAAGTTAGTTGTATTGTTGAAGAGGCAAGAACAAAATTATGGACAGGTAAAATTTAAAGCAGTAACAGAACCTGCAGCATGAGGAGCAACACCAAATGAAGCTCAATTAAAGTATCATAATGATGAATTAGCGGCTTTTTGCCACTTTGGTATGAATACTTTTACTGATAAAGAATGGGGAGATGGTAAAGAAGATTCTTTTCTATTTGCTCCAACTGGAAATGTAGGAGAATATGCAAAATCATGGGTTAAAGCATTAAAAGATGCTGGATTTAAAAAACTTATCGTAACTGCAAAGCACCATGATGGATTCTGTATTTGGCCTAGTGCATATACAGAGCATGATGTTGAAAACTCTCCTTACGGTGGTGATGTTTTAGCAGAAATTTCATGAAATAGAAAGAGATTCTTACCAAGTAAAAGAAGGAGATTCTTTAAGAGTTAAGTTAAAAAGAACTGGTGGAACTGAAGGTGAAGTAAGCGTTCATGTTACTACTACTCCAGGTATGGCAGTACAAGGACAATATTACGAAGATATAAATAATGTTGTTACATTTAAAGATGGTGAAAACAGCAAATATATAACAGTAAAAACATATGACAACTCAAAAGTACAAGGTAATAAAGATTTTTACTTAGAAATTGATACACCAACAGATGGAGCACAAATTGGATTAAAATATAGTGCAAGAATATTAATTGTTGAAGATGATATAAGATTAGAAGATGCAGTTAATAGAGTTGAAGGATTAAGTGAAAGCTGGTATAAAGTAGAAGGATGGCAAAATCTAGATAAAGAATACTTAAAAGCTAAAGCTGCATTAGAAGATAAGTCTTTATCAGAAGATGAAAAGATAAAAGTTTCTAATAGCTTAATGGATGCTTATTCAAATCTTGAGTCTATAGTTACTTATAGCAAGAGAAATCCAATGATTTTATCAATTGAAGATGGACAAACTAAAATTGCTGAAAGTGAATTAGGAGTTTTAGATTCAAGTCATGAGAATATAGTTGATAATAGCTATTTAAAAATAGTTACAAATAGACAATTCAGTAAGGGAAGACTTATTGATAAAATAAAAGATGGAAACACTATTACAATGCCAGTTGAAACAACACGTGCAGGGGAATATGAATTTGATTTCTCTTATAAAACGGCTGTTCCAATGACATTAAAAATTAGTGGAGAAGGAATTGAAGATACTGAAGTAGTTTTAGAAGCTAGTGAAGAATTAACTAATATTGATAAATTAAGTTAAACTCTAATTTAATTATCAACATGTACAGGCTCTACAAAGGATGCAAGAACAATAGTAACTGCTAAATTAAAAGATGTAAAATATTAATTGAATTATATTAATGATAGCTATATAAGGGCATTAAATATAAAGAATAGGTTATTTAATATAAGTGAATAAAGAAAGGGGCTGTATCAAAATAACTTTTGATACTAGCCGAATAAGAAAGGGAGGATTCGA
>OLNY01003229.1_pt1 | contig 10592 bp, 10 predicted proteins | sample 1671981 | NCBI WGS metagenome assembly OLNY01 (sample SAMEA3136632, study PRJEB25190) | human gut metagenome | biome: human gut; feature: human-associated habitat; material: faeces | place: Austria | collected 2013 | reverse complement strand
GCTACTACATGGCCAAGCAGATGATCCGCATGATCTGCAAGCTGGGCAAGCTGATTGACAACGATCCCGCTGTTAAAGATAAGCTGCGCATTGTCTACCTGGAAGACTACTGTGTCTCCCTGTCTGAACGCCTGATGCCCGCTTCCGAAGTGTCCGAGCAGATCTCTCTGGCCGGCACCGAGGCTTCCGGCACCGGCAACATGAAGTTCATGCTGAACGGCGCAATCACCTTGGGCACCCTGGACGGCGCGAACGTGGAAATCGCCGATGCCGCCGGTAAGGACAACGAGATCATCTTTGGTATGCTGACCCCCGAAGTCAACGCACTGAAAGGCATGGGCTACCATCCGCAGGCATTCATCTCTGATGATAATGTTGCCATGGCAGTTCTGGATATGCTGGAAAAGGGCTGGAACGGTGAGAACTTCAGCGAGGTTACCAACAACCTGCGCAACTCTGACCCGTACATGGTCCTGGCTGACTTCAAGGATTACCGCCGTGCCCAGCACACCGTGCAGGAACTGTACAAGCAGAAGCAGACCTGGAACCGTATGAGCCTGATGAACATCTCCAACGCCGGCATCTTCTCCGCCGACCGTTCCATCATGGATTACGCCCGCGATATCTGGGGCGCTACCCCGGTTAAATAATCTGCCCAAAGCAGAGCTTTAACCGCAGTGCGGGCGCGTGTGCAGCTGTGAACGTACACGCGCTGCCCGTACAATAAAATAAACGAACAGCCGCGATCCCGGCAGCCGACTTGAATTTGCCGGCGCCAGTGGGTCACGGCTGTTTTTGTACACTTGTTCAATGTAAGGATTGATTTGTTTGCCTGAACAACCAACGCATACTTTTTTTAACTCCCGCTGTGCGGAGTATAAAACACCGTTTGGCGCAGTTCCGGCGGGGCAGACCGTGACCTGGCGGTTGACTGTGCCGGAAAGACTGGGCTATGTGGACCCACACCTGGTGCTGACCAAAGACCGCGAAGACCCCGTGCATTACCGCATGAATTTTGACGGCCAGACCCCCGGCGTAAACCATTTTGTGTTCCAGCTGGCCCCCACCACATCGGGATTGTATTTTTACCACTTTGACCTGTACACGGATTTCCGCAAGATTTATCGCACCGCCAACGGGGAAGGTGAGCTGACCTGGGTGAATGGCCTGGATTGGCAGCTGACGGTGTACGAGCCGGACTTCAAGACCCCGGACTGGATCAAAGACGGTACGATGTACCAGATCTTCCCGGACCGCTTTTATGAGGGCGTACCCAACAAGCCGCTGCCCTTTGCGGACCGCATTTACCGTCCGGATAAAACCGGCGAGCCGTATTTTTGGCCCAATGAGCAGAGCGATGGCTACCTGAACATGGACTATTACGGCGGCGATTTTGCGGGCATCCAGCAAAAGCTGCCTTACCTGGAAGAGTTGGGCGTTACCTGCATTTACCTGAACCCCATTTTTGAGGCTCACGCCAACCACCGCTACAATACGGCCAACTACCTGAAAGCTGATCCACTGCTGGGCACCAACGAGGATTTTGCCGCCCTGTGCGCCGAGGCCAAAAAACACGGCATCCGCATTATTCTGGATGGCGTGTTCAGCCACACCGGTTCGGATTCGCTCTATTTTAACCGCGAAGGCCGCTATGGCCCCGGCGGCGCTTACCGTGACCGCAATTCGCCCTACCGCAGCTGGTATGACTTCGATTCCGGTTATGTCGGCGGCTACCGCAGCTGGTGGGGCTTTGAGACCCTGCCCGAAGTGGAGGAGGAGGACCCCTCTTACGGCAACTTTGTCTGCGGCAAGGGTGGCGTGATTGATACATGGCTGGGGCTGGGGGCTTCCGGCTTCCGGCTGGATGTGGCGGATGAACTGCCTGATGATTTTATCGAAAAGATCCGTGCCGCCGTCAAAGCCCACGGCGAGGACAAGCTGCTCATCGGCGAAGTGTGGGAGGACGCCACCACCAAGGAAGCGTTCGACCACCGCCGCACCTATCTGCGCGGCCATGGGCTGGATGCCACCATGAACTACCCGTTCCGCAATGCAGCTGTGGCTTTTGCCCGCGGCGAGGATGCCAGCGCGGTGGGGGAGCAGATCATGTCCATCTGCGAAAACTATCCCAAACCGGCGCTGGACTGCGCAATGAACTTCCTTTCCACCCACGATACCGAGCGCGGTATTACCGCCATTGCAGGCGAACCCGCCAATGGCCGCGACCGCTACTGGCAGAGCAAGCGGATGATCCCCGGCGACCGCATTGATGATGCCCTGCGCCGCGTGCTGCTGGCTTACGCCATGCTGTACACCCTGCCCGGCGTGCCCTGTGTGTATTATGGCGATGAGATCGGGATGCAGGGCTACCGTGACCCGTTCAACCGCGCATATTTTGACTGGAACTCTACCGAGCGCCGCCTGCGCGTGCCGCTGAGCAACCTGGCCCGCCTGCGCCGCAGCTGCGATGCTTTTGACGGCGGCAGCATGGAGCTGGTGGAAGCCAGCGCCGATGTGCTGCACTACCGCCGCGTGGGTAAGGAGCAGACCGCGGAGATTATCCTGAACAACGGCCCGCACCTGATTGTCCGCACCGCCTTTGGCAAGCAGACCGAAGTAAACCCCGGCGGCTTTACCATCCTGGTAGAGGATAACCAGCCGCAGCATGTGGGGTATTTTAAGTACTACTGATTTGTAGGGACGGCGTTGAGCGCATAAACGCGAGAAGCCGGAGACAATCCGGAATTAGGAATTTGAAATTAGCAATTAGGAATTAAAGGAAAAGCCACGGTTTTGCATTGCGCAGAGCCGTGGCTTTTTGGAATTTTATTGACTTAAATGGATGGCAGGGGAGTGGGGCGGAACTTTTTGCTGGCAACCAGCAGCAGGGTCAGGATGGCAATAGCAGACCATGCGCCGGTGAGGTAGAGGAACCAGTTGCTGATGTCCAGAAAAACAGCTCCGGCGGCAGTGAAAAGCAGATTGTACAGCTCAACGACTGCAATATACCCGGCGCTGAAACAGAACAGCCGCGCAAACAACCGCGGAAGAAGCTTTGGCGCCCGGAACACAAACCGGAAAAACATCAAAATACCGATGCAGAAAAAGCAGAGGAACTTGAGGTAAGCGTGCGGGTCATACCCCTGCAGGCAATGCAGAATGTTCAGCGGCGAAAAATCCCAGCAGACCTCCTTGCCCGTTAGGCCGAAGCGGTAGTTCGTAAAACCGACACTGTGGTACAGCTGCCCGCCAAGGAACCAGACCCGCATAAAGCGCAGGTCATTGTAAAAACATACCACCGCCGCCAGCAGGAAGTCAAAGATCAGATTATAAATTTTGTGAGATTTTTCCATGGCAAATGACCACCTTTCCCCCGTGAACCAGGAAATGTAATGTGCGTACAAAAACGAATATAATAAATAAAAACAATTATTACTGTATAAATGCTAGCATACCATCGGTCATAAGTCAATAAGAAACCTGTATAATTTGTGCTGCCGGAATATAGCAAGGCATACAAAAAGCCCGATGCCGCGTCAAACATGGCATTGGACTTTGGCTATATTAGAACGGAGAAGCGTTCAAATGAACCGAATCAGTTGCTTTTGACTTCAAAGGTAACAGAATGGTTGCTCCAGAAGCTGGGAGAGAATGTGACTTCAAGATTCTGCCAATCTTCGGGAACTTCGTAAGAAATAACACCATTCATCTTTTTACCAGCGGCAACGTTGCCATCAAGGGTACTCTTGTCTGACAGAGCGACAGCTGTAATGCTTTCAGTAACAGAGTAGTCATCACAGTAGGCTTCGAAGCTGGCAATACTACTAACATTGATGTCGGAACTGGAATCGTTTTCAATCTCGAATTCAAGAGTAACAAAGATGTTGCCTGCGCTGGGAGTAAGGTATTGGGAACCATGACCTGTTTCTGCATTTACAAGCGTAACTTTGACACCGTTACTTTCAGCAGTATCGCCGATACTGTAAACGGAAGGAGCATGGGTGACAGTAGGTGTGCTGGGGGTGGAAGAACCGGAAGAGGCATCGGAACTGGCGGAAGCGGAGCTGCTCGCATTTTGGTTGGAGGAACTGGAAGAACCACCCGCGACACCAATCAAAATAAACAGTACAACAATAACGATAATGGCGATAAGGCAGCCATTTGGTGTTTGCTTTTTACGGCAATGGGGACAGACTTTTGCATCATAAGGAATTTCTGACTTGCAATATTTGCACAGTTTTGTTTCAGGGGGTTCTTTCGACATGTGACATCCTCCTTCTTTATTAACTATTGTGATAGTCAATAGTTATAATAATTAATATATACAAAACGCAATACAAAGTCAAGCAAAAATATAAGAATCACAATAGAATAATATTGAGAACTATGGTAAACAACTATACTCATTCTAATAGAAGAGAGAAATGGGGTATAGGTGTGCTTGGGGAGCTTTTACAGGAGCTGAGAAAAGATAAGGGGATGACCCAGGCAGAATTAGCAGCAAAGCTGGAACTGTCACCTCTTACGGTATCTTCATATGAGTGTGGGCGCAGTGCACCGGATGATGAAACGAAAGTGAAAATCGCAGAAATTTTTGATGTTTCTGTTGACTATCTCCTAGGGTTGATTCGGGAGCCGGTATCTTACCGCAGAACAGTGACAGAAATTATTCTGCCAAAAAACTTTCAGGAAGATGACATTGCCAAAGTGCAGGAATACATCGAATTTTTGCAATACAAAAAAGAACAGGCAAAAGATAGAAAATAATCTGCTGTGCTGGAAATTGAAATAAAATAAAAAACAAAAAATCCCGATACAGCAAATAATTTCTGCATCGGGCTTTTATCGTGTTTCAAATTATACTATATTAAAGTTTCTTCGGTTCCTTCTTTTCAAAGAAGGAACAACAACCCCCGTAACAAAACTCAGCCCAGGCTGATGCCCATGGAGCGGGCAACGTTGAGCATATCGCAGTCATCGGGCACGCCGCGGGTCTTGCCGGCGATGTCTACCAGCGGGTTGGCGGTAACATGGTTGTTCACCATGGCAACGGTCACGCCAAAATGGTCGTCCGCCACCAGGCGTGCGGCATAGGTGCCAAACTGGGTGGCCAGCACGCGGTCATAGGCACTGGGGCTGCCGCCGCGCTGCATATGGCCCGGCACACAGATGCGGGTCTCGGCGCCGGTCAGCTCCTCCACCTGCTTGGCAATGCGGTTGGTGGCGGTGGTGTAACCGGCAGCGGCGCGCTTGGCGGTCCATTCTTTGCGCTTCATCTTGGATTCCTCGGTGGAAAGCGCACCTTCGGCAACCGCCAGGATGGAGAAGTTCTTGCCGGCCTTCTGGCGGCGCATAACGGCTTCGGCCACCTTCTTGATGTCATAGGGGTGCTCCGGAATCAGGATGATGTCCGCACCGCCTGCAATGCCGGAATACAGCGTCAGCCAGCCGGCCTTGTTGCCCATGACCTCAATGCACATTACGCGGCTGTGGCTGCCCGCAGTGGTGTGGATGCGGTCAATAACGTCAGTGGCAATGTCCACAGCGGTATGGAAACCGAAAGTAACATCGGTGCCAAAAATATCATTGTCGATCGTTTTGGGTAGGCCGATGATGTTCAGACCCTCCTGGCTGAGCAGGTTTGCCGTTTTGTGGGTGCCGTTGCCGCCCAGGCAGAGCAGGCAGTCCAGCTTGGCGTCCTTATAGGTCTTTTTCATAGCGGCAACTTTGTCCACCTTGTCATCGCCCACAACGCGCATCATCTTGAACGGGGTGCGCTTGGTGCCAAGAATCGTGCCGCCTACCGTCAAAATGCCGGAAAACTCATCCGGTGCCATGACGCGGTAGTTGCCGTTGATCAGGCCGTCATAACCGTTCAGAATGCCAATGATCTCCACCTTGTCGCCCATGCGCTGATACAGCGCTTTGGCCACGCCGCGGATGGTTGCGTTCAGGCCGGGGCAGTCACCGCCGGATGTCAAAATACCAACACGCATCTTCATAGAAACCTCCCTGTCAGGCCGGTGCCGCTGGCGGCACGCGTACCGCGTTGCTGCACAATGCCGGGCAATGTGCATACAATTTGCATATTCTATCTTTTACAATACGCCACGCAGGCGGTTTTGTCAATGCGGTGCGGGGGAGGAGCAGGGGGAAAATTTTTGTAACCATTCCAAAACCGGGCAGAGAGGGTGCAGATGCCGGATTTTTACATGTTTAACAAAAAAATCTCAAAGATAAAGCGTTTCTTGTGTTTGATGCAGGCATATGGTATAATGAAACTGCAAAAGAGTACCTTCTCTTTTGGTTCGCAGATCACCTTGCAACAAGGAGATATGGATATGAAAAAGCGTGTAACGTTTTTGGCAGCTCTGCTGGTTGCGGCATGTTTTGGTGCAACCGTGGCGATGGCAGAAGGCAGCGCCAAAGTAACCGCCCAAAGCGGCCTGAATATGCGCCAGGGCCCCGGCATCAATTATAATGTGGTGACGGTATTGAATAACGGCGCAACCGTGAATGTTGTTACCCCCGATGACGGCAATGGCTGGACTTATGTGACCAGCGGCAAAAATGCGGGCTGGGTGGCAACCAAGTATCTCAGCGGCAGCGCCGCCACCACGCAGGCACCGTCCTGGCGCGGCAGCGCCGTCAACTGCACCGTTAAAAGCGATGCGAACATCCGCCGCGGCCCCGGTACGGACTTTGGCGTGCTGGGCGTTGTGCCCGCAGGCTTTACCGTCAGTGTGGACAGCTACCAGGATGGCTGGGCCAGTGTGACCTGGGGGGATGTTTCCGGCTACATTGCAACCAAGCTGCTCAACGGCCTGCCTGCCGCCAACGGCGGTACCTCCACGGCCAGCAACTCCACCAGCGGCCGCTACGAGGGTGCGGATGTGAACTGCACCCTGAACAGCGACGCCAACCTGCGCAGCGGCCCCGCCACCAGCTATGAGGTGCTGACCGCCGTTCCCGCGGGCTTTACCGTTACGGTACACAGCTATGCCAACGGCTGGTCCTGCGTGACCTGGGGCGATACCACCGGTTACATTTCCAACAGCCTGATCAACGGCCTGCCCACCGCCAACGGCGGCAAGGGCGGCAGTTCTTCCGGCAGCACTGCCGGTACCAGCTGGTACGGTGGCCATGATTATTCCAACGTGTACGACTACAGCTATTACCGCAGCCAGAACGCTGATCTGCGCGCCGCGTTTGGCAATGATGCCAACGCCTACCTGCAGCACTTTGTGAACTATGGCATGGCGGAGGGCCGCCAGGGCCGCGCCAGCTTTAACGTATATACTTACCGGGATGAGCACCCCGAACTGTGGGAAAAGTTTGGTGATAACCTGCGCGGCTACTACCTGTGGGCGTGCGGGATCCCGCAGTAAAAAAATTAAGGCAACACCGCACAATTCCCGCCTTGCGGCTTAAGCACCGCTCCGGCGGCTGCGGCACGGCATCTGCGTTGCCAAAATGCTCGATAAGACATCCAGTATTATCTGCGCTTTTGGCTTAGCATCTGCCGCACCTCGCTCGCCGTATCGGCACTTAGAATTATGCGGTATTGCCTAACCAATCAGGAGGTGTCAAGATGACATTTCTGTTTTGGGCAGCAGCCATTGTGGTGTTTGCCATTGCGGAAGCTGCTACCACGGCGCTGGTTTCCATCTGGTTTGCCGTTGGTGCAGCGGCAGCCATGGTGGCCAGTATCTTTACCGCATCGCTGGGCGCTCAGTGCGCCGTGTTTGCCGTGGTGTCCGCCGTAACGCTGACCGTTATGCTGCCGCTGCTGGCAAAGCGCCGCACCATGCGCCAGCCGCCCATTACCAACGGTTCGCCGCTTACCATCGGCAGCCGCGGCATTGTTCTGCGGGAAATCCCGCAGGGGGATATCGGCCGCGTGCGTGTGGATGGGCTGGATTGGCAGGCCCGCACGGTGGACGGCACTCCGCTGCCAAAAGATGCACACTGCGAAGTAAAAAACGTGGACGGCGCGGTACTGATCGTATCCGCTGTTCCCGTACCGGCTGCGGCACAGCCCGCAGAACAACTGCACTAAGGCAGCCTGCCAAAGTGCCCCATATTGTTTGAGGAGGCCCCTAATGTTACTGGTTATTGCTATCCTGCTGGTCCTTGTGCTGATCGGCATCGCCCGCTGCATTGTCATTGTGCCCCAGTCCAACGCCTATGTTACCGAGTGGCTTGGCGTGTATAAGGATACCTGGGGTGCCGGCCTGCACCTGCGCACTCCCTTTGTGGAGCGTGTGTCCCGCAAGGTCAGCCTGAAAGAAGAAGCCGCAGACTTCCCCCCGCAGCCCGTTATCACCCGCGACAACGTTACCATGATGATCGATACCGTTGTGTTCTTCCAGGTGTTTGATGCCAAGCTGTTTGCTTACGGTGTCAACCGCCCCATCCAGGCCATTGAGAACCTTTCTGCTACCACGCTGCGCGATATCATCGGTTCTATGTCCCTGGACGAAACGCTGACCAGCCGCGATCTGATCAACACCAAGATCACCGCCAGCCTGGACGAAGCGACCGACCGCTGGGGCATTAAGGTAAACCGCGTGGAGCTGAAAAATATTGAGCCCCCGGCAGAGATCCGCCAGGCCATGGAAAAGCAGATGAAGGCCGACCGTGAAAAGCGCGCTTCCATCCTGCTGGCGGAAGGTGAAAAGCAGGCAGCCATCACCCGCGCCGAAGGCGAAAAGGAAAGCGCCATCCTGCGCGCCGAAGCCGTAAAGCAGCAGCGCATCCGGGAAGCTGAAGGCGAAGCCCAGGCCCTGCTGATGGTGCAGAAAGCCAAAGCGGACTCTATCCGCCTGATCAACGAAGCCGCCCCCAGCCAGAACATGCTTGCCCTGCGCAGCATGGAAGCTATGGAAAAAGTGGCTGACGGCCAGGCCACCAAGATCATCGTCCCCTCCGAAATGCAAAACCTCGCCGCAACCGTGGCAGCGATTAAGGAAAGCTAAGCTCAATTAGGAGTTAGGAAGTAGGAGTTAGGAGTTTTTTGGGCCGCAGATGCCAAAAAGTTCTGTCTGAATATTAAAACAAAAATGTAGGGAACGGTCAAAACCGTTCCCTACAATTATTTTATAGGCTTGCGGCGGACATTCAAACCGCCGTTTAACTCCTAACTCCTACCTCTCCATCCATTCCCTCATCGCATCCATCTGGTTTCGGGCATCCTGGCGGCCGAGCTCATATTGTGCATTCAGAACTTCGATGTCGTGTTCCATACGGCCAACATGCAGTAACTTGCTGGGGCGAATCAAAAAAACATCGCCCTGTTTGGCGGCCTGTTCTACAGCGCACACTTCGGTGTTGTACATCTGGTCGCGGCCGCGCATGGCCTCCACAAAGGCGGGATACTTGCGGTACATAGCTTCAAACGGGGCCATGGCGGCGGGCTGTTTCAGGTATCCGGCGGGCTGGGTCAGCACTACAATGCTTTTGCGGCAGCCGAAATCTTTCATTTTGGCATAGGGGATGCTGTCGCTCACGCCGCCATCCAGATAGAGATTGCCGTTCCACTCTACCATTTTGGAGCACAGCGGCATGGACGCTCCCGCGCGAATCACATCCATCTTGCTGCCAACTTTCAGCTCGTCGCACAGGATATACTCCGGCTTGCCGGTGCGCACATTGGTTACGGTGACATAAAAATCAACGGGGGCTTTTTCAAAAGCAGCTTCGTTAAAGGGATCCAACCGCAAGGGGATATCTTCATAGCAGAACTTGGTGCCCACCACATCGCCGGTGGTCAGCAGGGAATACAGGCCCATAAAGTGCTTATCACTGCGGTATTTGCGGTAATAGCGGATGCTGCGCCCTTTTTGCCCGGCTACATAGCTGCACCCGTGCAGCGCACCGGCCGAAACCCCCACCACAACGTCCGGCATGATACCGGCTTCCAGGAAAACATCCAGCACACCGGCGGTGTAAATGCCGCGCATGGCACCGCCTTCCAGCACAAGGCCAAGGCGCTGGCCGAATGGTGTATTTGTTGCCATATCTTCATTCACCTCGTATCATCGTGATTCGTGATCGTTAGAAGGGCAGTGCCGCGGCACAGTCCTCGTCCGTATAAACGGCAATTCCGTTTTGTTCCAGCAGCTCGGCGGCTACACCGCTGCCGGGAATTTTTTTGCCGCTGAAAGTGCCGTCATAAATCGTGCCGTGGCCGCAGCTGGGGCTGTTGGCTTTCAGCACGGCTACCCGGCAGCCCGTCAACCTTGCCAGCTGCAGGGCAATTTCGGCACCTTTGCGGTACTGGGCGGTCACGTCGGCCCCGGCAGCCGTCACCACGCGGGAACCGATGCGCTCCGCAGGCGTGCGCGGTGTGGGTAAGCCGCCGTACACTTCGGGGCAGACGGGCACCAGCTCATGCCCGGCAGCCTGCAAAGCCACTACCAGGGCCGGGCGGGCGTTATCGCCGCCGGAATATTTGCACGCAACGCCAAGCAGGCAGGTGCTGATGAGAACTTTCATGCCGGACACCACTTTCAGATAAAAATTGCGGGATGTTTAGAATATAAGGCAATACCGCATAATTCTAAGTGCCGATACGGCGAGCGAGGTGCGGC
>OLNY01003227.1_pt1 | contig 10594 bp, 7 predicted proteins | sample 1671981 | NCBI WGS metagenome assembly OLNY01 (sample SAMEA3136632, study PRJEB25190) | human gut metagenome | biome: human gut; feature: human-associated habitat; material: faeces | place: Austria | collected 2013 | reverse complement strand
TGATGAATATAGACAATACATCGAAAAAGATAAGGCTCTTGAAAGAAGATTCCAACCTGTTATTGTTGATGAACCATCAGTAGAAGATGCAATTTCAATATTAAGAGGATTAAAAGAAAGATTTGAAATTCACCACGGAGTTAGAATTCATGATTCTGCTATAGTTGCAGCAGCAAAACTTTCTGATAGATATATTCAAGATAGATATTTACCTGACAAGGCTATTGATTTAATTGATGAAGCTGGAGCAATGATAAGAACAGAGATAGATTCATTACCAGCAGAATTAGATGCAATTAGAAGAAGAATTGTACAGCTTGAAATAGAAAAAGAAGCCTTAACAAGAGAGAAAGATGAAGGTTCTAAGAAAAAGCTAGAAGCTCTAGAAAAGGAATATTCAGAACTTAAAGCTAAAAATGATGAAATGACAGCGAAATTTGATAGAGAAAAGGGAGCAATCTTAAAGTTAAAAGAATTAAAGGCAAAACTTGATGAGGCTAGAGGAAATCTTGAAGCAGCTCAAAGACAATATGACTATAATAAGGCTGCAGAAATTCAGTATGGTGAAATTCCTAGCTTAGAATCTGCTATTGAACAAATGGAAGTTGAAGTTAAGGAAAATTATGAAGGTGCTTTATTAAAAGAAGAGGTTACTGAAGAAGAAGTTTCACAAGTTTTATCTAGATGGACTGGTATACCTGTATCTAATTTATTAGAAGGTGAAAGAGAAAAATTATTAAGACTTGAAGATGAAATGCAAAAGAGAGTAATTGGGCAAGAAGAAGCTATTACATCTGTTACTTCTGCAATACTTAGAGCAAGAGCAGGATTAAAAGATATAAATAGACCTATAGGTTCATTTATTTTCTTAGGACCAACAGGTGTAGGTAAAACTGAGCTTGCAAAGACTTTAGCAAGAAATTTATTTGATTCTGAAGATAACATTATAAGAATAGATATGTCTGAATATATGGAAAAGCATGCTGTATCTAGATTAGTTGGAGCGCCTCCAGGATATGTAGGATATGAAGAAGGTGGTCAATTAACTGAAGCAGTTAGAAGAAAGCCTTATAGTGTAATATTATTTGATGAAATTGAAAAGGCACATGAAGATGTATTCAATATGTTCTTACAAATACTTGATGATGGTAGACTTACAGATAATAAGGGTAAAACTGTTGATTTCAAAAATACAATTATTATCATGACTTCTAATATAGGAAGTAGCTATCTTTTAGAGAATAAATGTGAAGATGGTATAGATCCACAAATAAGAGAAGAAGTAATGAATGAGATGAAAATGAGGTTTAAGCCAGAGTTCTTAAACAGAGTTGATGATATTATAATGTTTAAGCCATTATCTGAAACTGGAATAACTAAAATTATTGATATCTTTGTTAATGAAGTTGCTAACAGATTAAAAGATAGAAATATAACCTTAGATATTACACCAGAAGCTAAGCATATATTAGCAGTTGAAGGTTATGATCCAGTTTATGGGGCAAGACCACTTAAGAGATATATTCAAAATACTTTAGAAAATAAGTTAGCAAGATTAATTATTGCTGGAGAAATTAATTATGGCTCTAATGTTGTAATTGATGGTAAAGATGATGAAATTGTAATTACAACTAAATAGAAAAGGAAAAATGAAGTTGGTATACAACTTCATTTTTTTGTAAATGAAATAAAAATACAAGAAAAATGAAATAAAATAAAATTTTTTCAAAAATATATTGAAATAAGGTTTCATAAATGGTAATATAAGCATAAAGATTGAAAACGTAAACAAGGTGAGGGATGTTGAAATGATTGTATTAGAGAAATTAACAACTGAAAGTAGAAATGAAAATACATTAAATATAGACAAGGTATCAACCTTAGAAATGGTAAAAATAATAAATAATGAAGATAAAAAAGTTGCCTTTGCAGTTGAAAATGAATTAGAAAATATAGCTAAAGCTATAGATGGAATAGTAGATAGAATAAATCGAGGTGGAAGGCTTATTTATATAGGAGCTGGAACTTCAGGAAGACTTGGAATATTAGATGCATCTGAATGTCCACCAACTTATGGTGTTTCAGAAGAATTAGTTCAAGCAGGTGGAAAAGAGGCTATCTTTAGAGCTAAAGAAGGTGCAGAAGATTCTGAGGAATTAGCTATAACAGACTTAAAAGATAAATCTTTAAGTGAGAATGATGTAATTGTAGGATTAGCTGCATCAGGAAGAACTCCATATGTTATTGGAGGACTTAAATATGCAAATGATATTGGAGCTTTAACTATATCTGTTACATGTAATGGGGATTCAGAAGTTTCAAAAGTAGCTCAAATTTCAATAGCACCAATAGTTGGAGCTGAAGTAGTTACAGGTTCAACAAGGCTTAAAGCAGGAACAGCTCAAAAGTTAGTTTTAAATATGCTATCAACAGGAACTATGATAAAACTAGGAAAAGTTTATGGAAATCTAATGGTAGATGTTAAAGCAACAAATGAAAAATTGGTGGAAAGAGCAAAAAGAATAGTTTGTGAAGCAACTGGAGTCGAAAGGGGACAAGCTGAAAAAACTTTAAAAGAAACAAACTTTGATGTTAAGCTTGCAATATTTATGATATTGTCAGGATTAAATATAAATGATGCAAAAGAAAAACTGTCAAAAAATAAGGGATACATTGCAAAAGCAATGGAAATAGTTTAAAAAAATATGGGGGGAAGAGAAGATGGCAAAGCAAGGAACCATTACAAATGAAGCTATTGCAAAGAATTTAGTAAAGCTTGTTGGAGGAAAAGAAAATATTAAATCAGTTGAAAACTGTATGACTCGTTGTAGATTAGAGTTAGTAGATCCAATGAAAGCTAAAATTGAGGAAATTAAAAAAGCTGAAGGAACATTAGGTGTTGTAGAGGCTAAAGGTCAATTACAAGTTATTTATGGACCAGGAAAGGTTAATAAAATAACAGAAGAAGTTAAAAAAATAGTAGGAACTAGGGTTGTAATTGGAGAGGATGCTGTAAAAGCAACAAAGGCTAAGTTAAAAGAAAAGAATAATACAAAGTTTAAAAATATTCTTAAAAAATTAGGAAATATATTTATCCCATTAATTCCACTATTCGTTGCATGTGGACTTGTACTTGCTGTAAACAATATAGCTGGAGTTTATTTTGGAGATGCATATAAAACTACAAATGCGGCTCAAATAATAGGGTTAATAGGTAATGCAGTATTTTCAATTTTACCAATTTTAGTAGGTGTAAATGCATCTAAAGAATTTGGTTCTCAAATGCCAATGATAGGTGGAGCATTAGGTGGAGTTTTATCATCAGCAGCTCTTGCAAATATAACTTTATTTGGAAAAGCATTAACACCAAGTCGTGGAGGAATTATTTCAGTTATATTAGTTGTTGCATTAGCAGTTTTTGTTGAAAAGCAATGCAGAAAGTTTGTGCCAGATGTTTTAGATTTATTTGTAACACCATTAGTTACAATAACAGTATCAGTTTTAGCAGCATTATTTGTACTTCAACCAATAGGTGGAACTATATCAGATGCTATGGGGATATTAGTGGCGAATACAATTGCTTCAGATAATACTTTTGTTTCAGTTCTATCAGGAGCAATATCAGGTGGATTATTCTTACCACTTGTTATGACAGGAATGCATCAAGCATTAACACCAATTCATGCAGATTTAATTGCAAACGTTGGATTTACAATATTATTACCAGCTTTAGCAGCTGCAGGTATGGCTCAAGTAGGAGCAACATTTGCTGTTGTTAAGAAGACAAAAAATCAAAGATTAAAGAGAACAGCTAAAAATGGATTAATACCAGGTATTTTAGGAATAGGAGAACCATTAATATATGGTGTAACATTACCACTTGGTAAGCCATTCTTAGGAGCTTGTTTAGGAGCAGCTGTAGGTGGAGCAGTAATGGCTTTATTTAAGGTTGGAGCTGTTGCATTAGGAGTATCAGGATTACCACTTGCACTATTAATTGCAGATGGTAAGATATTACCATTCTTAGTTGGTGTTTTAGCATCATATGTAGCAGGATTTTTCTTTACGTCAATATTAGGCTTTGAAGATCCAACAGAATAATTTTTAGACTAGATAAGGAGCAGTAGATATTTGATATTAATTACTGCTCTTTATTTATGAATTTTTCATGCTTTAAAACTATATTATATTAAAGGGTAAATAATAAATGTTATGAAAATATTTTAAGTAATTAAATAAATTAAGTGGTTTAAGAGGGGTTAGGTGAAGAGATGATATCTAAAAAGAGAATATTTAGTATAGCAATGGCTTTAACATTTATGACATCTATAGTAAATATACCTTATAAGAATATCACTGCAACAATGAATTATGGAATTATAAGAGATGCGGGTAATATAAATACACAAGGCTTACAAGCAGATTTAACACTCCCTGATTGTTTGGATTATGTTGATGATACTTTAATAATTAATAATATGTATACCTTCAAAGGATATAAGGGTCAAGGAAAGTTATATATAACTACTGAGAACCTAGAAAGTGTAAGAGTATTTATAAATGGTAAAGAAATAGATGTTACTAAAGCATGTCAAAATAATGGTAAAACATATGAAATAGATTTTTCTGATATATCAGAAAATGATAGAAATACTATTCAAGTAACAAACTTCGTACCTGATACAGGAAAGGTAAAAATACAAATACCATATCCACAGGTTATTGAAGGTAGTGCAGAATCAGTAGGAATGAACCAAAGCACTTTAGATTTAATAGATACAATTATAAATAATGATATTAAATACGGATTTACAAGTGCCCAAGTAGCTGTAATAAAAGACGGTGTTATGGTTAAAATAGTGCTTATGGTAATGTGAATTCATACAATCAAGATGGTACATTAAAAACAGATTCTAATGAAGTTACAACGGATACATTATATGATATAGCATCAAATACAAAAATGTATTCAACTAATTATGCAATTCAAAAGTTAGTAAGTGATGGAACTATAAAGATTTCTGATAAGATAACTAAGTTCTTCCCGGAGTTTGTAGATGGTGAAAATGATCCCATAAAAGGAAAAGCTAATTTAACAATACAAAACATATTAGAACATCAAGCTGGTTTTCCTGCAGACCCACAATATCATAATAATAAATTTAATCAAGAAACACAAAAACCAGATCAAAATGTAGATAACCCTTTATATTCTCAAGACAAAGAAACTACGAAGGAAATGATTTTAAAAACACCACTTCAATACGAGCCAGGAAGTAAGACTGTTTATTCAGATGTAGATTATATGCTTTTAGGTCTTATAATTGAAGAAGTAACAGGAATGGATTTAGATGATTATGTAGAAAATACATTCTATAAACCATTAGGATTAAAGAACATAGTTTATAATCCGTTAGAAAAAGGTTTTGAAAAGGAAAATATAGCGGCAACAGAACTTAATGGTAATAGTAGAGATGGTGCAATAAGTTTTGAAAATATTCGTGATTATACTATCCAAGGTGAAGTACATGATGAAAAAGCATATTATTCAATGGATGGAGTTTCAGGACATGCAGGATTATTTGCAAATGCAGAAGATTTAGCAAAATTAGCTCAAGTAATGTTAAATGACGGTGGATACGGAAATAATAAATTCTTCTCTAAGAATACAATTGATGAATTTACAAAGAGAAAATCATCAAGCCCAACATGGGGATTAGGATGGTGGAGAGAAGGAGACAACGGAAGAGTATGGTATTTCGGAACTCAATCATCAGAAAATACTATAGGACATCAAGGTTGGACAGGAACATTAACAGTAATAGATCCAGAAAGTGAGTTAGTAGTTGTATTATTAACAAATAAAATAAACTCACCAGTTATAGATAATACTAAAAATGCTAATACATTCTTTGGAAATAAATTTACAACTGCAACATTAGGGACTATTCCAACATTAGTTTATGAATCAATAATTCATGATAATAATGAAGCATTAGATGCTAATGTATCACAAATGGTAACTGAAAACTTGAAATTATATAATCCTACAAGCTATCTTGGTGAAGCAGTTTTACAATCTGTATATTCTAAAATTGATACAGCAATAACTATTGCAGAAGAAAGAGGTACAGAAGATAATTTAAGATATGCAAGAGAAGCGGTTGCTAGATTAGATGTTGAAAAACATCATGAACAAATAATTATTTTTAATGAAAGACTTAAAAAGTTAAATCTTGAACCGGTAGAAGTTCCAAGCTATGAAGCAGAGCTTAGTGAGTTAAATGAGTTAATTAATTCTACAAAGACTATTGTTGAAAATGGTCAAGATATAGAAGAAGGTATTCATTACCAAACTACCACATGGAATAATATTGTTAGTGCTTATGAAAATGCAGTAACTGTGGCTAATAAAGGTGAGGAAGCTAATAAGACAGAAATATTAGTTGCTATAGAAGAACTATCATTAGCAAAAGAAAATTTAGTATTACTAAATAAAACAGAGCTTAAAAAAGCTATAGAAGCAGCTACTTCAAAAGTAGAAGATGGAATATTAGAAGAAGTAGAAGAAGAAATTAAAATATCTTTCAATAATGTTTTAGAGATTGCAATTTCAGTTTATGAAAATAAGGATGTAACAGTTCAAGATATAGCAAAATCATATAATGATATTTTAGTTGAATATAAAAAGCTAGGAATTCCAGTTGGAGATATAAATAATTTAGCAGATTTAGTAAGAATGGCTGAAGAAATTGATATAGATAGATTCCTAAGTGATGGTAAAGAAGAGTTTATGAATGCGTTACAATTAGCTAATGATATTTTAGTTGTAGAAGATGCTTCAGAAATAGATGTTTATAAAATTTATGAAGAGCTATATAACTCTATGATGAATTTACAATTAAAGGCTGAAAAAGGTGAATTATGTAAAGCAATTATTGAAGCTGAAGGCATTGATTTAGATTTATACACAGAAAATAGTAAAAATATATTAGTATCTGCAATTGAAGAAGCTAAAGCTATAAAAGAAAATGAAGAAGCTACTGAAAAAGAGGTTAATAATGCTTTAAGTAATTTAAATAATGCAAGGGAGTCTCTTGTAGAAGCGGCAGATAAAACAGAACTTAAAGAATTAGTAGATAAGGCTAAAGCTATAGATGATAGTAAGTATACTACTACAAGTATAGAATTATTAAATGCAGAAATATCTAATGCTATTAGTATATTAGAAAATAATAATCTATCAATAGATGAGCAAGAAATGGTTACTGAAGCTATAAATAAATTAAATAAAACTATTGAAGGTCTTGAATTAAAAGAATCTCATCCAGGAAAGCCAGGAAGTGGTGTTGAAGATGAAGAAGATAAAAAAGAAGATGATGATAGTGGTAATGGTAATGTAAATAATGGAACTAATGGTGGTTCTAATAATGGTACAAGCAATGGGGGTGCAAATAATAATGATAAATTACCAAGTACAGGAGGTAATAACTCAATAATATATGTTGTATTAGGTTGTTTAGTAGTAGTAAGTGGAGTAATTTTATTTAAGAAAAAAAGACTTCATAATTAACAAATTAAAAGATTAAATCAAAATTTAGACTGTATTTAATTCATTAAAATAAATACAGTCTAAAAATTATATTAGGAGTTAGAAATATGAGTTTAGGTTTTTCAGTTTATTTTGGATTAGATAATACAATGGAAGAAAATATTTATTTATTAATTAATGCAGAGAAATTAGGTTTTACTAGAATATTTACATCTTTACATATTCCAGAGGCTAATTATGATAAATTAAAGGTTGAAGTAAGTGAATTTTTTAAATTGGCTAAAGAAAAAAATATGGATATAATAAGTGATATTTCTCCTAATACATTTAAATTTTTAGAATTAGAGAATATGGACTTACAAGGCTTAATGAAGTTAGGGGTAAAAACTATAAGACTAGATTTTGGTTATACAGAATATGAAATTGCAAAAATGAGTAAAAACACTTATGGTATTAAAATTCAACTTAATGCATCTACAATAACCAAAGAATTTTTTGAAAAGCTGGATAAATATGAACCAGATTATAAAAATATAGATGCTCTTCATAATTTTTACCCTAGACGTGGGACAGGAATTTCAGAAGAGTGTATGGTTAATAAAAATGAAATTTTGAAGGAAAGAGGTATTAAAGTTTGTGCTTTTGTTCAATCAAATAATAGAAAAAGAAGTCCACTAAAAGATGGATTACCTACATTAGAAGATCACAGAGATTTGCAAATTAGAGAAGCAGCTAATCATCTATTTGCATTAGGAAATGATTCGGTATTTATAGGGGATTCCCTTCCTAGCTTAGAAGAATTAACAGATTTATCAAATTTAAAAGAGGATGCTATAGAGTTAGATATTAAATTAAAGGTAAATAATGAAATTACAAAAAAATTATTAAGTGAAATTTATTCATCAAGAACTGATGAGGCTAGAGATGCTATAAGGGCAGCAGAAAGTAGAATTATTTTAGGTGAAAATATAATAGAGCCAGAAAATACAATTAATAAGGAATATGGAGATATAACTATAGATAATGTACATTATCAAAGATATATGGGAGAATTACAGATATTAAAGGTAAATCAAAAGGGTGATAAAAGAACTAATGTTGTAGCATCTATTTTACAAAATAGACTTTATTTATTAAAATATATTCGAAATGGAAAAAGATTTTATTTTAATATAATAAATAAGTAATAGGATGTGAAGAAATGAATTTACTACAGTATATAAAGCAGAATTATGATAAATTTACAGATAGAGAAAAGCTTATAGCAGATTATTTGTTACTTGAAAATATTAAAATAGTTGATATGTCGGCAAAAGAAATTGCTGAAGCAACAAAGACATCGGCACCTACAGTTGTTAGATTTGCAAAAAAGTTAGGTTTTAGTAGTTTGAATGAAATGAAAATAAAGTTATCTATAAGTTTAAATGAAAAAAAGAGTAATGGGGAGTTTGAATATTTAGATAAAGATTTAAGTACAAGAAGTATAGTTAATGGGGTGAAAAGTTCTATACACTCAATTATAGATGAAACTGTAGACTTAATAAGTGAAGAAGAATTGGATAAAGCGGTAGAGTTATTAACAAATGCTAAAACAATATATATTTTTAGTGTAGGTGTATCAAGCTTAGTTGGTTTAGATTTTTATTATAAATTAAGTAGAATAAATAAAAGATGTATAGTTCATGAGGATACGCATCTTCAAGTAACATCATCAGTACTAATGCAAGAAGGGGATGTAGCTGTAGTAATATCATATTCAGGGGAAACAAAGGAAGTATTATTATGTGCAAAAAATGCTAGAGAAAATAATGTTCCTGTAATTGCAATAACTAAAGCTAGTATTGACAATAAATTAGAGAGTTTTTCAGATATATCATTGCATGTACCATATGTTGAAAAATCATTAAGAGAAGGTGCTATGACTTCAAGAATATCTCAATTAGCTATAATAGATATGCTGTTTTTAGGTATGGCGAGAAGTAATATAAGGGATGTTGAAGAAAAGCTAGTAATAACAAGAGAAGCTGTAAAAGAATTAAGATAAAAGTAAAAAACACTCAAGATTTCATAAAGAATTCTTGAGTGTTTTTATTATGAGCTTTTAGTATTAATAATTAAGCTTGACTTTAAATAAAGCAATATCACAAAAGCTATGGAAACTATAATGGCAGAAAGTAAGAAAGGAAGTTTATTTCCTAAATCAAAAATAAATCCAGCGCTTAATGAACCAGTTACTTGACCTACTGCTTTAGATGAATTAAAGATACCCATAAGGGAACCATAGTTTTCTTTTGAGAGCTTTGTAATAATACTTTGCTGCAATGGAATATGTATAGTTGCAAATGATGCAAATATTACAGCACATGTTAAGAATAAAATAACATTGTTAGATATAACCATTAATATTAATGAAAGTGTAATACAAATAGTTATAACTTTAAATAAATTTATTTCCTTAAAATGTTTAGCCAGTAAAGGAGTAAATATTAAATTTACAATAAACCCTACAATTCCGACAAATGCTAAAAATACACCTATAAAGGTTGGTGGTAGCTTTAATACGTCCTCTATGTAATAATTAATAGTTGAGTTATAGCTTGTTGAGGCAAAGTAAAAGGCAATAACTACTATAAACATAATTATTAAATTTTTATTTAAAATATTAGAGTAATTAACTTTCTTGAAATTATATGATTTATTCTTCCAATATCAAATCCTAATTTAAGTTTCTTTTTATTTGTCAAAGATAGACCTCCTAAAATATGTTTTGCACTAAACTATAATAGCTATTATAAATATTTATGTCAATAGTAATGATGTGGAAATAAAAAATAACTTTAGACTAATATTTATCTAAAGTTATTTTCAATTGAGGAAATTATATATTTTTTAAATTTTTATGGAATATTATATAAAAATGGAAAACAAGTAATTGATAACAATACATTAACAGCTCTTACGCTATTAATTGCTGAATCAAATCCAAAAGAGAAAGAGGTTATTATAGACTTGGTAATGAATTTTTTGAATAACGAATAATTA
>OLNY01003224.1_pt1 | contig 10603 bp, 11 predicted proteins | sample 1671981 | NCBI WGS metagenome assembly OLNY01 (sample SAMEA3136632, study PRJEB25190) | human gut metagenome | biome: human gut; feature: human-associated habitat; material: faeces | place: Austria | collected 2013 | reverse complement strand
TAATACTTTTATTTTAGAAAGGATTAGATATGTATAAAAACGGATTTTCTATTATAACTGTAACTAATCGAGACTATTGTATAGAAAACATGATTAATAACTTTTTAAGACAAGAATTTAACGATAAAGAACTAATTATAGTAATTAACAATGATAAAATTAATATAGAGTATATATATAAATATATAAATAAAGAATTAAATATATTTGTTTATAAATTACCTGAAAAGACTGCTTTAGGAACATGCTTAAACTTTGGTGTTAATAAATCAAATTATAATATTATAGCAAAATTTGATGATGACGATTATTATGGTCCTTATTATTTAGATGAAGCTAATAAAGCTTTTTTAAGAGAAGGATGCTATGTTTTAGGTAAGCAAAAGACTTACTACTACTTAGAACAATATAAAAAACTTATTTTAAACAATAAAATAGCTACTTTCTATAATATAAATTTGCATTATAAAAATTAGCCATTTTGACTGTCATAAATTTTGCTTAATATGGTCATATAAAAAACATATGCGTTACAAAACCCTATTTTAAGTATACTTTATATATATTTCAACTATATATTTATTTTGTATTTATCTATAAATTTTGAACTATGTGAATCTGAGCCAAGAACCACCTTTACATTATATTTTTTGATTAATTCAGCTAAATAACCGCTTATATATACTTCCCCACAATCTTCTTTAAATAATCCTGCTACATTATAATCCAGTTCATATTCTTTTTCACTTATTAATTTGACCAATTCTTCTAGTTTTTTATTTTTTGAATAATCATATGGGAATTTTTTATTGTATTTTCTCACTAGGTTTAAGTGACCTATTCTTTTTGGTTTATATTCGCCCAAATCAGTATTTACAGCCTTTATAAGCGTGTCATAGTATAAGTTATAGACCGATTCGATTGAACCTAATAATTTTACTATTTTTTCGAATTCTTCACTGCTAAAGTCCATACAGTAATATTCATCTTCTATTTTTATCATATGTACTGACAATATGCCGTCTTCTAAATATTTTCCGTATTCATCTAACAAAGATTTTATTTCTTTTTCAAATCCTTCTACGTAATCAACCTCTGCACCTACATTTATTTTAATCCTATCTTTATATCTATCTTTTAATTTATTTACGTCATTTATATAACTCTTCAATTGCTCTAAATTTATAGAACTATCATTATTTGGAGCTGGGTCTGTAAATCCTTTTGGTAATGGAAAATGCTCAGTAAATGATATTTCATCAAGCCCTACCTTTATAGCTTTTTCTACATATTGTTCAAATTTATCATCTGTCCCATGAGGACAGTATGGTGTATGTATATGTCCATCTTTCATAATTCTTCTCCTTATTCAAAAAAAGAACAATACAATGTTACTTGTATTGTTCTTATGATTAATTACATATTTTTCTTAGCTTCAACTAACATTTCGTTAGCTTTGTTCATATATTCTATAGCTTTTTCTATGCACTGAGCTGTTTCAGTTTTACCCATAGCTTTAGCTTTTTCTACCCATTCTTGGAATCCTTCTTCATGAGATTGATTGTGGTTTACCCAATGAACTAGTAATATGTTTAAAGTTTTTTCATCTTTATTTTCTGCAACTGTTCCGTGGTCATGTCCACAACCGCATCCATCTCCGTGATCATGTTCATGAGTATGTTCGTGTCCGTGGTCATGTCCGTGGTCGTGTCCGCATCCACAGTCATCCCCGTGACTATGAGTGTGAGCATGTTCGTGTCCATGGTCATGTCCGCCGCATCCGCATCCATCTCCATGATCGTGGTGGTTTCTTATTATGTCTTTGTTAAATATCATTTTGTTTCTCCTCCAATTATTTTATGTTGAATTCTTTTTTAATAACCTTTATTGTATCTTTTATTAATAAAGATAATGGTTTATTTTCTACCCCTACTAAAGAAAAATTCTCTGGCATAATAGGTAACAATATTTTCAGGGCTTCGCTATCGCATATTGCCTCGCTTATTTTACTAGTAACCTCACCCATCATTGTATTAGGCATAGTCACTGCAATCGGTGCTACTATTATATTTGCTTTTTTAGATGATACTACTATAGCATTTTCCCCTGTAGCACCTTTATTAGCATGGGATTTCATCATTGCGCTAGTAGCAATTGAATTCGTCCCTAAAGCATATATTTCTATATATGTTGGTAACTCTTCTCTTAAAGATGATATAATTTGGGCGCCTATTCCCCCGCCCATTCCATCTATTACTGCTATTATCATGTGCTATACCTCATTTTGATATTTAATAACTAAGATAAATTTTAGTATCTAAATACTACAATTAATCTTGAGCTAATATTATTTTGTGATCTATTAATTTTATTTCTTTTATATACCCATCTAATATTTTTTCTTCACCATTTTCAAATTTTATATATAATTTTGGAATACCGCTTAAGCGATCAAAATTTCAAAATTATATTTACATTATAATTATGTACCAAAGCTTAGGTTTCTATACATAAATTTTAAAATATTTTTTATTAACATATAGTAGTATATAAATTACTAAGAAATTTGTAATTAGTTTAATTTTTATTTTGATTATAAAGCGATAAAGAGCTAACACTTATTATAAGTGCCAGCTCTTTATTAAAATATTAGAAATCAGATTGACCAGTTGTTCTTGGGAATGGTATAACGTCTCTGATATTTGACATACCAGTAATGTACATTATTAATCTTTCAAATCCAAGACCGAATCCAGCGTGCTTAGTTTCTCCGTATTTTCTAAGTTCTAAATACCACCAGTAATCTTCTTCCTTAAGACCTAATTCAGCCATTCTAGATTTTAAGACATCAAGTCTTTCTTCTCTTTGGCTACCACCGATGATTTCACCTATTCCAGGAACTAAACAGTCAGTTGCTGCAACAGTTTTTCCATCATCATTTAATCTCATATAGAAAGCTTTGATATCCTTTGGATAATCAGTAACGAATACAGGTCTCTTGAATATTTCCTCTGTTAAATATCTTTCATGTTCAGTTTGAAGGTCAATTCCCCATTCAACTGGATATTCAAAATCTTTACCACAGTTCTTTAACATTTCAACAGCTTCTGTATAAGTAACTTTTCCGAAATCAGAAGAAACTATATGATTTAATTTATCTAATAATCCTTTTTCAACGAATTGATTAAAGAATTGCATTTCTTCTGGACATTCATCCATAACGTATTTAATTACATATTTTAACATGTCTTCTGCTAATTCCATATCATCTTGTAAATCAGCAAAAGCTATTTCAGGTTCAACCATCCAGAATTCAGCAGCATGTCTAGCTGTGTTTGAGTTTTCAGCTCTGAAAGTTGGACCAAAAGTATAAACATTTCTAAATGCTAAAGCATAAGTTTCTGCATTTAATTGTCCTGAAACTGTAAGGTTAGTTTCTTTACCAAAGAAGTCTTGCTTATAATCAATATTTCCTTCTTCAGTTTGTGGAATATTGTGTAAGTCTAAAGTTGTAACTTTAAACATTTCTCCAGCACCTTCACAGTCACTTCCTGTTAAGATTGGAGTATGAGTATATACAAATCCTTGATCTTGGAAGAACTTATGGATTGCATAAGCTGCTACAGAACGAACTCTAAATACTGCAGAGAAAGCATTACTTCTTGGTCTTAAATGTGCAATTGTTCTTAAGTATTCAAAAGTATGTCTTTTCTTTTGTAGTGGATAGTCAGAGTCTGACATTCCTTCAACAACAACTTCTTTAGCTTGAATTTCAAATGGTTGTTTAGCTTCTGGAGTTGGAACTAAAGTACCAACAACCTTTATTGATGAACTAATAGGTAATTTAGAAACATTCTTAAAATTTTCTAATTTGTTATCAAAAACAATTTGAATATTTTTAAAGAAAGAACCATCATTTACTTCTATGAACCCAAATGCATTAGAAGCTCTTAAAGTTCTTATCCATCCTGAAATTGTAACTTCTTTAGATAAGTATTCATCAGTGTTTCTATAAAGTGATTTTACTAAAACTACGTTTTTCATAATAACCTCCTGTTAAAAAAATACGATCTGTTAAGTTATATGAACATTGCTCTTCTCAACCTAAGGAAATACAATAAGTTTGCGAGACTAAATAATACCCCCTTTGAAAAGGAGAGAAGAACAATGAGCAAAACTAATATAAAATGCCCACGCTGTAATTCTGATAAACTATATAAGTTTGGTATGAATAAGCAGGCTAAACAAAAGTATCAATGTAAGCAGTGTAAACGCCAATTCGCCATAGGCGACGGTGACGGACGTCCTAAACTTAATAGTCCTAAATGTCCTAGATGCGGTAAGGGAACTTACTTTATAACCGATAGATTACCTTCGTATAATGAAGCTGCCGCTACAGTATTGCCAAATACTGAACATTTACCTGTAGCTCCAATGTCTAGTGACGTAAATAATAACTTAATAGAATCATTTAACAAGACATTTAAAGCTTGGTATAAAGCTAAAAAAGGATTTAACTCTTTTGATAAAGCTAATAACCTAATTTACTTATTTATCTTTCACTATAATTTTATTAGACCACATGGATCATTAAATAACTGTACTCCAGCAGAAGTTGCTGGCTTCGCTAGCGATAGCTTTGCTAAAAACTCTTGGTTCTCAGCAGCTTAATTAAACTTAATACCTTTATTTAACCTGCAAAAAATCAATTTTATTGCAGGCTTATTAGCCATGCAATAAAACTTTTAAACTTATATAATTTTCAAAGAGCGAGCAATTCTATGAAAAATCAAGCTATTTTTTCATATCAGCTTAACAGATTCAAAAAATATTTTATTATTTTCAAATTTAAATAAAAGCAATAAAAAAATCCCTTCATCCCTAAAAAATGGGACGAAAGGAATTACTTACGTGGTACCACCCAAATTGCCTATAAAAAGGCCACTTAGTAAATTAATAACGACATTTAGCCGTCTAAGCCTAATTAAGTGAAATTCCAAATTTGAATTTGGCTAATGGAACTTACACCTTTGACGTTTAGGAAAAGGTGTTTCCTTTCTCACTTGTTCAGTTAGAAACTCAGAGATGTTCTTCACAGTTGATATCGTATAAGGCTTACACCATCCCTTACTCGCTAAAACTACCTTCAAAAGTTACTCTTCTCATCATAGTCAGTAAAATTTTGTGATTTTATTAATACGATTTTACAATACTTTGCTAACATTTGCAACTCAATTTCATAATATATAGTTAAAGAATATTTTTTGGAGGAAATAATGGCTAAAAAGGATTTTTTACAACAGAAATATTGTGAAATCAATCAGCTTAAAAATTTATTGCAAACATATCCAAAAGAATATTGTGAGACAATAATTAAAGTAATGGAAAAGGTGTTTGATGAAATTGCAGAGTATTTAGAGGAAGAAAAAGATAAAGTAAAAACTATAGTTAAAAAGATACAACCACAAAGGATTTTTACAGTAGAAGAATTAGCTAAATATAATGGTAAAAATGGTGCAAAGGCTTATGTAGCTGTTGGAGGAATAATATATGATGTAACAGCCATCTCTAAATGGAGTGGAGGAAATCATTATGGTATAACAGCAGGAAAAGTGTTAGATAAGGAATTTGCTCAATGCCATTCGAATAAGTTAGCTATAATGGAATATGCTGTAGCTGTAGGGGTATTAGATAATATTAATAAAGATTCTAAGTCTAAGATAAAAAATGATTCTAAGAGCAGAGATGAACTAAGATATTATAAGATTGAGGATATAGCTAAGTTTGATGGGAAAAATGGCACGTTAGCTTATATAGTGGTTGATGGAACTGTATATGATGTTACATCTATGAATCAATGGATTAGTGGAAGTCATTATGGATTAACTGCAGGCAAAGATTTAACGGAATATTTTAAGACATGTCATAAAAATGAGACAGATATATTAAAGAAGCTACGCATTGTAGGAACAATAGTAGAATAAAAGTTCAAAACATTTTTTAGAGAAAAAGTAAAAGTGAATAGTAAAGAGGTAAGGGATAATTTAACCTTAACTTTTATCTATTCACTAGTACTTAGTTTAGTTTGAAGTTTAATAATAAGATTATTCTTTCCCTGTTTCATAAGAAGAAGTAATTGATGCAGGAAAGTTTAACATAGTACAATCTTTAACTATTCTTTTAAATTCATAGTCTAAATATCTAAATGTAACCTTAACTTCACTATTATCAGTAATTTCAATTATTGCATATGTAGGATTAGGCTTTCCTATTTTAGGTTTTCCAACACTACCAACATTAATAAGTAGTTTATTTCCAAATTTTTTTGCACATGGTATGTGAGTATGAGCGCATACTAAAACATCATCTTCTAATTGTTCCATAATTTCTAATGTGTTAGGGGCATCTTCGAATAAATAATCATTAATTGCATAAGGACTTCCGTGAGTAAAAAGAAAATTAACTTTATTAAATTTATATTTAAGTGAAGTTGGCAATGAGTCTAAAAAATATTTGTTTGCAACTCTAACTTCGTTACTTGCCCAAGGGAGAGCAAAGGAGTTTATTGTAGTGTTTCTAATATATGTAAAGTCGCCATCTACAACTGAAGCATCATAGTTACCTTTTATGCAAGGAATTTCTCTTCTTTTTATTAAGGCTACAACTTCATTTGGATGAGGTCCATATCCAACTAAATCCCCTAAACAAATTATTTTATCAATATTTTGATCATCTATATCTTCAAGAGCTTTCATTAGTGCGTATATATTCCCATGAATATCTGATATAACTGCTAATTTCATTTTACTATCCTCCAATTATTTAAAGTTAAACTATATATGGTTATTACCAAAAAATAGAGATTTAATTTATAAAATAATTATATCACTATAAATAAAAAAAATGATAAAAGTAAGAAATTAAATTATGGATAATATGAAAATTTTAAGTTATTATAAAAACAAGAAGAGAAAAATAGTATATGGAGGTGTTACATATGAAAGATTCTAGAGTTAAAAAAGTACTAATTAAAATGGAGGAAAATAAAATTCCTCAATTAATAGTTACTTCAGCAGAATCTATATTTTATTTAACAGGAAAAATGATTCGTTCAGGAGAGAGACTAATAGCTCTTTATTTAGATTCAAATGGTAATCATAAGTTTATAGTAAACAAGTTATTCCCTATAAATGAGGATTTAGGGGTGGAAATTGTTTGGTATGATGATATAGAAAATCCAATAGATAAATTATCTAATATAGTTAGAAAAGGTGAAGTATTAGGAGTAGATAAAAATTTACCATCACATTTTTTAATAGATCTTATGGGGAGAAATGTTGTAAGGACATTTGTTAATTCATCACCTATTATAGATACTTTAAGAATGATAAAAGATGAGGAAGAAATTCAAATAATGAAGGAATCTTCTAGAATAAATGATGCTGTTATGTTAAAACTTTGGAAAAACTTAAAGTCTGGTTATTCTGAAAAGTATTATGCTAATATGTTATCTGAAATTTATGAAGAAGAAGGGGCTTCTGGATTTTCATTTTCTCCGATAATAGCAACAAGTCCTAATGGAGCAGATCCTCATCATGGAACAGGAAAAGAGAAAATTAAAGATGGGGATAGTGTAGTTTTAGATATTGGAGGAAAGTATAAAAATTACTGTTCAGATATGACTAGAACTGTATTTATAGGTAAGGAGCCAAGTAAAGAGCATGCTGAAATTTACAATATAGTAAAGAATGCAAATGAAAATGCAATTTCTATCATTAAAGAAGGGGTTAAATTTTCAGATATAGATAAAGCGGCTAGAAACTTAATAACTGATGCTGGATATGGAGAATACTTTACACATAGAACAGGACATAGTATAGGAATTGAATGTCATGATTTTGGTAATGTAAGTTCTGTTAATGATGATGAAGTTAAGGCTGGTATGATATTCTCTGTTGAACCTGGAATCTATCTTAAGGATAATATAGGCGTTAGAATAGAGGATTTAGTTCTTGTAACTAAAGATGGATGTGAAGTTTTAAACTCTGTTAGTAAGGAAATAACTATATTATAGACTTAGAATAATGAAAAGTTATATGATATAAGAATAACAGAAGATGATTTAGTTAATTTTATTAGTTAGACTTACATCTTTGATGTTAGCAAAATATATTATTTTACCTTAATATATAGGTAATATTATGAAAATAAAAGCTCCGACTCTGACGAATTGGAGCTTTATTTTTCTATATTATTTCAATAACTTTATTCATTAAGTTTATGAAATCATTTTTAACTCTAGTAGAAGTTTCTATAACTTCTTCATGATTTAGTGGTTGGTCTAAAATACCAGCAGCCATATTTGTTAAGCAAGAAATACCAACTGTTTTAATACCACTGTGATTTGCAACAATTACTTCAGGAACAGTAGACATACCAACGGCATCTCCCCCCATAACTCTAGCAAATCTTACTTCAGCAGGAGTTTCATATGTAGGTCCTGGGAACATAACATATACTCCTTGCTGTAAATTAATACCTAATTCTTTACCAGCTTCTAAAACTTTATTTCTAAGCTCTAAGTTATAAGCTTCAGACATATCAGGGAATCTAGGTCCAAACTCATCAATATTATGTCCAAATAAAGGATTTGCTCCACAGAAGTTAATGTGGTCAGTAATAACCATTAAATCTCCTGCATTAAAATCTTTATTAACAGCACCAGCTGCATTTGTAACTATAAGTTTTGAAACACCTAATAATTTCATTACTCTTACAGGGAAAGTTACTTTATCTAAAGAATAACCTTCATAATAATGGAATCTTCCTTGCATAGCAACAACTTGTTTATTACCAAGTTTACCAATAACTAATCTTCCAGCATGACCTTCTACAGTTGAAGTAGGAAAATTAGGAATATCAGAGTAGTTATAGTATTCAGCGTCTTCTATTGTATCTGCTAATGATCCAAGACCAGAACCAAGGATTAATCCTATTTCAGGCTTGTATTTGCTTTGTTTTAAAATAAAATCAGCTGACGCTTTAATTTGAGTTAATAAATCCATAAAATCACCTCTTTATTTATCTTGAGTTTTATTTAAAAGCATCTCTCCAACTTTAACAACATCTCCAGCACCTACTGTAAGCACTAGGTCTTTAGGTTGGATTTTTGATGCTAAATAATCAGCAACTTCTTGATGGCTATGAAGGTTAATACAATTTAATCCTGTTTTTCTAATAGCATCTCCAAGTTCATCAGAAGATACTAATCCAGTATCTTTTTCTCTTGCAGCATAGATATCCATTAATATTAATTCATCAGCACAAGAGAAGCAAGTTGTAAATTCATCAAAAAGTGTTTTTGTTCTAGTATAAGTGTGTGGTTGGAATACACAATATGTTTTGTTGTGATCAATAAGTTGTGCCGTAGATAATGTTGCTTTTATTTCAACTGGATGATGAGCATAATCATCTATTATAGTAGCACCTTTAAATTCACCCTTGTATTCAAATCTTTTATGGGCACCCTTACAATCAGCTAATCCACTAATTATAGCTTCTTTAGGAATGTTTAATATTAGTGAAGTACAAATAGTTGCAAGTGAATTAAGTATATTATGCTTACCAGTTGTATTTAGTGTTACATCAAATAATTCTTCACCATCTTTACAAACTGTAAATGTAGCACAACCTTTATTATTGAATGAAATATTATTTGCAGTTACATCACCTTTTGTAAATCCATAACTTAGAGTATTACACTTTGCATAATTAAGAACTTCTAATACTCTATTATCCTCTGCACAACCAACTAGATATCCATCAGCTGGAATTAAATCAGAGAATTTTTTAAAAGTATCTTCAATATGGTTTATATCTCTGTAATAATCTAAGTGATCAGCATCGATATTTAATATTATTCCTATATAAGGATAGAATTTTAAAAATGAAGCTTTATATTCACAGGCTTCTGTTACGAAATATTCACTTTCACCAATTTTATAATTTCCATGAATAGCATCAACATCTCCACCAACTAATATTGTAGGATCAAGATTTGCATTTAATGTTATGTGAGAAAGCATAGAAGTTGTTGTTGTTTTTCCATGAGTACCAGCAACAGCAACGTTATATTTATGGCCCTTCATTATATAGCCTAAAAATTCAGCTCTATCCATTAATTCTATATTTTTATTTTTTGCTTCAATTATTTCAGGGTTAGTAGAAGGAATAGCAGCAGTATATACTACTAAATCAACATTTTTTAGGTTTTCACCTTTATGCCCTATGTAAATTTCAGCACCAGACGCTCTTAATTTATTTAAAACTTCAGATTCTTTAGCGTCAGATCCAGATACCGTAAATCCTTTTGTTAATAAGACTGCAGCAAGTCCACTCATGCTTCCCCCGCCGATTCCAATAAAATGTACTTTTCTATTTTTACTTGTATTCAAATCAAAAGACAATATATCAACCCCTTTAATTATAATATGAGATTCCTATTTTTAATATTTAATGAGAATACTATATGTAACTTCAATTAACTAAATCAAAGATTTAGAATCTTTATATGAAACACACTACTCACGTTGTTCGTAGGTGT
>OLNY01003219.1_pt1 | contig 10612 bp, 17 predicted proteins | sample 1671981 | NCBI WGS metagenome assembly OLNY01 (sample SAMEA3136632, study PRJEB25190) | human gut metagenome | biome: human gut; feature: human-associated habitat; material: faeces | place: Austria | collected 2013 | reverse complement strand
AATTATATAAAATTGAGTGAAATTATATAAAATTGAGTGAAATTATATAAAATTGAGTGAAATTAAGTAGAGTGGGTGGCACGGGACCCGACCTATATCACTTTCATCTTCTCTCATTACCGCTATCCTCATCGTCATCCGCACATATAAACATAAAAAAAAGAACTCTATTTCTAGAGTTCTTAATTCTTTAGCTCTTGATATGATAGTCTGCAAAATGCAGGCTATCTATTTAATCATTTAAGTGCTTTAAAAAGTCATTGATTGCCGCATCAATATCTTCAGGTTTATTATTTTCACTTCTTTTTACTCTTACTCTTGGTTTTTCAGCAGAAGCAAATCCAACCTTTGGAATAAAACCACTTGATGCTCTTTCTTCTTTCATAGTTTCAACAAAATATTTAGCCATAGTATCCATCATAGGGTCCTTCGCAAAGTCAGTTCTTTCCGCCTCAGTAATAACACCTTCTCTTACTAAAATGTTTTCAAGAGATGTCATCATATCACAAATGTCTTTCTTATTCTCTGCATGTCTATTGTTATTGTCACGTGCGGCAATCTGTTCATCAATAACTGCCATAATTTCTGCTTTTGTTGCACCTTCTGCTATCATAGTTGAAATATCTTTTACCATTTTTATTACCTCTTATTTCTTTCTTTATCTTATATATATATTATACTAAAAATTTTTATAAAATTCAATTGGGAAGAGTGAACTGAATTTTGTTATATTATTGTGCTATTGATTTGGCGGAAAATGTTAGAATATAAGTTTTATGAATAAGACTTAGAGTAAGCAAAAGTGCTAAAATTTTTTAGGCTTAAATTGTTAAGTTGCACTCTTGAAAAAATAAACACTGAAAAATGGAGTGAGAGAAAAAGTTTTTGCTATATTATTCTATTGATAAACGGGCAGGAAATGTTAGAAATATAGTTTTATGGAAAAGACATTAGAAATATTATAATAAGGCGGAGAAAGGCAGCGGGAATATTTTAGTCTTTTTTTATTATTATATCATAAATTTTTATAAAAATCAAATTTAAAAATAGGGAGTTCAAAACACTCAGAATTGGCGGCCATATGCGGAGATGCCGGTAAAGGATTTCGGGACGCGGCAGAAAAAAATATACAAGTTCAAACACTCAGAAAAATTCGCCATATAGAGTATGGGACTGGGACTCGGAGCCTGTCGCTCGCTCAGGCTCCGACAATTATAACACATTTGTTACCATTTGTCAATAGTAAATTTTCACAAAAAAATACACAAAAACTGTATTTTTTCAACAATTTTTGTGCATTTTTACTAATTTTTTTTATATTTTTTAAACAATTTGGATAAAAAGGGGAAGGAGGTTGCCCCTTTTCGCCCTTTTATACTACTTTTCAGTGATTTCTACACCTTTTACAGCGAAAAATGACTTTTTCTTGATGATTTTCTTCTGAATTTTCTCATTTTCATACATTTTCTTGCAAAGAGCAGATAATTTCTGATTTGAATAAGCATTTAATTCATCAGTTTTCATCATTTCTGTAATTGTCATTCCGACACCCGCATTTTCAAGAACTGAATAGATAGTTTCCATAATTTTCTCATTTTCAATCTGTGTCTTTGTTGGTTTACCTGAACCACTTCTCTTATTATTTAAGAGTTCAATTTCATGTTCACAGAAAGCAATAATTTCTTCTTCAGTTGCAACTCTTTCTTTGCCCTCTGCCATTTTCATAATTTCTTCATACATTGTTCTTTTAGTTCTTTTTATCATCTTTTCCATATTAAAACACCTCTTTCTTTCTTTACTTTACATAGTAATTATAACATTTATTTTTGATTTTGTCAAGACTTTTTTATTTTTTAATTTTTTATATTTGAGTGCCTTGACTCTCACTCCTTATATAAGTATTATATTACTTTTTAGCCTTTTTGTCAAGTATTTTTTTTCTTTCTTTTTCATACTTGCGATGATAGGCTAAAACATCGTGTTTCCAATGAGTTTCTTTAGTCCACATAATATTCTCCTTTCTTTGGCGATAGACCTTTACAAGAACCCAATCCTTTTGTTAAGTCCTTGTAAAGAACTCTATCTCTTATCTATGTATATAGTATAGCATAATATTTTAATAATTACAATTAGTAAAATTTCACAATTTTGGGAAAAAATTTTTGTGCAAAATTACTATTGACATCAGAGCGAAAAAGTGGTATAATAAAATATTACCCAAACACGCAGCGTTTCAACCGGAAACGCTGCGATGAGTCCTGTCAAGGTCACATATTGTATGTAACATATCACATATTATAGTATGTGACCTTGTATGTAACATATCACATATTATAATATGTAACATAGTACGTGACATATCACATATTATAATATGTGACCTTGCGTGTAACATATCACATATTATAATATGTAACATAGTACGTGACATATCACATATTGTATTTAGATAAAAGTCACTAATACCGGCTCCCCCGCACTCATACAATATGTAACATTGAAAAAAATAAAAAATGCAAGTAGTATTGAATACTACTTGCACTTGTTGTCATTACTTCTTTTTACGATGTTTGATTAATTTAATCGTGTAATCATTACCACCTTTTGTAAAATGTAATTCAACTTCATTTTTGCGTTCCACATTGTTACTAATTGTTTGTAATGTTGGAACTATTAAATTTAAAATTTCAAGTTTTTCTGTATCAACTTTGCGTTCCCTTTCGGTAGGCTTGCGTTTTTTTGTTAAGTCTTTCTCATACCTGCGTTTTAAGGCTTTAGCCTTATTTTCCATTTCTGCCATTTCTTCATTACAGTAGTCTGAATTATCTTCTTCCCATAGTTGGGTGGCTTCTTCCAATGTTAAAGAATGACGTTCCATTAAACCCTTAATTTCTTTGGCTTTTTCTTCTGCCTTAGTCATTTTTTTATCAACTCCTTTTTTAAGACTTTAAGGGGATAACCTTTGTGGCTATCCCCATAGCCTTTAGGCAATTTTGAAATATGAAACTTTTTTTACTTTGGTATTGACTATCTTACACTCATTTACTAACTGATGACATAAAACTGAAAGTTTCTGATTTGAATAATTTTCTAAACCGTCAGCAGTCATTAATTCAGAGATTGTCATAACTTCGTTTACATCTGTTAAAACTTCAAGAATTTTTGCTTTAATCTTTTCATTTTCAATCTGCGTTTTTGTTGGCTTTGAATTGCTACGTTTCTTATTAAGTAATTCAATTTCTCTTTCAATGAAAGCCTTAAATTCTTCATAGTTCTCAATGCTGTCTTTGTGATTTTCAATCACTCCTAAAAGTCCGTTAAAATAATCTCTCTTTGTCATTTTTTTGTTTGTCATAATACATTACCTCTTTTCTTAAATTTTTTATTTGGTGGGTTGCAACTCCATTCCCTTGACACTATCTATTATAGCACTTTGAAATGGAATTGCAACCCTTTTTATTAAATTTTTTTATTTTTTTTAAAAGTTTGCATTTTCAAGTTTTTCAAGTTCTTTCATAATCTTCTTCCAATATGCCCCACCTTTTTCAAAACCGTTATTATTTTCAATGTAATTTAATAACAATTCATATAATGGTTCAACGTATTTATGATTTGTGTCTATTGCATAATCTATAGTTGAACCTAAATCCCTAAACGGAAACGCATACAATGTAGGCTCAATTTTGCCCTTTTTTAAGGCTCTTGTTAAAATCTGGCTTTCAATTAGTGCGTCCGATAAAGCAGTATGGTCTTCAATAAAATCATAGTTTTTCATTAAATACTGAAATGACGTTTCGGCTGATGATTTGAAAAATACCACACTGTTTGTCACATAACCTCTATCAAGACAAAAGTTTCTGTATTTATTGATGTTTATTAAACGCTCGCAAGCAATACACCATAAGTCAGCTATAGGGTACTGTACGCCCCTTAATTCAAAATATGGATTTAGATACTCTTTATTTTTAGCATTACTGCGATTATTAAGAATGTCCTCACAACTCTTTTTTTGTCTATCTTCCCATTTCTGATAGTCACTTGAATATAAAGCCTTGATATAACGTTCAGTAAATGGTATTGCCTTTTTAAAATCAAAACACGCATTGTAGGCAGCTGAAATATCAACTTTTTCAAGGTCTGCGATAAATAACTTCATAATGTTATTCCAGCAATCAACTTTAATCTCGCCTTTTTCTAACAATTCCATATAAATAGGTCTTTTATTTCTGTAATAAGCAGTATTGAAAATATTAGGAACAAAGAACGTTTCCTGAACTAAAAAGTTTTCTGTTTTTACGATATTACCTTGTCTGTCGGTAACGCTCCAACCAATATCATATACTAAAGGTTTAGCAATCGCAATTTTCTGTTTTTGATTAGCATTTTTGCAAATCTGATTTGCAAATGGAATTGCTGCCGTTTCGGTGTCTACTGTTAAATAAAATTTCTTATTCATTTTGTTACCTCTCTTTATTAAATTATAAATGTATACTGTCAAAAGTGGAGTTGCAATCCCTTGTGTCTCTTGACAATATTAATATTATCATATCTTGCGAGGAATTGCAAGCACTTTTTTAATTTTTTTAAAATTTTTTATTAATTTCTGTAATATTGTATTTTACTTTGTATTCTTTTAGTATGTTTTCAATAATAGAACTATCCTTTTGATTTTCACTAAAAACATCAATGTTATAATAAGTCTGTTTTTTGTACTGAACGGGGTTCATTACATAAGAAATACTAAACTTTTCTAATTTTTCTACTAAAGTATTATCTTTAGTAGTAACGGATATTTTCCATAAACAATCTTTTTTTGTTTTTTCTAATAACCACATTGAAACATACACCCCTATTATATTAGTTACAATAGTAACTGTAACAGTAGTTATTAAGTCTAAACTCGCTAACTGTTTTACTACAATAGCATAAAAACCATAAGTTATCGCATTAATAATGGTTGCCACACCTTTTGACGCTTTAACTGTTAAAATGGTTTTTAATGTAGATAACATTACATTGATTAAACTACAAATAAAAAAAACAATAGTTGCAAATTCGATAATCATAAAATATTACCACCTTTCTTTTAAAATATTAAATTGTAAATGTTTAAGTGCTTTGTCTATCAAGCACAAGTCTATTATATCAAATGCATTGCAAAAAACAATACTTTGTTATCATTTTAATCAACTTTAGCAGATTGCACAAAAATGCGGGGTTGGGGATATTATTTTTTGTGCAATCATACAAAATTTTTCAATTGAAAATTTTGTGCAAAATGACGATAGTTTAATCTAACTGCCGTTAGTTTTAACTAATTTTTGTTTGTGAAGTCTAACTTGCGTTAGTTACAACTAACTTAAATTAGGGGCAGTCTAACTAAAATTAGTTTAACAAAACTTTAATGAGAGGTGACTAACTAAAGTTAGTTACAACTAACTTAAATTAAGAGTAACTAACTTTAGTTAGTTTAGGCTAACTGGGGTTAGTCAAGCCTAACTAGAATTAGTTGTGTCTAACTTTTGTTAGATTAAAATACATCAATCAACTTGATGTTTTTTATGGGATAAAATAAGTCAAGGTTCTTGATGTATTTTAATCAATTTAAAACCCGAACGTATGTTCGGCTTGACAACTCGGCTCGTCTCAACCATCGACGAGCCGACAAACATCTGAAATATATGAGTCTATAGAGTCCCATTTTATTATAGCATACCCGCCGCACTTTGTCAAGTAGTAATTTTGCACAAAAAAGCAAGTCACATTTTGTGCAACTTGCCTATTGATTTTTTATTATTCACCACTCCACCTTTTTACAACTCTAGTTACTGCATCTAATTGAGAGGTTAAACTTGATACTCTATTTTTAACCCATTCAAAACATTCTGCTTTTACTACATCAGGCTCCATTTCTTCCCACGCAATCTCAAATGATTCCATATCTCTTAATGTAACTAAATATACATTTTTACCAATGGGTTTATCAAGATAAATTTTATAATAATCTTGTGAATTTAATCCTACAAATGTACCTAATCTGCCATTACTTTTTAAATGTTTATCTGCTATTTTTACTCTTGTACCTTTTTTTAGCATATTATCGCCCCCTTATTTTCGCACTGATATAATTTGAAATTTACCATATACTATTTTAATTGGCTTTTCATAATCTTCATTCTTTAATGTAAAGGTTTCACCTGTTTCAATATTAAAAATTTGAGATTCTCCATCTGCAATCATATAGACTTTTGTTGATTCATCTTTAAAAACAAAAGTGTCTCCATCAGTTAAGCCCTCTCCATGGATTGTTAAATCTTCATCACATTCTAATATATTCTTAAAATTTACTTCCATATTATTTTACCTCTCTTTCATTTGATATACATATTATAGCATAAGGGGTTGAATTTGTCAACCCCCTATTTTTTATTTTTTATCTTTCCCTTAATGTATGTGTCACGATTGTATGACTGCAATTATCACAAGTATAATAATATTTATAATCACCATTGTTATGATGTTCTACATCAGTAAGTTTATAAGGTTGGTTGCACTCTATACAATATCCATTGTTCCATTCTTCATCATCACTTTTATTTTGTAATAATATTAGTCCACTAATGCTACAACCGATAGCAAGTGCGAGGATGATTCCAACTATCCACTTTATTGTTGGCTTACTATTCTCAATAATAGTATTTACAATGCATAATGCTATAAATCCACCAACTATTATACTAAATAAAATTGCCATAATAATAAACTCTACTATACAATTCATTTCTAATACCTCTCTTTCTTTTTATTTCAAGGGGTGCCACAAGCACCCCCTCTTGTCTTTGTTTAAATTTGATAATCTTCTTCAATCATTTTATCAATTTCTGCGATATATTGCAATGCTACAATTCTATCTCTCTTGATTATTTCACTAAACACTTGCCAAGCCTCGTGATATAGTTCATCATCTGCGGCGATTTCTTTAAACACTTCTGGAGTTTCGCCATCTGGTACTACAGACAACCAATTATTCAAAGCATAATCATCTGCATATCCTACTACTACATTGTGCATTACTGTTAATCTTTTTTCTCTCATATTAATTACTTCTTTCCTTTATCTTATGTGTCTATTATATCAAAATAACAAAATAATACAATGATATTTTTTATCCTTTTTTACCAAAATCCTTGATTATTTTTAACCACTTTTTCGGGATTAAAAAAGGTTAAGCAAATTGATTTATTTTAAGATAAAAACGTTTCAAGCGTCGCTCTGATGCACAATTCGGCTCGTGGACAAAAATAAGGTCCAATGTCCACGGTCCGGCTTAATAAAACAAGAGTTTCAAACAACTAATTTGAGTTAGCCTATAGTAACTAAAGTTAGTTACACCTAACAAGAGTTTCAAACAACTAATTTGAGTTAGCCTATAGTAACTAAAGTTTGGCACTTCTAACTTCAGTTAGTCTAGACTAACCATAGTTAGGCACCACTGATTAAAATTAGACTAAACTAACTATAGTTAGATAACACTAATAACAGTTAGTCAAGACTAACTTCTGTTAGTCACAACAAAAAGTTAAAAAGGGTTTCCCCTTTTTAACAATATATCAATTTCATTGTTCGCCATTGTAAAATGCTTATTTGATTTTTTTCTCTTCCTAACTGTAAAGCGTCTCTTTTTGTGGTTACTCTATGGCTTTTATCTATATAATAGATACCATTTTCAAACCACACACCACAATTCCCGCCGTATGCCCTAACGGCTTTTATAGCTTCCTGTGGGTCTGTGGTTTCTATTCCCTCTGTTGCTACCTGATAGCCTGATTTATAAGTGATACACTTACCACCTTTTGATGTCAATCCGTCATTATTTTGTAGTTTTTTAATTGTTCTAATATTAATCATCTTATTAGCCTCCTATATCTTTCTATCTGTATACAATTATATAGTATACTAACCTAATAGTCAAGCACTTTTTTAATTTTGGGATAAAATTATTTAATTGAAAAAATTTCATTTTTTTCTCTTGACAACTTGATACATATATGATATAATTTTTCGGCTCCGAACGTACGTTCGGGTAGACCGAACACACAAAAATAAAAAGTGGCATTTATGCCACTTTAGATATTAGCCAGCAGACAAAAAAATTATTTTTTTCGTATGCTTTCCAGTACTTAATCACTGTTTTATTTTCAAGTCCTAAGTTAGTTATTAGTCGGTTACCTATTTCAAAATATTTTTGTTTCATTTTAAACACCTCTTTTTTATTGTGTGGGGGCTTTTCAGCCCCCCCCTTTTTTTTTATAAATTTGTTTTTCTTTCCATAAATATTTCTATTATTTTGTAAAGGTATTGAAAATCAATATCATTTTTTTCTATTTCTATTTTTTTAAACCCTATTGAGTTATATAAAGTTATTGTATAACAGTCTACATTAGCAAAAATAGCAATAAAAGCAAAATCTCCAATTGATTTTATACAATTCAAATTAAATGATTCAATATTTTTATTACTATATTGTGGGTATGCCATTTGTAACTGTCTGCCAATTTCTTCAACTTTCTTAATTCTTTTTGTAAGATTCATCATTTTGTTTTACCTATCAGCGACCCCTTGGTCGCTCCCTTTCTTTATCTTATGTAAACATTATACAGCTTTTTTTTGGTTTTGTCTATAGTTTTTACAAAAGTTTTTTAACTTTAGCAATTTGCACAAAAACAGATAAAGTTTACAGCAAAATTTTTGTTAATATTTACTATTGACTTTTAAAATCAATAGCAAATAGTAACAAAAATTCAGTATCTTTTTTGTGCAATTTTTCTCAGGATTTTTTCAAAAAAAGTCTTGACAAACTTTTTGAAATATGATATACTTGAATGGGGTGCCCTTGCGAATTCGGGGTGAACACCTGTTCGAACGGTGTTCGCCTTCTTTTAAAATAATAAAAAAGGGGGTTGCCCCCTTTTTTTATTTTAGTAATTATACAGTTTATCAAGTCTTTTTTGAAAATAATCTCAATTACTTGAGATTATTTTCTTTTATGATGTTTTCACATCTAGCCTTTAGACTTTCGAATGTGTCACCTTTTTTATAGTAGTCTAAATTCCAATAACCTATATGAATAAGATAAGCTTTATTTTTTGCTTCTAAACAAGCCTCAATTGCTTTATCTAAACTCTTGTATTCAATTCCATTATTTTCAAATTCCTCTGTGTCTTGTACAAAAAATCTCATTTTACTTTACCCTCAGCACCTTTGTGCTGTCCTTTCCTTTATCTTATATATACATTATATCAAAATAGCAGACTAATTCAATGATATTTTTTAACCTCTTTTATTAAAATCCTTGATGTTTTTTAACCAGTTTTATTTCAGGATTTTTAAAATTTTTTAAAAAAATTTTAAAAAAAGTCTTGACAACACCACATACTTTGTGGTATAATATTTCGGACCCGAACGAACGTTCTGGTCTGTTCTCTTAATATTGTGCTACCTTTGTAGTACCCTACAAAGGTAGCCATTTACTTTTTACTATTTTAGTTTTGCATTTAGAATTTCATCATCTTTGATTGTGTTATCTGTATGATTAGTATACATTTCAAGCACTACTTCATTGCCTACCTTAAAGCCATCGCCCTCAAAAGCGAATAAATTGCCTTGCTTGTCTTTAGTGATGATATTGTCATCTTTACATTCTGTCACTGTTGCTAATCTGTTGTAATGTGTTTCAATGTAATCAATAGCACCCATTGAACCATACAATACAATAGCAATTAATAAACAAATGCACCCATTAATCACACACTCTTTTCTCTTACTTCTTCTGTTCTGTCTTGTTCTACTCATAACCTTATTACCTCTCTTTCCTTTTTGAGTATACCTTATTTTATCATAGATTTTTGAAACTGTCAATTATTATTTTTAGGGTAAACTCTTACTTTTAACTTTGTAAAGCCGTTGCTCTTTAATGCCCACCAAGTAGTATGTTTTTCTGCACACATTTTAGTAATTGCTCTTTGTTGATATTTATGTTTATTTTCGTTGTACTGTTGCACACTATCAACCTTTATTAAAGTAGTTACTGGTTTGTATTTACCTGTTGTACTGAATAGTGTAAATTGTAAAGTTATCATAGTGTTGTCACTCCTCTCTATTCCTTTTCTTTTATTATAATACTTCTTGTGGTTCTTGTCAATGTGATGTAGTGTATTGCTCTGCTCTTGAGTGCTTAATCTTAGCCTTAGAACCAAACCTTTGGATTTGTCAAGAGTGCAAATTGCACAAAAATAGTCCCAAAGCTCCTAACACTTTTTTGTGCAAAGTGCTAGAAATTGGTAAAATTGCACTAAAACTGTTTTGTACAATTTGTACAAATTACACAAGATTGAAACGTTTTTACCCCCGCATTTTTGTGCAATTTGCCTATTGACAAACGCATGTTCTTTGTGGGAATTGTGCATATTGCACAAATAAAAACGTTTCAATTCAAAAATTTTTGTGCAATTTTACCTATGGTAAAGACGGCCCGTGGACAGGAACAAGGAACAATGTCCACGTCCATTGCCGCAAGCATCATCCTGATCCACTGCATCCTGCTCACCACCGA
>OLNY01003215.1_pt1 | contig 10628 bp, 8 predicted proteins | sample 1671981 | NCBI WGS metagenome assembly OLNY01 (sample SAMEA3136632, study PRJEB25190) | human gut metagenome | biome: human gut; feature: human-associated habitat; material: faeces | place: Austria | collected 2013 | reverse complement strand
TGAATAAGAATAATATATAACAAATGAAGAAAGATAGAGTGAAAAAATGAAGATAGCAGTAACAACTACAAGAGATGCAGATGAAAGTTTGAATTTCAAAGCAAAGGGAATATCTAAAGATTTAAATATATCATATATAAAAAGAGAAAATTTTAGTATTAAAAAAACTATTCTAAAGGAGCAAGTAGATTATTTATTAGTAGTTGAAAAAGATAAGCTTGTTATAAAAGGATTAGATAGTACACTATTTTGGCATCCTAATATGTCTGAACTAAAAATAAAATCAATAAAACAAGGTAATAAAGAAGCTATAATAGAGGCAATTCAATTAGAAGAAGGAAATAGTATATTAGATTGTACATTAGGTCTCGCAGGAGATTCACTTATATTTTCAACTATAGTTGGAAATAGTGGAGTAGTTATAGGTACAGAAGTTAATAAGTATATAGCTTATTTAAGCAAGAGTGGTTTAGAAAACTATAGTGAAGACAGCATTGAAAAAAATGTGAAGAATATAACAGTTATTAATGAATCATATGAAAATTATCTTTTAAAACAGTCTGATAATACTTTTGATGTAGTGTATTTTGATCCTATGTTTAAAGAACCCAATAAAAAATCAACAACTATAAATTCATTTAGAGATTTTGCAGATCATAGAGGGTTAACAAAAGAAATTCTAAATGAAGCACTTAGAGTATGTAAAAAAAGAGTTGTTATTAAGGAAAGACTAGGAGCTAATGATTTTGAAAAACTAGGGATAGAAAAGTGCTATGGAGGTAAAAAAGATGGTGCAATTATTTATGGAGTAATTGAAAAGAATATATTAGAAATGTAATTGAAATAATATGAGTTCTATAGCCAACGGTAAAAATTCTAATATATTAAGATGTTAAATAAATATAATATAAAACTTAATGATTATAAGATATATCTTAAAGCAGATTATTCTCAATTGAACTAATTTACGAGTGGTGTACAATTTAAAATTTATAAAGAAAATGAAATATTACTGGAAATTTTTATTTCCAGTAATATTTTTTTATTATTTAGAATACTGATTCTATGTTTTTGTATCTTTTATGTGAGTTCATAATGAAAATATTAATTTATTAACTAAATAAGCGTTTTTTAAACTGTTAATTAGAGGTTACAAAAGAGCACCTTTTACGGGTTTATAGGGGTAATGGCTATATTATGAATATAATATGTTTATTTGAATATAAGTATTATATGTTATAAAATGGTAAAAACAAATTTTATCTAATATTATTATTTGGAGGTAAAAATGAATATTGAGAAGATAATTAAGGATAATGTAAGTAAATTAAGCAGTTCCATATCTAAAGTTTATGTGTCACCGGATATTCCAAAGAAGAAATTAGATAATGCTATTGAAAAAATTGCACACGGAATTGAATCTAATTATGTATTGGCATTAATAGATACAACACTATTTGGCAGTGCGAAAGAAGGTTTTATTTTTATTGGAGACCGTATATTTATTAATCATTATGGAAAAAAAGAATATGAATTTAAAAGGATAAATAAGATTCAAAAACAAGAACATAAGCAGAAGGATAAAGAAGGAAAAGAGGTAATAAATAATAAGTATATTCTTACGTATGATGGAGAAGAGGAGGATATTACATTTATTATTTCTGAGATAAATCAAGATGGATTTATTGAATTAATTGAGATGATATTGCAAAATATTGCTGATTCAGATGGAGAATTAGAAACGACAAATCAGACATGCCCACTGGCAATGATGAGTCAAAAAATACAAGAGACTTACTTAAAAATAATCTGTAATTATGCGTATTCAGATGATGGAAAGGTAGGGTCTTCAGAGTATGCAGAAATTATGTCATTAATTGCTATAAATTCTATAGAAAAAGATGTAAGAATTTCTATCAGAACATATATGTATGATAATAGCAATATAGAAAGCAATGAAGATTTAATTAAGTATTTAGATCAGAATGTTAGTGCAGGGAGTTTAGATGAGTTAAGGATTTCTATTATTAAAGATATAATTAATATGTTTTGGAGTAAAATGTCAAACGATAAGGAAATAAATGAATGGAAAAAGTCCTCTTATATAGTTAATATTGCAAAGGAATTTGGTGTTAAGGATTCTCAGGTAGAATATATAGTAGAAAGTATTAAAAAAAATAAAGATATTATTGCGAACAGGCAGGATGATATTCATATTAAGAAAAATATGCAAGAGTTGGCAGCGAAAGCAGGAGCGGTAGGGGTTCCACTTGCTGCAGTCTATTTATCAGGTTCTGTTATTGGTGTTAGTGCAGCTGGAATGACTTCTGGATTAGCGGCATTAGGTATGGGAGGTGTACTTGGGTTTTCAAGTATGTTTACTGGAATAGGTGTGGCAGTTCTGCTTGGGGTGGGCGCTTACAAAGGAGTAAAGAAAGTAACTGGAATGGGAGAATTGGAGAAGAATAAGCAGCGAGAATTAATGCTTCAAGAGATCGCTAGGAATTCTCAGAGAACATTAAATTATCTGATTGAGGATGTAAATGAAATTAGTGCAAGGCTTCAGGAAGCTATAAAAACAGGACAAGAAACAGAAATAAAAATAAAGAAGATATCAGGAATACTTTCCATGATGACTCAAGGAGCTAAGAAAACAACAGACCAAATTGATTTTGCAAAGAGAGAAGAAATAATCTGTAAACTCCCAGTTAAAATAAAAAAGGATTTAATCGAAGAGATGGCTTCTGGGGCAACTAATAAATCTATTAGAGAATTGATTTATTCTGCATATTCAGCAAAGCGAATGGATGAACAGGGAAATATAACGCTTAATTGCTTAAATACAGAGCTTAATTTGATGGAGCTTGAAAATGTTTATAATGCTTTAAATGGAATAGGATTTTATAACATGGTACAGAATTCTAAGGCGGTTGCTATGAATACTGCAAAAGGATTGATGAAAGGGTTATTAAGATAGATGGGTAAATTAGATAATGATAAAAATTTAGAAGAAATTGCTGATTCTTACCTAGTTCAAAAAGATCAGAGACAGCGTACAGAACAGGTACTTACACAGGCATCCTTAGAACTATATAATATTGAAAAGTTAAATGTTTCTAATGATAATGCACTTGACCAATTACTGAAACAGGTGGAGGAATTAAGTGCTGCTATGGGATACTCACAAGAAGATATTACAGAATATGATTATAAAAGGGGTAATGAGATGCTCAAGTTAAATAGTGAGGAGCAAAGTCAGATTACAGTTCCATGTTTTGACGTATTAGTTACTACAGATGTCTCTTCGAGTTGGGATGAATATATGAACCAGATTTATATATATGCTACAGGGCAGAATCTAGACCTTACAAAGAATCCATTTGATTTACTATTAACAGAGGCAGAAAAAAATGAAATTGGACAAAGAATTCATGATGATTATATAATGCAGAAAGCACATTGCGATAAATACGATTATATTATTGCTGCATTTTGTGGAGTTGTATGCGGATTGATAGATTCTTTCTTTGTAGGAATGCCAGAAAAATCAAAACTTGGCGCTTGGACAGATGATCAAGCAGATAAATTTGTAAGTAAGATTTCAAAAGGTTTATGGAAAAAAGATGCAAGGGAAAGAGATGAAATTCTTAATATGTTTAAGAGTAATAAAATTACAAAAGAACAAAGAGATAAAATGTTGAAAGATGCAGGAATACCCTATAATAAGAATTTAAAAGAACAACCACAGACTTTACAACAATGTATTCAGTATCTAGAAAAAAAATTTGGAGTCAATTATGATGCATCTAGTGCTGCGTTTGTAGAAGGTAATGGAGCACTTGCTGGAATGAGACCATTGAATCATCATATTATGTCTCTGGCACATTCACCAAGTATTATAGGTTTACTTTTTTCAATTGTTGATCAGTTTACTGGAGAAGCATCATTTGTCGATAAAGGTAAATTAATCAGGCTTCGCCCTAAAGAAAAGAAAAATGAAATAGATAGATTTGAATTAAGAGGAACAACGTTTGCGACAAAGTTATTATGTGGATTTACAAATTGGTTAGGACATCTGTGCTCGGATCTTGTTGGGTCTAATACAACTAGAGCAACATCAGAAGGAGGAAGAGGATCAGGGATTCCAGTTCCATTTATGGAACTTCTTCAATTTTGTACATTTAATGTTCCGGATAAAAATGGTGAAAAGATGGCTATATCTGAACTTACCGTAAAAATATTTGAAAGAGGATATGACTTACGTTTTGCAACAACGACAGCTATTCCAGTTCTTCTTAATGAATTAATGATTAGATTAATGTGGTCTTTAAAATCAAGATTTTATAATAAGAATTCGTGGAAAGATTCCGTTCCATTTGGTAATCATCCGGAGCTTAGAAGGATGCTTTTGGCAGGGCATGGAACTTTATGTGCAATAGATGTAGTAGATGCAGGTATCAGATCGGTAGATTTAATTACATTTACACTTCATTTGAATGTTGCGGCATGGACAAGACTCGGGATTTCTGGAATTCAAGAAATCAGATTATTATATAAAGAAAATGTTATAGATATAGATGTGTTAGATCATGATTTAGAAATAGAATGGCAAAGAATGTATCGCCAAGTCTTTTAGAGAAGTTTAAAATTACAATTATCGTTAGAATAAGACTTACAAAATCTATTAATATTATCTAAATGGAATAGGAAGTTTTTATGGAAAGTTATGCAAGAAAATACCTAGAATTTTGAAGTTATAGTGTGATAATGATTTCTAGGGATAAGTATTTTTACAATTTTAAAAAGTTAAAAAACAAAAAGCTAGTGAATGCATTGCAATCACTAGCTTTAATTATGGTTATATATTATTTACTTTCCCAATTAAATACTTAGGAAATTTATGATTTGTTAAAAATCACCTTGTGTTATTAAGCTTTATATATCAATGGCTACAACGTTGTGGAACATTATGGAAAAATATTGAGTTGTATAAAAAATTTAGTCATTAATAGTCAAAAAACTAGTCAAAAATTTATAAGATATTATTAATTACGGCAGCAACTTCATCTTTTAAATTATCTAATACATGAAGATAAACTTTTTCTGTAATTGAAGTATCTCTATGACCTAGTATCATACTAACTGTTTTTACCGGAACTCCAGCTTCAAATAGTCTGGTAGCAAAAGTATGTCTAAGAGCATGAAATTTAACTTTTTTAATTTTAGCTTTCTTTAAAGCTTCATTGAAATTATTCCTTAAATGTTGAGGAGCAATATAATTTCCACGATTATTACTAAATATTAAATTAGGATAAAGTGCTTTATCACCTAACTTAAGCATTAATAGTCTTTGATTCTTTTTATGACGCTTTAATATTTCTATTGTCTTAGGAGCTAACTTAATAATTCTAGTAGAATTTTTGGTTTTAGGGGTTGTAATTGATACATCATATTCACCAGTTTCTAAATTTTTAACATATCTGAAAGTTTTATTTACTGATAAGGTTCCATCTTTTTCATTAAAATCAGTCCACTCTAATGCGGTTATTTCACCAATTCTCAATCCTGTACTTAATGCAACTAAGAATAAATCATCATAGATTCCATCACCTAATGAATCAACAAACTTCTTCTGCTCTTCTATATCAAGAATCTCAACTTCTTTTTCTTCATGTGTTTTTTTATGAACTTCTAAAAGGCTAGAAAAGTCTTTATTAGTTAAACCTAATTTATAAGCATATTTTAAGCAAGGTTTAACTAATTTATCTACTTGCATAAGTAGAGAATCACTTAAATCACAAGAATTATAGAATTGTTGAATTTGCAAAAGTTGAATTTCACTAACTTTTTTATTAGCAAAAGGAGCAGTAGAAATATAAAGTCTTTCAATTCTTTCATAAACTTCTTTACTAGATCCTTTTAGTTTTAAAAACTTAACTTCATGTAACCAATTATGAAAGAAGTTTTTAAATATAATGTCCTGAGTTGAATCATATCCTTGATCCTGTTGTTTATTATGCTCTTTTATTTTCTTTTTAAGTTCTGAAACAGTTTTAGCACGAATTTTTTTATACTTCTTAACTCCATCTTTTATATAAGTAACATATTCATAATAATATTCGGTTCCATTTACAATTTCAGTTGTTCCTTTTTTTCTAGCCATAAGTATATCACCTCTTAAATTAAAGTAAATGTTTTATTGTAATTTCTAAAAAGTCTTTTAAAGAATTAGTTATTTTAGAACTATAGCTTATTAGTTCTTCTGGGGTACATGTTAATATAGGTTCTTCCTTATCATTAAAAATAGTATAGTTGCCTTCATTATCTCTAAATTTATACCCTAATAACTCTAATAAAGTACAAAAATTCTTTAACTCTCCATTATCTCCTAATGGAGCATCTAAAAATTCAATGTCATCGGAAGTATATTCATACCCTAGTAAATCATTAATATCGCATTCTAGAACTTTAGCTATTTTAGACAAGGTGCTTAAGGAAGGATTAGTAGAGTTATTTTCAATTTTAGAGATCATTTGTCCGGATATACCTGCCCTTCTACCTAGCTCTCTTTGACTTATATTTGTTTTATTTCTAAATTCAGTTATTTTATTGCCTAATTGCATTTGATATCACCTCATTATCATAATACTATAACAACTAATAGTTGTCAAAAGAAAATTAAAGTAATATATTGACAACTTACATTATGCAATGTAATATATAGATATAGGATGACAACTATTGGTTGTCAAATATGGGAGGTGCACAAAATGAATGTTAAGATTGCAAGGATAAAGGCTAAAATTAAACAAAAAGATTTAGCTGAAGCTGTTGGAATATCAAGAGAGTATATTAGAAAAATTGAGAATGATGAAGCGAATCCAACTAGAGATTTAATGATTAAAATAGCTGAAGCTCTTAACTCAACAGTACAAGAATTATTTTTTTTTTAATAAGTAAAGAAAAAAGGGGGATTGGGATTATGATTAAAGTGTTATTACCAGAAGAAGCACGACAAATTTTAAAAGTAGGAAAATCTAAGATGCAAGAATTATTAAATAACGATGATTTTCCTTCTTACAGGGTTGGTCGCAGATGGTATGTAAATGCTGAAAAGCTTAATGAATGGATTAATAATCAAAATTAAAAGGGGGATATAGGGAAATGAGAGTAAGATGTGAAATAGTATGTGGAAAGAAAAGAATTATATTTATTAAAGATAAAAAAGAAGAAAAATAAGAGGGGGAAAATAGATGAATGAGCAAAAATTTATAATAGCCGAGGGGGTGAACAAAGAGTCAACTACTTGGGTTAATAAAGTGTATTCAGAAGAAGAATTTATAGATAAATTTAGATGTTGCAGAGTGACGAATATAAAGAATGGTCCAGGATTCGTTGGAGGAAGTCTTTATAGAAATAATTACAATAGATATAAGACAAATATAAAGGATAGGATCTTAATTACCTTAGATTTAGATAATATAAAGGATAAGGAAGAAGCTGATGACATAGTTAACAATATACATTATAGAGGAATTGTGTATAGTACTTTTAATCATACTGAAGGAGCTCCAAGACTTAGAATTGTATTATTTTTAGATAAAGCTATTGAAGCTAGGAAGTATGAAGCTGTCGCAAGAAGAGTTGCTAACATGATCTATAGTGATAAGTCGGTATATGACCAATCTACGTTTCAATTAGAGAGATTAATGTATTATCCTATGAGTTCAAATGTTAATAATTATTTCTTCAAGGAATTAAAAGGAGAATGCATAGATCCAGATATAATAATGGATTTTTATGAACCTTTAGAAGCTAATAACAAAATAAACAATTCTGATAAAAAGCAAGATAATCCATTAAATAAAGACGGAATTATTGGTGCTTTTTGTAGGACTTATAACATTCATGAAGTTATAGAAAAATACTTATATGATTATTATGAGCAAAGTTCTATAGAAACTAAATATAAAAGAATTGGGAGTAAAGACGGACCAGGAGCTATAGTATATAATTCAGATGAATTTGATTATGCAGTATTTATGTATTCTCATCATGGAAGTGATCCGATATGTAATAGGCTTTGTAATGCTTGGGACTTAGTAAGGCTACACAAGTTTAGTGATGTCGATTATGAAAAGGACAAGTCTAAAAATAAGCTTGAATATGAAAAATGGTCATCTAATAAAATGACCGACCTAGCAATGAATGATAAAGATGTATATAAGTTATTTACTATTGAATCTGTGAAAGGTGACTTTGAATCGGTTGATATTTCTGAATATGATTTTATAGATAGCCTTGATAAAACAAAAGCTGGTAAGATAAAACCTACTATATCTAATATCTTAATTATACTTCAAAATGACCCGAATTTAAAGGATAGAGTTAAATATAATGAGTTTTCTAATACTATTGATATAATAGGAGAATTACCATGGACTAGATCATCAAAAGAGTGGGATGACGTTGATGATGCTGGATTAAGAGCATATTTAGAGTTGTATGGAATAGAATCTAAGCAAAAAATAGATGATGCTCTTAGGTTAAATATTAATAAAAATAAATATAATCCTGCTAGAGATTATTTTAATTCTTTAGATCATTGGGATGGAGAATATAGAATAGAAAGATTATTAATTGACTATCTAGGTGCTGAAGATAATGAATGGTCAAAATTAGCGATAAAGAAGTGGCTAGTTGCAGCAGTTAAAAGAATATTTGAGCCAGGATGTAAATTTGATGAAATGCTAGTGCTTACAGGAATGCAAGGATTAGGTAAAGGAACATTCTTTAGATTATTAACTCCTAGCGAAAATTGGTATACAGATAGAAAGTTAGATATTGATAAGGATAGAGAGTTAATAGAAGTGACTAGCGGTAGGATGATAGTAGAAATTGGGGAACTTGGCAGTTATTCTAAAAAAGATATGGAATCAATAAAGTCATTTCAATCAAAGCAAGAAATTGTTGGTAGATGTGCTTATGATAGAAGAGTAACAAAATTACCTATCCAATATGTTTTAGCAGGATCTACAAATGAGAGTGAGTTTTTAAAAGATTATACAGGTGAGAGAAGATTCTGGGTTGTAGATGTAGGAACATCTATAAACAAATCCTGTGAAGATGAATTTATGTATAAAGAAAGAATACAGAATAAAATACGTAGTGAAATTCCTGAATGTAAAAATCAAATTTGGGCAGAAGCATTTTATTTATATAAATCGAATTATCCAATTTACTTAGATGCACAAGGTGCTAAACTTTCTAGCATAAATGCTGAAAATCATAAGGTAGAAAATAGTTTAATAGGAATGATAGAAGCATTTTTAGATAGTGAAATTGTTGCAGATGGTGATTTTGGTGAGAGCTCTAAAAAGATGAAAAGAGATAAAGTTTGTGCTTTAGAAATCTGGAATCAATGTCTTGGAAACATTGGAAGGCCTAGAAGAATCGATACAATTGAGATTAATAGTGCACTATCTCAAATACCAGGATGGAGAAAAAGTCCTTCGTGCAAAGATTGATATGGCATCTCCTAATATGAACATGCGTGACCCGGTTATCTATCGTGTTGCTCATATGACCCACCACAGGACCGGTGATACCTGGTGCATTTATCCAATGTATGACTTTGCTCATCCTATCGAGGATGCTATCGAGGGAATCACACACTCCATCTGTACACTGGAATTCGAAGACCATCGTCCGCTTTATGACTGGGTCGTTCGTGAGCTGGAATACCCACATCCGCCGAAACAGATTGAATTTGCGAAACTGTATCTGACCAACGTCGTAACAGGTAAACGTTATATTAAGAAACTGGTCGAAGACGGAATCGTAGACGGATGGGATGATCCACGTCTTGTTTCCATCGCAGCTCTTCGCAGAAGAGGCTTTACACCGGAATCCATCAAAATGTTCGTAGATCTCTGCGGTGTCTCCAAAGCAAACAGCTCCGTAGACTATGCAATGCTTGAGTACTGTATCCGTGAAGACCTGAAATTAAAACGCCCTCGTATGATGGCAGTTATGGATCCAATCAAGCTCGTGATCGACAACTATCCGGAAGGACAGGTTGAATATCTCGATGCTCCGAATAACATGGAAAACGAAGCACTTGGAACCCGTGAGATTCCATTCAGCGGTGAATTATATATTGAACGCGATGACTTCATGATCGATCCACCACGTAAATATAAGAGACTTTTCGTTGGTACAGAAGTACGTCTGATGAATGCTTATTTTGTAACCTGTACAGGATATGAAGCAGATGATGACGGTACAGTACGAGTTGTACATTGTACTTATGATCCGGCAACAAAAGGCGGAAACGCTCCGGACGGACGTAAAGTAAAAGGAACGATTCACTGGGTAGAAGCTACAAATGCCAAAGAAGCAACTGTACGTCTTTACGAAAACATTGTAGACGAAGAAAAAGGTGTATACAACAAAGAAGATGGTTCTCTGAACGTAAATCCAAACTCTCTTACAACTGTCACTGCTTATGTTGAGCCGGCTCTTATGGAAGCAAAAGGCTATGACAGTTTCCAGTTTGTAAGAAACGGATTCTACTGTGCAGATATTCATGATTCTAAAGAAGGTGCTCCGGTATTTAACCGTATCGT
>OLNY01003210.1_pt1 | contig 10647 bp, 10 predicted proteins | sample 1671981 | NCBI WGS metagenome assembly OLNY01 (sample SAMEA3136632, study PRJEB25190) | human gut metagenome | biome: human gut; feature: human-associated habitat; material: faeces | place: Austria | collected 2013 | reverse complement strand
TTTTACATCTATATTAATTGAATTACTTTTATTATCAATATATTTTCCTTTTTTATCTTTCAAAACTTCATTATTATTATTGTTATCAATTGCCTTATTTATTATTGTAGTCAACTCTGTCCCATAAATTTCTTGATTATAATAACTTTCAAATGGCATATTTCCCTTTTTTGCATTATTATAACTTGCTTTATAATTTAAATATGCATATGAAATCCATACAACAATAATAATTATTGTAAAAAAAAATATAGCTATTTTCTTCATACTTTCATCCTTTATACTATAACATTAATTAAAATTTTTTTCAACATTAATCTTATTTTTTTTCTTTAAACATAACTTTCCATACTCTTCCTGTTTTTGAGTTGATTTCAACAGAGCAATTATATGTATTCAACTCATTTGAGCTTCCACTTTTTATTTTTGATACCTCTTCTTGAATCTTTTTAGTATAGTCTGTATTAATAGTTTTGCTTTTTACCTCATTTCCAAATTCAATATAATCATTTTTAAACTTAACATGTATATAATAATCACTACTTGCAATTATTGGTTCGGCATGTCTCCTTGTACTAAATTCATATTTTTTATTATTTTCAGTTGCCAGGTTTGCTACTGTAATCACATCATAAATTGTAATATTATCTTTTCCAACATAAGATGTAAATTTACTATTAAACTCATTAATCTGATTTTCTTCGTTTTGTTCGTGTATTTGTTGAGACGTAGAACCAAAATATACAAATAGATATGCTGCTAAAGATAATATTAATACTCCTATTAACACTCCTGCGGCCATTAGCAAGGCTTTAGATGCATTCTCCATATTTTTACTCCTTTATATACTATTCTATTTTACCATTAAAAACAAAATTCATTGATATGATTCTTCCCGTATCTTTATCGTAAGTAACTCCGGAATTTCCTTTTCCATCTAATGATGCACAATCAAAATATACTCTTTTAAATTGAATATATTCATAATACTTATATACATCTTCTCTTATTTTTGTTCCTTCTGACAAGTAACTATCCCATCTAGTTGTCCAAGCAATAGTATCATTTTCACTTGGCTCTTTTATTTTATTATCTTTTACTATAGAATTATAAGTTTTGATTGCTTCTTTTTTTTCCTGAGATGTTGAATCATTTTCTATAAATATTTTTGTAATTGCAGCTGATAATTGGGTTAAGCTACTTACTCCGTATGTATCTTCAATCTCTCCAACTTCTTTGTCAATAACATTGATTTTAAATGTATTTTTATTTTCACTTACTTCATATATTTGATTGCTAAACAATCTATTTTTTTTATCTGGTGCTGATAATAATGTATAATTACTCCCTAACGAAAATGTAACTTTTATTGGTTTATATGAAAGTTCTTTTCCTTCATTTCCTATTATAGACTTTCGTTCGTTATAATCTGCTGCCTTATTTAATAAAGAATACAAATCACTTCCTCTAATATCTGTTCTATTATATGTTTCAAATTGATTATTAAATTCTATAATTTGTGCTGTTCTTGTTTCCTTTATATTTGTATCTTGATAACTTGACAAATTATTAAACATTAAAAGTAGTGATCCTATTATTAATAAAGCTATCATTACGCCTCCTGCCATTATTAAAGCTTTAGACGCATTTTCCATTTTTATGTCCTCCTTGTCTATTTAGTAGTTGTTGCTGTCATAGAACTAAAAGAACTTGACATACTAGTTAATCCAATAAATACTAATGGTATAATTAAATATCCTACAAACAAACATACCATTGGTGCAAAACCTATTGCTTTACCTATCATACCTTTTCTTTTAATTAATCTTTCATTTGATTCTTTTCTTTTTTCTTGATAGTAATCTCTTTCAGAATCTAATTCGTCAAAAGCATCTGTTATTGGTATTTTCTCAACTGCTGCTTGCAAACTTTCAATTATTCTTATCATTGGTACATAGTTAACCTCTTCTTTCATTGCTTCCAAAGCTTCCCATGCTCCTGCTTCATAGTTATTAACACATTTTGTAATTGGTGCTTTAAAAATGTTAGAATACCTTTCTAGCCATTCAAGAATTATTTCAACATTAACCCTTTCAATTCTCATAAGCATAAGTATAATTGTTTGGAATTGCATAACTTCATCTTCCATTTCTAATTGTCTCATCTTTGCTTGGAATACTAATATCCAAAGTGGTGCCATATATCCTATTACTGCAAAAACAAATGCTAATAGCAATTCAAACCATTGAACGTATTCAGTATTAATAACTTGCAATTTATTATAAATTCTTTCAGCAGCTTTATCTATTTCAGTTGATTCTACTCCTTCGTAATATTTTAGTTTTTGTACAGATGTTTTTATTTGTTCTTGTGTCGTTTTTGGTTTTCCTCTATATTGATCTAATACAATATTATCTTGTTTTGTTATTTCCATAGCCTTTTTTTCATCTTTTTCAGATAATCCACCTATAATATTATAATCTGTTGTCGGCTCTGTATATATGTAATTGATTGCTACTACATGTAATTGCGTAAATATAATTATAGAGGCACAAAATGTAACAATTGCAATTGCAATTCTATTTATGAATAACCATTCCATTTTTTGTGGAGATGCTGCATCTTTTAGTAATTGCACTACTTTTCTATATTCTTTAGTACCTTTTTTAGGTATAAACAAGTCTACTATTTTTTTTATAGGTTTCTTTTTATACAATTTTTCTTGCCAAGGATTTTCTGTTCTTGTATCTATGGCTGTTGAACCATTATCTTTTAATTTTCTAACTAAAACATAAGATACAAAAGTAATTAATAATATAAGCATTTGTACAATCATTCCTGCTTTTCCTTGATACCAACTAGCAGTAAATGAGAAATTAGAAATCGCCCAATTCTTCAAAGGCTCTAATAATAATACTGGTGCTATTGCAATAACAGATAAACTTTGAAAAACATAATTTAATTTGTCTCTTTTTAATATCTCTAATTGCATTTCTTGTGTAATATTATTAACATTTTTTAAATATAATGATGCTCCATCTACTTTTCTGTCTCCAAATTCTTTTGTTAAATATGACACTCCTGCAAATTCTTTCAAAAAGCTATTTGGAGCTATATCGTAATACTTTTCTAATTCCATTTCTGGATCATCAGAAATTAATATTTCATATATTTTTTCTCCTTGTCTTGATACATCTTTTTCATCATCTTGCGATACTTGATATATTGCTTCTTCTACCATGTTGTATTCATGGTATGCATGTCTTATTTCAGAGAAAAAATCAATTTGTTCTTTTAATATTTTATTATCAATTTTATCAACAGAACCATCTATTAATGTATCTATCATAAATAATTCAAACAATAATAATATAAACATTAATAAAAAGTTTTTTGATGAAATCATAATTGTTAATATCATGGCAGGCACTACTATAGCAAGTGTTCTTGTTAAAATTTTAGCTGTTCCTTTTCTTGTATTATACTCATCATCTATATTAATAATTTCCAATCTTCTTCTAATTTTTAATGCATATCTTTTTATAAATGGAATTTTTATATATGTTAAATATAATTTTTGAAATAGTACTTCTGTTGAAAAGCTCTTTTGTTTTGTTCCTTGTTGTAATTTTTGAATTTTTCTATATTCAGATCCTTGCATTTTTTTAGATAATATAAAATAGATAAGTACTATTATAACTAAAGTTACAGCTGATCCACCCATAATATATAATATCATTTGGTTACTCACTTATATTAGCACCTCCTTTTTGTTGTTTTATTCTACATTATTTTAGTTCAATTACATAATCTTTTCATATTATGCTTGTGTTGTTTTTGGTTTTCTACCTCTTCTTTTTGGTTTATTTTCTACTGTTGCAGATACTTCTACAGTTTCCTTCTCAGATAATTTATTTCCCCAATGTTTTTCTACAAACTTATCAAATTCTTCTACGTCAGCTTCACTCATATTATTTCTCATTTCTCTTAAGTTTGTCTGAGTTATTGGATTTGTTATAACATATTCCCCATCTATATATTCTAAAATGTTTCTATATGTATATAATTTTTTATCTGTTGTTTTTTCAAAAAATCTTGTAGCATTATCAAAGAATTTATCAAATTTTCCTTCTAATGTTTTTTCTTTTCTATGATCAAATGTATATTCACTTTTGCTTTCAATTGGAATACATTCTGTAATTCTTTCTATGTATCTTTTTCCTCTAAAGTCTTTTACTTGATGTACATCAAAGTTTAGAACTTGTACAACTTGTTCTTCCGCTGTTTTTTCGTCTGTAAATACCCCAGTTCTAAGCATCGAGTTTCTTAGTGCTGTAACTAAGTTAGGAAATGTTTTTGCGTGGTGAGTAAATAATGTAAACTTAGATGCAACTTGAGCTGCTTGAATCATCCAAGATGCAACGGGGTCTGTTGCAACCTCACCAATGATATTAACAGAACCATCTGTTTTCTTTTGAACATCCAATCCCTCTTGTCCTGAAATAGTATCTGTTTCTCTGAATGTTAAAATGTTACGCGTTGGATATATTTTTCTTAAGTGTAACTCAAATGCTGTTTCCTGAACACGTATATTCATTGTTTCATATATATTTTCAATCATTCCCATAAGTAATGTTGTTTTACCAGAACCTTGTTCACCTGTAATGGCTGTAATTCTAGCTCCTTTTACTAAGAATTTTAATAATTCTATAGTATCTTCTTTTCCTTTGTCTCTTACTAATTGTTCTAATGTAGCTCTTTTTACGTCAAATTTTCTTACAAAGAATGCCCATGTTTCAGAGAAACTTGGTCTTACAACAACAACACGAGAACCATCTTTCATTTCATTTATTTTATAACCATTTGTGTCAGATAATTGTCCTGGATTGTTATATTTGTAAATGTTTTGACATACTCTTTTTAATTCTGCTTCTGTTCCAAAAGATAAAAATGCTAACCTAATTGATTTACCTTGGAAAAATATCCAAATACTATCACATGCTCTTGGTACCTTGTGCTCTGATACCTGGTTTAAGTAATCGCTATCAGTTTGTGCTACTTGGCTCAAAAAACTTTCTGGAAGTCCAGATACACCACCAGAAACACCATCTATATTCATATCTCTTACTTCATCAATGCTACTGTATCCTTTGTAATGTTGATATATTCTTTGTACAACAACACTTAATTTGTCTGAAAAAGATAATACTATATTTTCTTTTTCATATATTTCTTCAATTTCATCACTTGTAATTACATAAGAAGGCTTTGTTTCTCCTTCTATATATTTTAATTCTGCCAAATCATATTTTTTGATTAATTCTGTTAATGCTTCATATGCAAATTCTTTTTTGTATGCATAAATTAAAATATCGAATTTGTCTTGTGCTGTTAAAAGTGATGGGATATCAAAAGGTATAGCTTTTGATATATTTGTTTCTGTTACTCCATATTCTTTTTGTAATAAGTCAAATATTAATTCCTTTATGTATCTTTTGTCGTTAACATCTCCATATGTACATCCTTTTAAAGCTTTCTTTAGTTCATATTTCTTGTTTTTTCTTCTCTTTAATTCTTCTTCAGAGAGACCTATATCATATAAGTTAATTTTAGTTATTTCATCTAATCTCTTTTTTACGAATTCTGTCATTACATCTATAGTATATGTTTTATCATCTACATCTACTGCTGTTTCTACTTTAGCAGTTTTCTTTTTCTTTATTATATAATACATTGCATATACTGCAACTAATAAAACTACTAATGTTAACACAATGTTCGTTATAGTCATTTAGGTTTCCCTCCTTACATTTTCATCGCTAAATCTTGCAACCTATACATAATATTTTCTGATGTTCTTTTTACTTCTGATAAAAAGAATCCATTTATATCTTCATCGTCTACATTTCTAATTTTTAAAAATAAATCTGGCACTTTTGCTTCTTCACAAGCTTCAAAAAATAGTGTATTATATGGTATTGTTGATACTTTATTTTTTTCTCCCATATAACGAGTAATATTTTTTATGCTATATTTTGAGAATTTATCATATTTTCCTATTAATAACAATGTTTTTTTAGAATTTAATATAGGTGTGTTTTCTCTTGTTTCCATAAATCTATCAATGCTTGTTAATCTTTGACTAATGTTAGCAACTATTAAATCAGAATTGGCTAATATCATTTCTCTAATGCTAGGATTCATTTCATTGTCTAAATCTATAAAAACTAAATCATAATAACTGTTAGCTAAGTTTATAATATCTGGATATGTTTTTTCTAGTTCATCATAATCACTTGTTTCCCCTCTAAATCCTTGTAATACTTCTAATCTATCTTTAAATATTATTTTTGTATAATTTGTGATATTTTCTGGAGAAAGTTTGTTACTTTTTACTACTTTAGCTAGACCAACAATTCCTTCTTCTAATATTTCATTTGTATTTGGGCCAAATAGCCCGAAATTTCTTTTAACTTTCTTTTCTTTCCAAAAGCACTGATTTAATGTGTCGTCTCTATAACCTGTTGATATGATTAATATTCTATAGTTATGTTCTATTGCCATATATGTACTAATAGCTGCTATAGATAGCGTTTTACCTGTTTGTTCTCTTCCATCATTCCAAAATGTTACAACTGACATTTTTATACTCCTTTTTCTATCAATTTAATAGCTCTTCTTATTGTCATTTCGCTAACATCTCCTAATATTTCTTCTGACATGTAAGCTAATCCATCTTTATATTGTATGCTTAATTTTTTAAACTTTATTTTAGCAACTCTTTGGTTTTCATATATTACACTTAAATCTCCATTTTCTATCGGAAAATATATTCTATATTCATTCCAAATTATTTTATATCCTAGTGAAAGAAAATTAAGATAATCATCTTCTTCTTTTAACATTTCTTCTGTGAAAAGTACTTTTGTTAAACTTATAACAGATTTTAATCCACTTAAAATTTCTAGTCCTTTTTTTAGTGAATATGCATCAAATGATGTTACAAAGTAATTTTTAAATGATTCTTCTAGTTTGAATATACTAAATCCTTCTATACTGTCTGTGTCTATTAAAACTATGTCATAATCCAAATCCTGTTCTTCTGAATATCCCAAATATCTTTTTATATCTTCTATATTTGGAAATCCAACAGCTATATCAATTTCTTCATATTCAGTTACATACATTTTTGTAGGATTTATAACTGGAACCACATATCTTGCTTTTTGTTTTGTAGTTGCATCTATTACCAACACTTTCTTTTTTAGTGTTGTTAGTATTTTAGCTATATATATTATTAAATCTGTTTTGTCATAAGCTCCTATAAATCCTATTTTCTTCATGTATGTATTTTCTCCTTTTCTATATTATTCTGTTGTAGTTCCAGATAATGAATCTAAATATTCTTTTCTTGAATTTTTAGAATTTGTTACACTTTCTTCCATTTTTGTTTCTAAGTTTGATTGTGCTTGTTCTCCTTGATTGTTGATTGAACTATTAATATAATTGTTTCTAATTTCTGCACTATTTCCATTTCCATATCTTGTTCTAATTTCTGTCATTGCTTTTTCTAGAATGTTAGGATCACTTTGTAATAGTTTTGAAGTACTTTCATTTATTGGATAAGTTGGTGTTGCTGCTTTTTGCATTCCTGCTTCTGTATATTTAGTAGCATAAATTTTAGCACCTTTTACTTGTGCACTATCAACAATTGCACAGCTCATATGTAATATTTCATCTTCTGATAAATTCATCCATATTGTATCTTCTGAATCAGCTGTACCAATAGTTGGTATTTCAACTTCTTTTTTTGCTACTACAATAAAATCTTGTCCATTTGGAAACATTACTCTTATATCAACATAGTCTCCTGTTACTAAATCTATTGGTAAAACTATCATATTGTATTCTTGTTTTCTAACATCATCTTGTACTTGATTATCACCTTTGCTTAATAATTCTGTTGTTAAAAGTGTATTTTTCTTCATTGTTACTTTAGCTATAAGTGGTACACTATTTAGTTCTAAATATTCCTTTGAATCATTTGAACCTATTATATAATAATTATCTGTTTCATCTTCTTTTTGTACTTCATATTCTTTATTATTTTTATTAATATATAGTTTAGGATTATTGTTTTTATCATATTTTGTATATATGTCATTTCCCTCTTTATCTTGTAATGCATAATTTTGAATCATTGTAATATCACTTGTTGCATTACTTGGAACTAAATTTTTATTAACAGTTTGTAGACTTAACATATCTGTGGTGATAACTTGTCCCGAGCTTACATCTTTATTCAAAACATAAGCTTTTACACTTGCTTTTAATTCTTCTTGCTCTTTTTTATTTTTATTCATCAATTGAATAAATAAAAATGCTATTACTACTCCTGAAATCAGTACCATTACTAACATTCCTAATAAAAATGAATTTCTTGCTTTTCTTTGCATTGGATTTGTTGCCATGACAAATTCCTCCCTTAAAATTTATTTGTATATATTTTTTTACAATCTTTTATTTAATTTTACCTCAAATATTACCTAAAATCAATCTAATCTTATAACTGTAATTAAAAGTTAATATTTTTGTAATATTTTTGTAATATTTTAGCTACACCTTCATCATTATTACTATCTGTAATATAATCTGCAACTTCTGTTACTACTGGTGTACTTCCCTTCATTACTACTCCTAGACCTGCATTTTCTATCATTTTTTTATCATTTATATTATCTCCAATTGCTATGACTTCTTCTGGTTTTATTTCTAGTTTTGTTATCAAAAATTTTATAGCATCCCATTTATCTACATTTGATAAAGAAATTTCTGTATAATAATATTCTATAGGAATATCTTCAGTTCCTTGCCTTATAACTTTTCTTGACATATGTGATACATCTAAAACTTCAATTCCATTTATTTTTTTTAATTTTTTCATTATATAATTAAATACTGTTTTATTATCGTCACATACTGTAATTTTTAAAAATTTATCTTCTTTCATTTCTTTTACATATTCATACATGTCTTTAACTATATTAATGTTTGTTTTTTTATTTTCTTCCTTTTTTAAATTTTCTTTGTAATAATATAAAACATTATATTTTAATGATGTTGCTAATATTGTTTTGTCAGTATATACATTGTAACTTATACTGTTTTCTTCACATATTTTTATTATTTCCAATACTTTTTGTTTTGTAATATATTTTTCGTATATTGTTTTTTCATTTTTGATATCATAAATAAGAGCACCATTTCCTGCAATAAAATAATTGTTACTTCCTATTTCTTTTGCAATTGTTTTTATAGAATCTATTGGTCTTCCAGATGCTATAATTACTTCTGTTCCTTGTTCAATAACTTTTTTTATTACATTTTTTGTGTTCTCTGTTACAATTCCATAACTATTTAACATTGTACCATCTAAATCAATTGCTACTAATTTGTACATATTTTTCACTCCTCTTTTGATCGTATCTTATTATATATATAAAAATTCTAATTTGCAATATTTTAAATTATTATTTTTTCTAAAAATTTCCTGTTTATTTTTCTCTTTTTTGCAAATGATAGTATTAGAAAAAGCAGTAGTTTTTTCTAGTGTAATATTACAGGAGGTGAAAAAACAATGGCAAACTCAAGTAACAAGAAATTAGTACCAGAAGCTATGACTGCTTTAGACAAATTCAAATACGAAGTAGCTAGTGAAGTTGGTGTTAACTTAAAAGACGGATATAACGGAGACATCTCAGCTAAGGATGCTGGTAAAATCGGTGGACAAATGGTTAAAAAAATGATAGAACAAGCTGAAAGAAATATGAAATAATTAAGTTTTATTATAACTTAATCTAAGATTTTGCATTTGGTAGGAATTTAAATTTTTGTTTTATTTATGTTTTATATTTAAGCATACATAAAGGCAGGATTTGATTTCCTGCCTTTTTTATATATAAATTATGCTTCTGGTTCTACTAATCCGTAGTTTTTACCATCTTTTAATTTATGTACAACATTTACTTTTCCTGTTTCAACATTTATAAATGCTAAAAAGTTATGTGTTGGTTTTGATTGTAATTCTAAAACTGCATCTTCTGGTGTAATTGGTTTTATTTCATAATATGATGTTTTTACTATTTCATCTTTTATTTCAGAAACTTTATCTGTTACAACTTCCATTGTTTTTAATGATGCATCTTTCATCATTTTTTCTTTTTTCGTTTTTGCTTTTCTAATTTGTCCTTCTAATATATCAATATCTTTATCAATAGAAGCATACATATCTTTATCTTCTGTTACTGCTCTATATTTTTCTCCGTTTGCTGTTACATATATTTCAGCTATTTGTTCTGTTTTTTCAGTTCTTAAAGTAACTTCTGCTTCTGATTCTTCAAAATATTTATCAATTCTGTCTAATTTTTTTTCTACATAGTCGTTTATTGCTTCTGTTATCTTTAGTTCCTTTCCTGTTATTTTTATTTTCATAAAAATCGCTCCCTTCTCTTTTTTGTTCATTTTTTATAGTTATATTTTCATTATATATGTTATTTCTATTTTTTTCAACCCCTTTTTTGTTTTAAGTTTTGGTTTTTTATTGCATAAGTAAGGTTAGAAGGCGGTAAATCCACAATTTAAATAATA
>OLNY01003208.1_pt1 | contig 10650 bp, 9 predicted proteins | sample 1671981 | NCBI WGS metagenome assembly OLNY01 (sample SAMEA3136632, study PRJEB25190) | human gut metagenome | biome: human gut; feature: human-associated habitat; material: faeces | place: Austria | collected 2013 | reverse complement strand
TCGATTTTATATAATTGCATTTGCTAATGCAATTATTCAGTAGACATTATTTTATTAAATGCTTCGGGCTTGACAAACGGCAGGAAAGGAGTTATACTAATTTGCAAGTGAGTTGCAAATTGGAGATGAGATCAAAATGAAACTCCGTTTAAAATGCGCCGCGGCGGCAATACTTGCTGCTTTTATGCTTTTATCCGTCGGATGCGGCGCTCCGAATGTGAAAAGGAGCGGTAAAATAAACGTACTTTGTACCGTTTTTCCGCTTTATGACTGGGCGCGGAATATTGCGGGAAATACCGCCGAGGTATCGCTGCTTAATGAAAATGGCGCGGATATGCACAGCTATCAGCCCACCGCTGCGGATATTGTGAGACTTCACAGCTGCGACATACTCATATACACGGGCGGCGAATCGGAAAAATGGGTAGCGGAAGTAATAAAGCAATCCTCCAATGAAAATTTAAAGGCGCTGAACCTTATTGAGCTTTTGGGAGACAGAGCGGTGAACGAGCGCGAGGAGGGCACCGCGGTGCGAAGCGACGGGGATGAGACCGACGAGCACATTTGGCTTTCCCTTAAAAACGCCGGAATACTGACCGATAAAATCGCGGAGGCCTTGTGTGCGGCAGACGGTGAAAACGCAGCCGTTTACCGCAAAAATGCGGGGGAATATTCTAAAGCTCTTAAGACCTTGGATGAAAAATATACCGATGCTTTGAAAAACGCAAAACAAAAAGCCCTGATTTTTGCCGACCGTTTCCCGTTCAGGTATCTCACCGACGATTACGGACTGGATTATTACGCCGCCTTTCCCGGCTGTTCTGCCGAAACCGAGGCGAGCTTTGAAACGGTGATATTTCTTGCAAAAAAAGCCGATGAAAACGGCGACTGTATTTTTATAACCGAAACTTCAAACGGCGATATTGCAAGGGCGGTAAACCAAAACACGGCAAAAAAGAATAAGAAAATTTTAACGCTTGACAGTATGCAATCCGTAAATAAAAAGGATATAAAAAACGGCATGACCTATATTTCGGTTATGCAAAAAAATCTTGAAACACTGAAAATCGGGGTGGAATGAATGACGCTTATAAGGGCTTGTGATTTAGCGCTTGGGTATGACGGAAAAACCGTTGCGGAAAATATAAGCTTTACGGTAAATGAGGGCGATTACCTTTGCGTTATAGGTGAAAACGGCTCGGGTAAAAGCACGCTTATAAAAACTCTTTTGGGGCTTAACAAGCCTGTATCGGGCAGTCTTGAAACAGCGCTCGACTTAAAAAAGATCGGCTATCTGCCGCAGCAGACCGAGGTTCAGCGGGATTTTCCCGCAACAGTCGGCGAAATTGTTATGTCGGGCTTTGCGGGTAAATGCGGTTACCGTCCGTTTTACAGCGCGGCACAAAGGGCAGAGGCGCTTCTTAATATGCGCAAAATGGGAATAGAAAGCCTTGTAAAGCGCGGCTATGCCACTCTTTCGGGCGGGCAGCAGCAGCGGGCACTGCTTTGCCGCGCGCTTTGCGCCGCCGAAAGTCTTTTATTGCTTGATGAACCCACGGCGGGGCTTGACCCCGAGGCGGCGGAGGATATGTATAAGCTTATATCAAGGCTTAACAGAGACGGCATGACGGTTATTATGATAACCCACGATATACCCGCCGCAATGCTCGGAACACACATTCTGGAAATAGGCAAACATGGCTTTTTCGGCACGGCGGGCGAATATACGGAGGCTGAAAAAAATGACTGAAGCATTTAATAATTTGAAGCTGTATTTCAGCTATCCCTTCGTGCGGTATGCGCTGACGGTCGGAATTTTAATTGCCGTGTGTGCGTCGCTTCTCGGCGTGACGCTGGTGCTAAAAAGACTTTCGTTTATAGGCGATGGGCTATCGCATGTCGCATTCGGGGCAATGGCGATAGCCGCCGCGCTTAATTTCACAAATCAAACCGTGATAATACTGCCCGTTACGGTCATATGCGCCGTTTTGCTTTTAAAGGGCGGAGCCTCCTCAAAAATTCGGGGGGACGCCGCAATTGCAATGCTTTCCGTCGGGGCGCTGGCGTTCGGGTATCTGATAATGAATATTTTCTCGCCCTCCGCAAATGTTTCGGGGGATGTTTGCGGCACGCTTTTCGGCTCAACCTCAATTCTCACCCTGTCAAGGGGCGAGGTTATACTCTGCGCGGTGCTGTCACTCGTTGTAATAACCCTGTTTATACTGCTTTACAACAAACTTTTCGCCGTGACGTTTGATGAAAGCTTTTCACGCGCTACGGGGGTGAATACTTCGGCGTACAATATGCTTATAGCCGTTATAACCGCGGTGGTAATAGTGCTGGCTATGAAGCTTGCGGGCTCGCTGCTTATATCGGCGCTTATAGTTTTTCCCGCGCTTTCCGCCATGCGGCTTTATAAAAGCTTTTTTGCCGTTTCGGTTTTTTCGGCGGTTTTCGCCGCGGTGTGCACCGTCCTCGGTATGATAATTTCCGTGCTTGCGGGAACGCCTGTGGGGGCTACGGTTGTGGCGTTGGATATAGCGGGCTTTGCATTGTGCACCCTGTGCGGAGCGGTGCTTAAAAGAGGATGAAGAATGATTCTGCACAATATACCGCCGCTTTACAGTAAGGCTTCTCAGACCCTTATTTTGGGCAGCTTTCCGTCGGTCAAATCACGCGAGGCGGAATTCTTCTACGGGCACCCGCAAAACCGCTTTTGGCGCGTGCTGGCGGGCGTGTTTTCCGCGCCTGTTCCCGAAACGGTGGAGCAAAAGAAAAAGCTGGTGCTTGAAAACAGGCTCGCACTGTGGGATGTCATTGCGGAGTGCGAAATTACGGGTTCTGCCGATACGAGCATAAAAAACGTAAAACCGAACGATATTGCGGGTATAATTGAAAATACCGCCGTAAGCCGAATATTTGTAAACGGCAAAACGGCGGAAAAATACTATATCCGTTATATAGAAAAAACGGTGGGGCAAAAGGCTGTTTGCCTGCCCTCAACCAGCCCCGCAAACGCGGCCTGGTCGCTTGACAGACTGATAAACGCGTGGCAGATAATAAAATAAGCTATCCTATTAAATACCCAACTCTTCATCCGAAACAATGTCTTCTTTCGGAATACCTGCGGTAATTACTTCATCCTCCCACTTCATCGCACGGCGCAATATAACAATCGGGAATGAGTGTATTTTTGCGTTATATTTCGCCGCCGCCTCGCTGTAGGTCATGCGGGCTTTGAGCTTTGCGTTTTCCGTCTGCTCAATTTGATTTAAAAGCTTTTGGGTATGCTCGTTTGATTTAAGCTCGGGGTATGCCTCCATAACCGCTTTGAAGTCATTTCCGTTGCGTATGCGCTTGCCGTTGCGGGCTTCGGCAAATTCCGAATACACATCGGTTTCGGATTTTCTGTATTTATCGGCAACGCGCTCCGCCTTGTCTATAAGGGCGGCGCCGGTTTCGGTTACCGCCGCTATATCCGATTTTGATTTTGCAATGGTGCTTTTAAGCCTTGCTATCGCGTTGAAATCTATTACCATATTAACCGCAAAAGCCAGCAGTATTGCAATAATAACCATAGGCAGATCGTATTTTTCGGGTATTTCATCGCCTGATACGGCAGCCGCGAATATAAAAACTATAAGCAGTTGCGAAACTATATACGCGCCGAAAAGCTTCAGCAGCTGGAGTAAAAGACTGTTTTTCGCGTTGTAATTCATAAAAAATCCCCCTTAACATATCAATATTATACTACCTATCGCCTTGTTTATCAAGACGGTTTTTGAAAGATTGTAAAAATCGCGGAGCGTTATTCGGTAGACGCGTTCTTTTTGTATTTGCCGGGGGATATGCCGACAGACGTCTTGAAGACCTTTGAAAAATAAAGAGAATCGGAAAAACCGCAGGAAAGCGCGGTTGATTTAACCGAAAACCCGCGCTCCAGAAATTCCTTGGCGCGGTCAAGCCTGTATTTCATAATATACGCGCCGGGCGGCGTTGCGCACACCCGCACAAAGCACCTGTGCAGAGTGGCGCGGCTTATGCCAAGCGCGCCGCACACCGCGGAAAGGTCAAAATCGGGTTTATGAAAATTGTTTTCAATTAAAGACCGCGCCGAGTCAAAGCAATCGTTTTCGCCCGATTTTGCGCAGTTCTCAAACATATCCGCGTAAACCCCCAGTATTGCCGAAGCCATGCCGCTCACGGTGTTCTTTTGCGTTCCGAGGCTTATTCGGTTTATAATATCGAAAAGCGGCATGATCCTCTCTCTGTCTGCCGCGCCGATTATGCAGTTATCCCTTGCAAAGTCTATCCTATTAAGCAAGGAAACATATTTTTCACCGTTAAACTCAATCCATGTGTATTCCCATGGCTCTTTTTCATCGGGGTAATACGCAATATTATCAAACGGGCGTATCACAAAGCTCTCCCCCGCCGATAAAGCATAGCTTTTACCGCCGTTTATAAACGTTCCCTTACCCCTTATTATATAATGCAATATATAACAGGTCCTTATGCCGGGTCCCCATGAATGTAAATCATGGCAGTCCTGCCGCCCGTAGCAAATCGTTGCAGACATAAAAAATTCCTCCGTGAAACAAAAATACATATATTTGCAATAAAATATTATTGAAAATAATACTTTTATACCATATACTTAATTTACAATATTTTTTCACGGAGGTCAAGAAAAATGATTAAAAACACACCGCCCATGGGCTGGAATTCATGGAACACTTTCGGCGCGGATATAAACGAGCAATTAATAAAGGACACTGCCGACAAAATGGCGGAAAGCGGGCTTTTGACAGCGGGATATACTTACCTCGTTATAGACGACTGCTGGTCAAAAAAGGAACGGGATGAAAACGGCAGACTTGTTGCCGACCCCGAAAAATTCCCGAACGGAATGAAGGCTGTGGCTGACTATGTGCATTCAAAAGGGCTCAAATTCGGGATGTATTCTTGCGCCGGAAATCTTACCTGCGCGGGATATCCCGGCAGCTTTGAGCATGAATTTACCGACGCCGAAACCTTCGCCTCATGGGGCGTGGATTTTCTTAAATACGATTACTGCTACCACAGCAACATAATTCACGGCAAGTATTTGTACCGCCGCATGGGCACAGCGCTTAAAAACTGCGGCAGAGATATACTTTTCAGCGCATGCTCATGGGGGGCTGACAATACCGCCGAATGGATACGCGAAAGCGGCGCCGCTATGTGGCGCTCAACAGGCGATATTGTTGATTCGTGGGCGTCGATCAAAAGCCTTACCGAAGAGCAGGAGAGCATATTAGCCTACGGCGGCAAGGGCTGCTTTAACGATATGGATATGTTGGTAGTTGGCATGTACGGCAAGGGCAATGTAGGTCTTGAGGGGCTTAACGACACGCAGTATAAGACGCATTTTTCAATATGGGCATTGCTCGGTTCACCGCTTATGATAGGCTGCGATATACGCAATATGAATGACGAAACCCTCAAAATACTCACAAATAAAGAGCTGATAAAAATAAATCAGGATGAAGACTGCCGCCAGGTATTCAAGCTCTCCCCCATTTGGAACGATAACGTTAAAGCATATGCGCGCAACCTCGGAAACGGCGATATAGCGCTCGGTTTCTTTAATTTCAGCGGTGAAGAGGGCGCGGTACGGGTAAATCTTGACGAGCTGGGGCTGCCCGAAAGCACAGGCAAAACCCTTTGCATGCATAACGTGTGGGAGGAAGAAACCGTGACGGTTACCAACGGCACGTTTATACACAACATTAAGCCGTATGACAGCTTAGTATACCGCTGCAAAGTGGTAAATAAGTAATGACATACTGTATTCATTGCGGTAAAGAGCTTTCGTTTAACGACATAGGCGCGCATAAAAAATTTATAAACCGCGGCAGCCGCGAGTTTATGTGCATAAGCTGTTTAGCGGCGGAGCTTAAGGTTCCCGAAAAACGTATTTACGAAAAGATTGAGCTCTTTAAAAAACAGGGCTGCACGCTTTTTGTTTAAAAAAAGTCTTGACAAATTAAAATTGCGGTGCTATAATGACCTCAAACTTAAGAAAAGCTGTGACGAAGACGGTCTGAAATTTAAGCTTTAAGAGAGTCGATGGTTGGTGTGAATCGGCAGTGATAAATTTCGTTTGACCCATCGCTTCCGAGCCGGAGGGCTGAAATTTAAGTAGGTTTTCCCGTGATTGCTGCGTAAAGGCATAGGAATTGTTTGATTCCGAAGAGCGGCGGTTTTATAACCGCAATTTGAGTGGTACCGCGAGTGTTAATTCAACACCCGTCTCAAAGAAATTTGAGACGGGTGTTTTTTTATTTTAATTTCATCAAGGAGGAAGTAAAAAATGGCAACAGTATCGACCGATAAATTAAAAGAGGTAGCAAAGCGAATTCGCGAAATGCGGGAGATATGCGACATTACCGAGACGGATATGGCGAAAAAAACCGAAGTAAGTTTAGAAGATTACAGGGCTTACGAAAACGGTGAGCTTGATTTTCCGTTCACCTTTATTCATAAATGTTCCTTGGCTTTCGGAATAGGAATAACCGATTTGCTTGAAGGGCAGAGCGCCCACCTTTCCTCCTACACCGTTACCCGCAAGGGTCAGGGGCAGGAAACCGCTAAAGAGGACGGAATAGAAATTCAGAATTTGGCACCGCTTTTCCGCAAAAAAATAGCCGAGCCCTACTGGGTGCGCTATGAATACAGCGAAGAGCTGCAAAACAAGCCGATACATTTAACAAAGCACTCCGGCCAGGAATTTGACTTTGTTATGAGCGGCAGACTAAAGGTACAGATAGGCGAAAATGTGGAATATTTAAGTGAGGGCGACAGCATTTACTACAATTCCTCAACCCCCCACGGTATGATAGCGGTGGACGGCAGAGACTGCCTTTTCGTGGCGGTGGTGCTGCCCGGCGAGGATGTTAAGGAAAACGTTATCCGCGATACCATAGTTTCGGCGCATTCGGGCAATAAAGAATATGTTTCCTCAAAGTTCGTGGAATGTACAGAAGCCGAAAACGGCGCGCTGCAAAAAATAGAGTTTAAAAACGAGGATAAATTCAACTTCGCCTTTGATATTGTGGACGAAATAGCGAAGAAAGCCCCCGAAAAGCTCGCAATGCTGCATATTGATAAGCACAAGGTCGAGCGCCGCTTTACCTTTAACGATATGAAGCGCGCCTCTAACCAGTGCGCAAACTACTTTAAATCGCTCGGCATTAAAAAGGGCGACCGCGTAATGCTGGTGCTCAAGCGCCACTACCAGTTCTGGTACGCAATACTGGCGCTGCACAAATTGGGCGCGGTTGCAATTCCCGCAACAAACCTGTTGCAGGAGCACGATTTTGACTACCGCTTTAACGCGGCAGAGGTAAGCGCAATAGTATGTACCGCCGACGGCGACGTGGCGCACCAAGTCGATTTGGCAGCGCCCGCAAGCCCCACCCTTAAAACCAAAATACTGGTGGGCGGCGAGCGCGAGGGCTGGCATAATTTCGATGAGGAATTCCCGCTTTTCTCGGCGCACTTCTACCGCACAGAGGATACCGCCTGCGGCAACGACTTAATGCTTATGTTCTTCACATCCGGCACAACGGGCTACCCGAAGATTGCGGCGCATAACTATAAATACGCGCTGGGTCACTACGTCACGGCGAAATACTGGCACGGCGTAGATGAAAACGGGCTGCACTTCACCATTTCGGAAACCGGCTGGGGTAAGGCGCTCTGGGGCAAGCTTTACGGTCAGTGGCTGTGCGAGGGCGCGGTGTTTACATACGATTTCGACCGCTTTGACGCGGCGGATATACTGCCTATGTTTGCAAAGTACCATATAACCACCTTCTGCGCGCCGCCGACGATGCTCAGAATGATGATAAAGCAGGATATCTCGCAGTACGATTTATCCTCAATAAAGCATATGACCACGGCGGGCGAGGCGCTTAACCCCGAGGTTTACCGCCAGTTTGAAAAGGCTACGGGGCTGCAGATAATGGAGGGCTTCGGGCAGACAGAGCTTACCTTAATGATAGCAAACCTTATGGGCAACAGCCATAAGTTAGGCTCAATGGGCAAGCCTACGCCGGCTTACGATGTTGATATATTAGACCCCGACGGCAACCCCGTACCCGACGGCGAAACAGGCGAGATTGTGGTTAAGACCTCGGATAAAGTACCTTGCGGATTATTTGCGGGATATTATAAGAATCAGGAAAAGACCGACGAGGTATGGCACGACGGCTACTACCACACTGGTGATACCGCATGGCGTGACGAGGACGGCTTTTACTGGTATGTGGGCAGAGTGGACGACGTTATCAAGTCTTCGGGCTACCGCATAGGGCCGTTCGAGATAGAAAGCGTAATAATGGAGCTGCCCTATGTGCTTGAATGCGGCGTTTCCGCCGCGCCCGATGAGGTTCGCGGTCAGGTGGTAAAGGCAAGCATAGTGCTTGTAAAGGGCACCGAACCGACCGAGGAGCTTAAAAAGGAAATTCAGGATTACGTTAAGCACCACACCGCGCCCTATAAATATCCCCGCATAGTGGTATTTAAGGACGAGCTGCCCAAGACCATAAGCGGTAAGATTCAGAGGAATAAGCTTTAATTCCGAATTCCGAATTAAAATATTGACAAATTTCCAAAACTGTGATAAAATACCAGTATCAAATTAAAAAGGCGCCGACGAAGAGGGCGCAGACTATCTGTTTTTAAGAGAGGCAGCGGTTGGTGAAAGCTGCTGAATAGGGGTTTGCGTTTGTAGCTTCTGAGCCGGGAGGAAGAAAGCGTGTTTGCGAGTAGACCCTCTCCGTGATTGCTGCGTAAATGCATAGGAATTGCTTGATTCCAAGAGGGGCGGTTTTAATACCGCAATTTGAGTGGTACCGCGGGTAACCGAAAAGTTTTTAAATTCGGCGCTCGTCTCAAAGTAACAGCTTTGGGGCGGGCGCTTTTTCCGTCCCTTGAAAGGGAGTAAGAAAATGGAACAAATGACAGGGCTTGATTTCAAATTAGGCGAAATTGCGGGCAGAATAAGGGAGCTGCGTGAAATCGAGGGGCTTACCACCGCCGATATGGCAAAGAAGACCGCCGTAAGCGAGGAAGAATATCTTGCCTGCGAAAACGGCAGGAGCGACTTAAACTTCGCCTTTATTTACCGCTGTGCGCTGGCTTTCGGCGTTGATGTTACCGATATTATCGAGGGGCAAAGTCCTAACCTTAAATCCTACACCGTGACCCGCCGCGGTGAGGGGCAGCGCATTGAAAAAGCGCACGGTATGACCTACTATAACCTTGCCGCGTCTTTCAAAAACCGCATAGCCGAGCCGCTTTATGTTAAAAGCGTGTTCAGCGAGGAGGCGCAGCACCGCGATATTGAGCTTACCACCCATACAGGGCAGGAGTGCGACCTTATAATTGAGGGCAAGCTAAAGGTTCAGGTGGGCGAGCATAAAGAAGTTTTAGGCCCCGGCGACAGCATTTATTACGACAGCTCAACCCCCCACGGAATGATTGCGGTGGACGGCAAAGACTGCATATTCTACGCAATCGTTTTAAACCCGACGGGCGAGCCGATACCGGAACTTACGGGAACAAAGCCTAATGAAGAAATAACCCCCATATCGCGCGACGATAATAAGGACAGAATTTACAGGCAGTTTATTGATATTACCGAGAACGAAAACGGCACGCCGCTTTCAATTAAGTTTAAAAACACCGAGCGCTTTAATTTCGCCTTTGACCTTGTTGATGCACTGGCGGATAAAGACCCTGAAAAGCTTGCAATGCTGCATATCTCGCGGGATAAGACCGAGCGCCGCTTTACCTTTAAGGATTTAAAGAAAGCCTCTAACCAGTGCGCTAACTACTTTAAATCATTAGGCATTAAAAAGGGCGACCGCGTAATGCTGGTGCTAAAGCGCCACTATCAGTTTTGGTTTGCAATGTTAGGGCTTAATAAGCTGGGAGCTGTTGCTATTCCCGCCACCAATCAGCTGCAGGAGCACGATTTCAGCTACCGTTTCAAGGCGGCGGGCGTTAAGGCGATCATCTGCACGGCGGACGGCGACACCGCCCACCAGGCCGATATTGCCGAAAAGGATTACGGTAAGCCGCTTATAAAGATGATTGTAAACGGCGAGCGAGAGGGCTGGCGCAGCTTTGACGAGGAATACAGGCTTTACAGCACCCACTATGAAAGAACGGCGGACGCACCCTGCGGCGACGACCTTATGCTTATGTTCTTCACCTCCGGCACAAGCGGCTACCCGAAAATTGCGGCGCACAGCTATAAATACGCGCTCGGGCACTTCCACACCGCGAAATACTGGCACAACGTTGACCCGGACGGTCTGCACTTCACCATTTCCGATACGGGCTGGGCAAAAGCCATGTGGGGCAAGCTTTACGGGCAGTGGCTGTGTGAAGCGACGACCTTTGTTTACGATTTCGACCGCTTTGACGCGGCTGACATACTGCCAATGTTTGCAAAGTATCACATTACCACCTTCTGCGCGCCGCCCACAATGCTCAGAATGATGATAAAGCAGGATATTTCGCAGTATGATTTTTCGTCCGTTAAGCATATGACCACGGCGGGCGAGGCGCTTAACCCCGAGGTTTACCGCCAGTTTG
>OLNY01003199.1_pt1 | contig 10666 bp, 9 predicted proteins | sample 1671981 | NCBI WGS metagenome assembly OLNY01 (sample SAMEA3136632, study PRJEB25190) | human gut metagenome | biome: human gut; feature: human-associated habitat; material: faeces | place: Austria | collected 2013 | reverse complement strand
CGGCAGCGCATGGGTCTCCACCTCCGCTTACTTCATCGGCATGGCCGCCATCATCGTCTCCGGCATCATGCTGAAGAAGACCAAGATGTTCGCCGGTGATCCCGCTCCCTTCGTGATGGAGCTGCCCGCCTATCACTGGCCCACTCTTGGCAACGTGCTGCGCAGCATGTGGGAGCGCGGCTGGTCCTTCATCAAGAAGGCCGGCACCATCATCCTGCTGTCCACCATCTTCGTGTGGTTCACCACCTACTTCGGCTGGGTGGACGGCACCTTCCGTATGCTGGACGAGAGCGAGATCCAGAGCTCCATCCTGGCTGCCATCGGCGGCGTCATCGCCTGGATCTTCAAGCCCCTGGGCTGGGGCAACTGGCAGGCTGCCGTGGCCTCCATCACCGGCCTGGTGGCCAAGGAGAACATCGTGGGCACCCTGGGCATCCTGTATGGCGGCGGCGACGGCACCGTGTATCAGAACATCGGCGCGGCCTTCACCGGCATCAGCGGCTTCAGCTTCCTGGTGTTCAACCTGCTGTGCGCTCCCTGCTTCGCCGCCATCGGCGCCATCAAGCGGGAGATGAACAACCGCAAGTGGACCTGGTTCGCCATCGGCTATCAGTGCGGCTTTGCCTATCTTGTCGGCCTGATGATCAACCAGTTCGGCGGCCTGTTCACCGGCAGCGTCAATGTCATCGGCCTGATCTTCGCCCTGGCGGCCCTGGCCCTGATGGTCTACATGCTGGTGCGCCCCTATAAGGAGGCCACCAGGCTCAACGCCAAGGTCTGAGCAGCGCAAGCTGCCAATTCTGAAAAGGAGTGATTACCCATGCTGCATTGGATCAGCGCAAACCTCTCCACCATTCTCATCAGCATCGCCCTGTTAGCCATTGTAGTCCTTATCATCCGCAGCTTGGTCCGGCAGAAAAAGCAGGGAAAGTCCTCCTGCGGCGCGGGCTGCGCCCACTGCGCCATGCATGGCCAGTGCCATCACAGCCAGCCGTGATTCTTACCCGGGGGGGAGACGTGGGCAGCTCCGCGTCTTCCCCCGCCCCTTCACCCAGGAGGTTAGATATGTCTAATTGCACGCCGGGCATGACGCCGGCCGCCATCAAATATCTGCTGGTTCTGGACGACCTGTGCCGGGAGGGCAAGGGCGTCCGCTCCGTGGAGATCGCCGCCCGGATGAATGTGTCCAAGCCCAGCGCCCACTCCATGCTCCAGAATCTCTGCCAGGCGGGCCTGGTGGAAAAGGAGCGGTACGGCACGGTGTATCTGACCCGGGAGGGCCGCAGCGCCGCCGCAGGCTATGCCGCGTGCTTCGGCCCCCTGTGCCGACGGATGCAGGAGGCGCTGGGCCTGGAGGAGGACGCCTGTCAGACGGCGGCCTATGCCATCCTGGCGCAGTCCCAGGACCGGCTGCCCCAGCTCCGGGACCGGCTGCGGGCGGCGGAGTAAACTGCTTTTGCATTTTCCAAGGAGGTAATGATCCATGATCGAAACCATTGTCAAGGTGGACGGCATGATGTGCGGCATGTGCGAGGGGCACATCAACGACGCCATCCGCAGCCATTTCCAGGTGAGGAAGGTGTCCTCGTCCCACAGCAAGGGCCGGACGGTGATCCGGTCCCAGGAGGCCCTGGATCAGGCGCAGCTGCGCCAGGTCATCGACGCCACCGGCTACAAGGCCCTGGACGTGGTGTCCCGTCCCGTGGAAAAGCGCGGCCTGTTGGGCCACCTGAAAAAGTAAGGCATGACGCACTCATGTCTGCGTGACGCCGCACCGCTGCCGGGGTGCACCGTCCGCCGGGAGACCCCGGACGGGGGCCGGGCGGCGGTGACGCTTTATCCGGTGTTTCCGGGCATTGACATCCGCTATCACGACGTCCACGCCGGGTCCTGTCCCATGGACCCCGCCGCCCCCGGGGCTCTGGAGATCAGCCATTGCCGGGAGGGACGCATGGAGTATCGCCTGGGGGACCGGTATTTTTACCTGGCTCCGGGGGACCTGTCCGTGGCAAGGCAGGACGTGCTGCCCACCGCGGCCACGTTTCCCACCGGGCACTATCACGGCGTTACCGTTACCGTGGATCCCCGGCGGGCGCCCCGGTGTCTGTCCTGCTTTCTGGAGGACGTGGAGGTGCAGCCCGCCGCCCTGGCGGAAAAATTCTGCGCTGCCGGGGGGTATTTCGCCGCACGGTCCTCCCGGCGGGTGGAGCACGTATTCTCGGAGCTGTACCATGTGCCGGAGGATCTGCGGCAGGGGTATCTGAAGGTGAAGGTGCTGGAGCTGCTGCTGTTTCTCAGCGCTCTGGAGGTGTCTCCCGTTCCGCAGGCGGTCCCGGGGCTGACCCGGGGACAGGTGTCTCTGGCCAGAAAGGCGGCGGATTATCTGCTGGCCAACACCGAGAGCAAGGTGACCACCCAAGACCTGTCCCGGCACTTCGGGGCCTCCGCCGCCCAGATCAGGGCCAGCTTTCAGGGGGTTTACGGCCGGAGTCCCGCCGCGTGGCTGCGCCTGCAGAAGATGCACGGCGCGGCGGAGCTGCTGCGGTCCACGGATCGGACGGTGCTGGACATCGCCGGGCAGTTTGGCTATGACAACGCCAGCAAGTTTGCGCGGGCCTTCCGGGACGTGATCGGTGTGTCTCCCAACGAGTACCGCAGCGGCGTGGACCAGGATTCCTGCGCGCCGGTATGATCCGGTAAATACGGAAAATGGCTGCCCGAGGAGGGCAGCCATTTTTCATCTTTACTGCTGGAGTTCGGAGAGGACGCTGTGGCACACGCCGTTGGTGATGAACACCGACCCGGCGTGGAGCGGGTCCATGGGGCCGCCCTCCAGGCGGGTGGCGGTGGCTCCGGCCTCCTGGGCGATGAGCGTCCCGGCGGCATAGTCCCAGGGGGACAGGCGGCACTCGAAGAAGATCTCCGCCCGGCCTGCCGCGATCTGGCAGCAGTCCAGGGCCGCCGAGGCAAAGCGCCGGTAGTCCAGGCACCGGTCATACAGCCGGCGCAGGATGGAGAAGTTCCGGTCCGTATACGTCCGGTCATAGATGGTGGAGCCGCACACCACAATGGCATGGGGCACGTCGTTGCCGCTGACGTGAATGGGGGCGCCGTTGAGGGTGGCCCCATGGCCCCGCCGGGCGGCGAACAGCTCGCCCACATAGGGGTTGTACACCACGCCGTACTCCGTCTGGCCATTGTGGACCAGGGCCACGGAGATGCTGCTGTAGTTCATGCGGCGGGTGAAGTTGGTGGTGCCGTCGATGGGGTCCACCACAAAGACCCAGGGCCGGGTCAGGGCGGGATGCTCCCCCTCCTCACCGAAGAAATCCGCCTCCGGCAGCAGGCGCAGCAGCTCCCGGCGCAGAAACGCCTGCACGGCCTCGTCATATTGGGTCACCAGGTCCGCGGGGCCGTGCTTTTCCCGGGTGACATTCTGGATATCGTGGGCGGAGAGGACCATGTCCCCCGCCCGGCGAACGATTTCAATGAGTGCTTCCAGCATACGATTACCTCCTGACAATGCGTCCGGCCAGGGCACCGGTGTATACGCCGCCGTCGATGACCGGGGCGCCGGCCACCAGCACGGTGTCCATCCCCTCCGCCATGCGGCAGGGGTCCTGATACGTCCCGGGCTCCCGCAGGTCCTCCGGGGCAAATATGTTGATATCCGCCTGGGCTCCCGGGGCCAGCACACCCCGGTCAGACATGCCCAGCACCGCTGCCGGACGGCCTGTCATCTTGTGGATGGCCGCCTCCGGCGTCAGGTCGCCCCGCTGCAGGACGAACCGGGTCAGCAGGTGGACAAAGGTTCCGTATACCCGGGGATGAGGCTGTCCCTCGGTGGGATAGGTGGAGTCGGAGATCAGGTTGGAGAAGGGGTCCCGCAGAATGGCGGCTATGTCCTCCTCGTCGGCCATGAAGTCGATCATGGTGATCTCTCCCCGCTCCCGCACCAGCAGGTCGCAGCAGCAGGTCAGAGGGTCCTGGCCCGTCAGGGCGGCGATCCGGGCAAGGCTCATGCCCTGGTAGGGGTGATCCTCCGGGCAGTGGAGACTGGTGAGGAAAATGCCGTCCCAGCCAGCCAGCCGGGCGATATCGTCGAAGCCGTCGCCGCTTTCGATGCGGCGGGCCAGCTGGCGGCGCTGGTCCGGGTCCCCCAGACGGCGGACAATGGCCTCCATGCCCCCGGCCAGAAACTCCGGCGGCAGAATGTGCAGCAGCTGGGTGGACCCGGCGGTGTAGGGATACACGTCGCAGGACAGGTCCAGCCCCTCCTGGCGGGCCCGGTCCAACAGGGCCAGCACCTGGGGCACCTTGCCGCGCCAGTTGTCCCGGCCCATGGCCTTCAGGTGGGAGATATGCACCGGGGCCTTCAGGGCCCGGGCCACCTCCACCATCTCCTGGGCGGCCGTTACCACGCCGCCGCCCTCCTGGCGCATGTGGACGGTGATGGGGATGCTCTGCCCCGCCAGGGGGGCCAGGGCCCGGATCAGCTCATCGGTGGTATAGAAGCACTCCGGCGCGTAGCCCAGACCCAGGGATACCCCCAGGGCTCCGTCGGCCAGGGCCTGCTCCAGCCGCCGGTGGATGGCGGCATAATGCGCCGGCTCCAGCCGCTGGACCTGGTACCCGGCCGCGCTGGCCCGGACGGTACCGGCGCCCACCAGCATCCCCGTGTGCAGGGGAGCGGCAGGCTGGGCGGCAAAATACCCCGCCAGAGTCTCCTGTGCCGCCTCCGGCGGCACACGGCCGCAGATAGGCTCCAGATACGACAGGATGGCAGGGAGATTTTCCGGCCCCACCGGAGCGCAGGACAGGCCGCAGTTGCCGTTGACGATCGTGGTCAGGCCCTGCTTGAGCTCCAGCTCGCCGAAATGCGGACGGAAGAGCGCCGCGTCGGCATGGCGGTGAATGTCGATGAAGCCGGGCGTAACATACTTCCCTGCTGCGTCAAGGACTGTCCCGGCAGAAGCATCCTTGAGATCACCAACTGCGGCGATTTTTCCGTCTTTAATCGCAACATCGCCTGCGGCCGCCGGTGCGCCGGTCCCGTCGATCAGAGTACCGTTTTGAATCAGATAATCGAACATTTTTCTGTTTCCTTTGTATAGACGCAGAGCGCAAGACCGGTTCTCCGGCCCTGCGCTTTGCTTTTTTATTTGACAGGTTGGATGTGCCAGATGTCTTCGGCATACTGGCGGATGGTGCGGTCAGAGGAGAACTTGCCGGCGGAGGCGACGTTCATGAGGCACTTGCGGCCAAAGGCGATGCGGTCGCAGTAGTCATGGTTCACGCGCAGACGGGCCTTTTTGTAGCTGTCGAAGTCGTAGAAGATGAAATACTGATCCGGCTTGTGCCAGCTTGCGCCTTTGAGCAGAGACGTATAGAGCTCGTGCTGCTCTTCATCGGTGGGAACAGTCCCGTCGATCAGGGTGTCGACCGCGCGGCGGAGGTTCGGGTTGGCCTCGTAGAAGCTGCGGGCGTTGTAATTGGGCTTTACCATGTTGATCTCCTCGACGGTCGCGCCGAAGATATACTCGTTCTCGCTGCCCGCCTGCTCTGCGATCTCGACGTTCGCGCCGTCGAGCGTGCCGAGCGTCACAGCGCCGTTCAGCATGAGCTTCATATTGCCCGTGCCGGAAGCTTCCGTACCAGCAGGAGAAATCTGCTCGGAAATATCAGCGGCGGGAATGATGTGCTCTGCATAGGAGCAGTTATAGTTCTGCACGAAGACGACCTTCATCACGCCGTCCATGGCTGGATCGCTGTTGATGAGATCGGCCACGCGGTTTACATAATGAATAATTGCTTTTGCACGGCGGTAGCCGGGGGCAGCCTTTGCGCCGAAGATAAAGGCGGTCGGTGTGAAATCCTTGATGCTGCCGTCCTTGATAGACAGATACAGATCCATGATGCTCAGCGCGTTCAGCAGCTGGCGCTTATACTCGTGCAGGCGCTTGACCTGTACGTCGAAAATAAACGACGGATCGAGCGCAACGCCCTCGTGCTCTTCGATCACGCGGCAGAGCTGACGCTTTTTCTCAAGCTTGATGGCGTTGAACTGCTTGATGGTCATTTCGTCGATCCCGGCCTTCAGCCCTTCCAGCTGGTCGAGGTTTTTAAGATACCCGGTTCCGACCTTGCTGTCGAGCAGACCACAAAGCTCCGGATTGGACAGGCCCAGCCAGCGGCGGGGCGTGATGCCGTTGGTCTTGTTCTGGAAGCGGTCGGGATAGACGGCGTACCAGTCCTTGAACAGAACGTCCTTGAGTATCTGGGAATGGATCTCTGCAACGCCGTTGACGGCGGTGGACATATAGACGGACAGATTTGCCATATGCGCCTGCCCATCCTTGACGATAAAGAGCTTCGAATGCGGGTGCTCCTGCTTGAGCTTCGCATCGATGCGCTCAATGATCTCGCAGACCTCCGGCACGACGGAGCGCAGCAGCTCCAGGTCCCACTTTTCGAGTGCCTCGGTCATGACGGTGTGGTTCGTATAGGCGAACACGCGGCGGGTCAGCTCAAACGCGGCGTCAAAATCCAGTCCCTCGGCCATCAGCAGACGGATCAGCTCCGGAATGGACATAGCGGGATGCGTATCGTTCAGCTGGACAGCAATAAACTCCGGCAGGCGGTAATAGTCCGTGCCGTGCTGCTGGCGGTAGTCGCGCAGGATATCCTGCAAAGACGCGCTGGAAAGGACGTACTGCTGCTTGACGCGCAGGCGCTTGCCCTCCCATGTGGAGTCGTTCGGATACAGAACGCGGGTGATATCCTCGGCCTTGTTCTTCTTTTCAAGCGCCTTAACGTAGTCCTGCGCGTTGAAGGCGTCGAAGTTCAGCTCCTCCTCGGCCTCGCACTGCCAGAGGCGGAGCGTACCGACCGTCGTTGTTTCATAGCCGATCACGGGCATATCATACGGGACGCAGTTGACAGTCTGGTCGGCAAATTTGACCTTGACAGCCAGCTTGTCACGGCGGTGACTCCACGGGTCGCCGTATTTGGTCCAGTCGTCCGCGTTTTCACGCTGGCAGCCATTGACGAACGACTGCTTGAACAGGCCGAAGCGATAGCGCAGGCCATAGCCGGTCAGCGGCAGGTCGAGCGTCGCGGCGCTGTCAAGGAAGCAGGCGGCGAGACGGCCAAGTCCGCCGTTGCCGAGGGCCGCGTCCTCAATGTGCTCCAGGCACGCAAGATCGACGCCCTTTTCAGCAAAGGCCGCTTTCATCCCGCGCAGAATGCCGAGGTTGAAGAGGTTGCTGTAGACCAGACGGCCGACGAGATATTCCGCGGAGAAATAGAACGCGCGGCGGCCCGGCGCCTGACGGCGCTTGGTCTTCGTCCATTTGTCGCTGATCTCCATCATGATGACCTGGCCCAGCGCCTCATGCAGGCGCTCCGGGGTCGTTTCCTGCAGCGTCTCGTCATGCTGGAAATGCAGCAGGGCCTCAGTCTGTTTTACGATTCGTTCCGAAAATTCACTCATAGGTTACTCCTTCCATGGGACTCCGCCGGGCAAAGCTGCCGGCGGCCTTTAAAGAAGCGTCCACCTATCCGGCAAGGACAGGTGGACGCCAGATGACTGTAGGTATTATACACGATTTGACCGCTCTGTCAAACCTGCAATTTTTTGGGCCAGCGCTTCGTTGGCCGCGCCGGGCAGCATACGCCAGCGCCAGTTCGACTGCAGAAGCCTGCCAGGTTCGTTCATACGCGTTTCCCGGCCCAGACGCAGATAGTCCTGCATCTGCATGATAAACAGCTGTGCCTTGGACTGCATACCGGCCTCGATGATGGCGTCGGCCAGATCGTCCTCCGCCGTAATGCCGAGATAGCTGCGGGCATAGGCGTCCGTTTCTGCGTCAATTCCCTCGCACCACTGGATAAGCGTTTCATTGTCGTGCGTGCCGGTGTAGCAGATGGCGTTTTCAGGATAGCGGTCGGGCAGATAGTTGCTCGGCTCACGCGGATCAAAGGCAAATTCCAGCACCTTCATGCCGGGGAAGCCGGAATCAATCACAAGCTGCTGTACCTCCGGCGTCAGGAAACCGAGATCCTCGGCGATAAAATCGGTATCCGGGAAATTCTTCCGGATAGCATTTACAAGCTTCATGCCGGGACCCTTGACCCATTCGCCCTTGCGGGCGGTACGGTTGACGGCAGGAATGGCCCAATAGCTTTCGATGCCGCGGAAATGGTCGATGCGGACGACGTCGAAGCTCTCCCCTGCTGCGCGCAGGCGTCGCATCCACCAGGAGAAGCCGTCCTGTTCCATGTGCGCCCAGTCATAGATGGGATTGCCCCAATACTGTCCATTGGCGTTGAAGCCGTCAGGCGGGCAGCCCGCAACGACGCGTGGACGGCGGGTACGGGTCAACTGGAAATTCTCCGGGTGCGACCAGACGTCGGCGGAATCCAGCGGAACATAGATGGGGATATCGCCGATAATCAACACACCGTTTTCATGGGCATACTCCCGCAAACGCTGCCACTGCGTGTGGAAGCAGTACTGGAGGAAGCGATGAAAATCAAGTTCGTCGTGCAGCAACTCCCGATAATGCGCCATCGCCTCGGGCTGGTGCATCCGGATATCGAGCGGCCACTCGGTCCACGGGCCGTCGTTATAATATGCCTTGACGGCCATAAAGAGTACATACTCCTCCAGCCACGCACTCTGCTGGCGGACATATTCCGTGTAGCGCTCCGCCGGGGCCTTGTGGAAGCGGCTCCAGGCCAGATGCAGCACATGCAGGCGCTGGTCATACATGGTGGAGAAATCCACCTGGTCTTCCCTGCTGCCCCAGCTGACGCGATCCAGCTCCTCCTGCTTCAGCCAGCCGTTCTGAACGAGCTGGTCGAGGTCGATGAGGTACGGATTGCCCGCGAAGGTGGAGAAGGCCTGATACGGCGAATCTCCGTAGCCGGGCGGGTTGATCGGCAGGATCTGCCAGTAGGTCTGCCCGGCTTTTTTGAGAAAATCAATAAAGTCAAAGGCACTTTTCCCCATGCTGCCGATGCCGTAGGGCGACGGCAGAGAGGTGATGTGCATCAGGATACCACTGCTTCGTTTCATAGTCTCACTCTTTATTCTATTCGCTCTCGTCGGAACGCGCCGAAGCAGCGGCGATGCGGCTGCTCAGTCGCTTTCCAGTTTTCTAACGCTCTCCCGGTTGGAGAGCGTAAACGGTACGGTCAGGTGGCGGGCAGGGCCGCCATGCTCGGTGCAGTCCATCAAAACCATGAAGCTGCGCCGGGCAAGAAGCTCCACGGACTGGCAGACCGTCGAAAGCTTCGGCGTATAGAAGCTGCCGATCTTCAGTCCATCGTAGCCGATGATGGAGATATCATCCGGCACGCGCTTGCCCGCGTCCACGAGCGCGCGGATCGCGCCGATGGCGATGACATCTGCCATGGCAAACACGGCCGTGACCTGCGGCGTCTGCCGCAGGACCGCCTGCATGCCGGCATAGCCGTCTTCGTAGCTGTAGCGGCCGGTATGGTAGAAGGTCTGCTCGTCGAAGTGCATGACGTTTTTCTCAAACGCCTCCACGCAGCCCTCATAGCGCCGGGCCGACGTATCGGACAAGGACCGGTCGCCGCCGAGCACCGCGATCTGGCGGTGACCGCAGCGGATCAGATAATCCACCGCGCAGGCTGCGCCCTGACGGTCGTTCGTCGTGACGCTGGAGAGATTTTCAAACGGCAGCTCGCTCGCGTCGTTGGTCACGACAACGGCGGGCACGTGGATCTTTTCAAAGTCGCTGCAGAAGTAGCGGTTCGTGCCGCCCAGGAACATCACGCCCACGGGCTTGCGCTCGCGGCAGAGCTTGACGGCGCGCAACACCTCGTTTTCATCCTCATCGATGAAATCCACGATCAGCGGATGCGTCGTGCGGGAAAACAGGGACTGCAGCTGCTCGACCATGCTCGCAAACATCTCGTTTGCCGTGCCCTTGACGATGATGAGCACCGCATTGGAGCGCTGCTGCTTGAGCAGCTGCGCGCTTTCGTTGAGCTCAAATCCGCTTTCTTCGGCAATGGCAAGGATCGCGGCGCGCGCCTTGTCGGAAACGTTCGGCTGGTTGTTGAGCACGCGCGAAACGGTCCCGAGCGAATAGCCGCTCAGTCTCGCCAGATCTTTGATCGTCATAGCTGTTTACTCCCTCTTGGATGATTCCATGTCTGCATCACTATAATACAGGTTTTCACAAAAATCCACAGAAAGCAAACAATTTTTTGTTTTTACCCCTTGACGGCGCCTGCGGCGACGCCCTTGATGATATACTTCTGGCAGCAGAGGTAGAAGATAACGACCGGGACGATGGACATCAGGATCAGCGCCATCGTCGCGCCCATATCGACCGAGCCGTAGCTGCCCTTGAGGTACTGAATGTGGATCGGAATGGTGCGGAATTCATTGATATCCAGCACCAGATACGGCAGCAGGTAGTCGTTCCAGACCCACATGATCTCCAGAACGCCGACGGAGATGAAGGTCGGCTTCATCATGGGCAGGACGACCTGGAAGAAGGTCTGCACGGGGTTGCAGCCGTCGATGACCGCGGCCTCCTCGATGGAGCGCGGGATGGACTTGACGAAGCCCGTGAACATAAACACGGCAAGGCCCGCGCCGAAGCCGAGGTAGATGATGGGGATGGTC
>OLNY01003197.1_pt1 | contig 10678 bp, 8 predicted proteins | sample 1671981 | NCBI WGS metagenome assembly OLNY01 (sample SAMEA3136632, study PRJEB25190) | human gut metagenome | biome: human gut; feature: human-associated habitat; material: faeces | place: Austria | collected 2013 | reverse complement strand
AGGAGATGCTTCATGCAGGAAAGATTACTCTGGGTGAATTGCAGAGAAATGCGGCAAATATTCTGGGATTTTTGTTAAAGAGTCCGTCTATTCTGATTCTGGCAGACAGAATCTGTGAAGAGGAGCTGGAGGCTATGAATACGAAGGAAGAGGATGACGTGGATGCCGGAAGTCTGGTAAATATTGAAAGTGCTCCGAAGACTCAGGAGATTGTAATTGATGGTGCGTTATTACATCCTGCGAAGGGGAATACAGATGTACTGGCAGTTACCAATGATTTTATGGGTGATTTCACAATGAAGTTTACGCTGAAGTCTGATCTTGGAGAGTTGGCGCAGCTTCCTGTTTCTGTATTTTTGGATAATATTCATAAGATGACTGTTTCTGTTCAGGGAACCAATGGAAAATGGGTGGAGGAAAGCCGGATTCTGAATATGGGATTTGGACATAATCACTACATTAAACTTTATTATGGAGCAGATAACCTCGAAATTGAGGAAATTGTGCTGACTCCAAATAGGTAAGACCAATTCGCAGAAGGCTTGCAAAATAAAATCCTTTATGGCATAATATAGAAATACTCAAAAACCCGTTGGAAATTATAAGTGTGATGAGGAAAAGATAATATGTCTGGTTTTACAAAGGAAATAATTGCGAGGACTTTTACAGAATTACTTGAAGAGAAATCCATGGCTAAGATAACGGTCAAGGATATTGTGGAGCGATGCGGAGTAAACAGGAATACTTTTTATTATCATTTCCGGGATATTCCGGATGTAGTTGAATTTATTCTGAAGAAGAAGTGGGATGAAATTCTGGAGGCACCACAGGAGAAGACATCAATCCTGGAGTGTATGGAAGAGATGGTTTCTTTGGTCAGGGATAATCGGAAGCTGATGCTGAATGTTTATAAATCAGTAAAAAGGGATACGTTTCTTGTCTATATGAATGAAATCGCTACCTATATTATTACGGAATATTTTGAGAAGAATTTAAAGAAATTTGATTTGGCTGAAGATGAAATCAGGATTCTTATTAAATATTATCAATGCCTGTTTATAGGAATTTTGATGGAATGGCTGGATCAAGGGCTGAAATCCGATCTGGGAGCGGAGATGCGGGAGGCTGCTGAGCTGATGAACCGTCATCCGGAATTAACTGTAATTCTTAATCAGACAAATTAGTGTCTTATAATGTTTTATAAACACCTGAATATGTAGAAGAAAGAGAGAAGTAACCTGTAAATATGCCGGTTTCTTCTCTTTTTTGTTTCTGAAAAAAATTTTTACAAAGGCGTATTATTATCATGGATAAAAATAGATGTACTGTAAAGCTGCTTTTGTTAAAAAAAACATATAAGTGGGAAAATCTGGAAATTATTCGTGAAGATTGTTGGAATAGTGGGAGACAGCATTTAAAAGGAATTGTCTTTTCAAATAGAAGAAGGGAAAAAAATGGAAAGGTTTATTCAACTAATAAAATTGTTCGATCATTACAATTTCTGAAGTGCTTTTTTATTGTATTTGATGATGAAGATGTGAAAAAAAAATATATGTTGAAGAAAAAATTAGGGAAAGCTCCCGGATTTAAGAAGACTTCTGAAAATATACTCATCCAGTTAGAAAGCTGGGGAGTAAAGGTTGAAAAAGGAGAGAATAAAAAAAAGAGGAGAAGCAAAAGCTTTATGATGAAATGGTTCGTATAAAAAGGAACAAAAGAAGAAATAACTGATGAATCAAAGAACGGTTGGTATTCCCACACCGACCGTTCTTTTTGTACCCATTTTTAAGAAAAAAGAGGTGAAAATGATGAAATACAGAATAATTACATTAATTGGTCTTGCCGGAAGTACTCTGGCAGTGTGTTTTGGCGGCTGGGATAAGTTCCTGCAGACATTGCTTTTGTTTATGGCAATTGACTGGTTTACGGGAGGAGTTCTTCTTCCGGCAGTATTTGGTAAAAGTCCGAAATCTGAAAACGGTGCGTTGGAAAGCAGGGCAGGATGGAAAGGTTTGTGCAGAAAGGGAATGACATTACTATATGTGCTTATTGCTGCCCGTCTGGATGCATTGATGGGGCAGAATATCTGAGAGACGCGGTGTGCATTGGATTTATTGCCAATGAAGGTCTTTCTATTATAGAAAATGCACTTCGTGTATTTCAGAAAAATACGGGGCAGTCATCTGATGGGATTTGTGGAAAAAATAGTTGGATAGCAATTTCAACACATATGAAAGAAAATACATTTGCAGCATAAACAATAAGGAAAGCAGATTTTCCTTTTGTAAAAAGACAATATCAATTTGGAAAATAAAATGTGTTCTGAGATTTATATCAGGTAGTATTATACAAAATCAAGCTCATGTCTGATTTTTGGACATGGACTTTTTTTTGTCTATTTATTGTTAAAAATATCACAGCTATAATAACAGCCAGAAAGAGGGAAACAGGAAGGAGGAGAGGCAGGATGAATGCACTGAAACAGCTAAAATTAGCAAAGAACGGATATATTATCATGTCGGTTCTGTTCATGATCCTGGGTGTCTGCCTGATCATATGGCCGGATTGCTCGATGGCAGTGTTCTGTACGGCAGTAGGCATTATGCTTATTGTGTATGGATGTATAAAGATTATCGGATATTTGTCAAAAGATTTTTATTGTCTGGCATTTCAGTTTGATCTTGCTTTTGGAGTTCTGCTGGCGGCAGTAGGAATTATTATTATAATACGCAGAGATGTGGTGGTTAATCTTATTTTTGGTATCTTCGGTATTCTGATTCTGGCGGATGCGTTATTTAAGATTCAGATATCTGTGGATGCAAAGAAATTCGGGCTGAGTCTCTGGTGGAGAATTTTACTGGTGGCGATTCTTACAGGAGTTCTGGGATTTCTGCTTCTGATGAGACCGTTTGAGGCAGCAGAAGTGATGATGATTCTGGTCGGAGTTGCGCTTTTATTTGAAGGAATCCTGAATCTGTGCGTGGCAATCTACACGATAAAAATTATTAAGAATCAGAAACAGGATATCATAGATATGGATGAATATTGAATAAGATAGAGATATAGAATGATATTGTTTAAATTCTGAATTGTATGTTTCAGGATAATCATGTGAACAGTAAAAATTATGTCAGCAGTCTGAAACAAAGATCAAGGATATGCTGATGTTAAGATATATTAAATCACAACAAGGAGGAGCAATCACATGAAATTAATGGACAAAGCAAAACAGGCTGCACTTGCAGCAGCAGTTAAGACAGGTCTGGGTTATCTGGAGAAGGACCCGGAAGTAAATATACCGAAACTGATGGAACTTGTAGATAAATTTGTACCGGATGGCTGGTATGAGTCACAGAGAAATGCAATCCGTAATGCAATCCAGAATAAGGACAGCAACTGGTATAAACTGATCCTGAGGATTTATGAGCTGGATCCAGGAGTACGTGAAGCATTCTTTACAAACTTTATTATCAATGCCAGCTTAAAGGGAAGTGCACTTCAGGAAGAAACAGCAGAAGAGAACAACTGTAATGTTCCATGGGCAATCCTTCTTGATCCTACAAGTGCCTGTAATCTGCACTGTACAGGATGCTGGGCAGCAGAGTATGGTCACAAATTGAATCTTGATTTTGACACCATCTGTTCTATTGTAGAGCAGGGCAGAAAAATGGGAACTTATATGTACATATATACAGGTGGTGAACCGCTGGTACGTAAGAAAGACCTGATGCGTATCTGCGAGAAATATCCGGACTGCGAGTTCCTTTCCTTTACAAATGGTACACTGATCGACGAAGAATTCTGCCAGGAAATGCTTCGTGTTAAGAACTTTGTTCCGGCAATCAGCCTGGAAGGTTCTGAGGAAGCAAACGACGGACGTCGTGGAGAAGGTGTATATCAGAAAGTTATGCATGCAATGGAACTTCTGAAAGCTCATAAACTTCCGTTTGGTGTATCTACCTGTTATACTTCTGCAAATGTGGACAGTGTAAGCAGCGAGGAATTTTTTGATCACATTATTGACTGTGGTGCATTATTTGTATGGTTTTTCCATTATATGCCGACAGGTAATGACGCTGTAGTAGAATTAATGCCGAATCCACAGCAGCGTGAGAAGATGTATCACAAGATCAGAGAGTATCGTTCTACAAAAGCTATTTTTGGAATGGATTTCCAGAATGATGCGCAGTATGTAGGAGGATGTATTGCAGGAGGAAGACGTTACCTTCATATCAATGCGAATGGTGATGTAGACCCATGTGTATTTATCCATTATTCTAATGCAAATATTTATGAAAATACTCTGCTGGAAGCATTGAAGAGTCCGATTTTCATGGCATATCATGATGGTCAGCCGTTTAATGAAAATATGCTTCGTCCATGCCCGATGCTTGAGAATCCGCAGAAGCTTCGTAAGATGGTTGAAGAATCCGGTGCGAAGTCTACAGATTTGCAGTCTCCGGAGTCTGTGGAGCATCTTTGTGCGAAATGTGATGCTTATGCAGAACATTGGGCACCGAAAGCTGAGGAATTATTTCCTGTAAAAAATAAGTAACTTAATAATAAGAAAAAATATTAACTCAAAATTTAGCCAAAGTTATCAGAGAAAGTTCCCTGTCCGGTCATCCCCTGTCCGGATGGGGAACTTTCTCGTCTTTGAAAGGGGACGCGCGAAGCATTTAAAAAATAACTTGCCTGAGTGTGCGACATGTATTAAAGTTATGGTGTTAACCTGTATGATGGATATGTAGAAGTTCTCGTAAATAATGTATTTAAGAGGATGGCTGTAGATTTTTTAGTATGAGAGAGTGGTAGGGATGTTAAAAACTTTTTTAGTAGAGGATGAAGTTGTGATCAGGGAGATGATTAAGAAGATGATTCCCTGGGAGCAGTATGGATTTGAACTGGCAGGAGAAGCATCTGATGGGGAGATGGCACTGCCGTTGATATTAAAGAGCAAACCGGATCTTCTGATCACTGATATTAAGATGCCGTTTATGGATGGTCTGACATTATGTAAATTGGTGAAGAAGGAGTTGCCGGACATTAAGATTGTGATTCTTAGTGGCTATGATGACTTTAACTATGCGAAGCAGGCAATCAATATTGGTGTGGAGGATTATCTGCTGAAACCAATTACTAAGAATGCATTTATTGAGCGTTTGGAGGAGATTCATAATCGTTATGAACATGAGAAGACGCAGAAGGAATATTATGAGAAATTCAAACTGGAGATGCAGGAGTATGAGAGGAATGCGAGCCGTGATTTCTTTGAATCTCTGGTGAGAGCGGACTTTGATCTGGAAGAGATTTATCGGAGAGCAGATCGTTTGAATCTTGATATTGTGGCAGAGGCTTATAATATTCTGATTTTTACACCGGATGCTTCAGACAGCAGTTGTAATTCGTCGGAAGGATATTCAGACTGGGAGGCAGAAGTACATAAGAAGATTGAGAATTATTTCCTCAGTCATCCGGTTGCGATGCTTTTCAGACATCAGGTGTTTAGTTATGCGATTCTGGTCAAGGGGCAGCGAGACACGATAAAGAAGAATACATGCGAATGTGTGGAAACAATTCAGAAGATCATGGAAGAAACCAGAGCAAATGTGGACTGGTTTGTGGCAGTCGGCGAGGAGGCAGACCGTCTGAGCAAAATTAAGCAGAGTTATCACACGGCGGCAAGAACTTATGCATTCCGTTATCTGTATGACGGGCATATTCTTTATTACAATATGCTTGAGCAGGTAAAGGAGAATTCAGCAGATACTTCAAAAACAGAAGCTGTTCAGCTTAAGAATGTGAATATCAATGCCCTGAATCCGGAAATCCTTCAGAAATTTTTAAGCAGTGGTCTGGAAGATGAAGTAGACAGTTTTGTCCATGATTATTTCCATGCTATTGGCAGGGAACCGATGAAATCACTGGTGTTCCGTAATTATGTGGTTTTGAATGTGCGTTTTTCTGTACTGTCATTTCTTAAGAAAATTGGATATGATGATACGGAATTGTCCAGAGAAGAGACAGATGATGTTGTGAAGAAGACAAGCCAGTCTACAGAAGCTTCTGTTGCATATGCAGAGGAAGTCCTGAAACGGGCCATTGCAATCCGTGATGAAAATGCAGGCAGTCAGAACAGAAGTGTGTTGAAGCAGGCAATAGATTTTATAGATGGACATTATATGGATGAAGAGATTTCTCTGAATAGAGTGGCGCATGCGGCGAATGTGAGTGCCAATCATTTCAGCGCGCTTTTCAGTCAGAATATGGGACAGACATTTATTGAGTATCTGACTTCGCTTCGCATGGACAAGGCAAAGGAGCTGCTTCGCTGTACTTCCAAACGTTCCAGTGAGATTGCAGGGGAAGTGGGATATAAGGATGCGCATTACTTCAGCTATCTTTTTAAGAAAACTCAGGGAATGACTCCGAGTGAGTATCGTAAGACGAGAGGAGAAGTCTGATTCATGAAGCAGAAACAGGAGAAGCTGGAAACAAAGATGAAGTGGATGCTTCTGAGCACTATGATCCCTATGACAATTCTGATCATAGTGCTTCTTGTTTTTTTCTGGCATTATACAAATGAATATAATCAGTTGTCTAATAATCTGGCGGTGAGTTCGGAATATAATGCAAACTATAGAAATTCCAATAATGATATGAGCTTTAAAGATGAAGTGGATATGGATATCTATTATGTGACTATCGGGCGAAAAGGTAAGGACGGGCTGCCGACAGAGCAGGTAGACAAGGCAATCAGTACTGTGGAGAGTCTGAAGAAAACCACATCAAAGAAGGAAAGCCTGCGTTCTCTGAAATATCTGACTAACTATCTGGAGAATCTTAAGAAACGGATGAATCAGCTTCTTGAGATAAAGAATTATCAGGAACGACAGGAATTTGTGGCAAATAATACAGAAATCCTGACCACGCTCTTTGAGAAAGAAATGCAGAATTATATTTATCAGGAGGCGACGGAACTGGTGCAGATAGAGTCTCAACTGGCTGGAAATGTACGTCTGACGATCATCACTATGTGTGCGGCGATTTTGGTTGCTACGGCTATTCTGTTGCGGCGTTCTTTCCGTCTGACATACAGCATTACCAAACCGATTTCTGAAATTCTCCATAATATTAAGAAGGTTGGAAAAGGAGAGTACAAAACTATTAATGTAGTATCTGCCGACAGTGTTGAAATCCAGGAGCTTGATGCCGGTACCAGAAAGATGGCAGGAAGGATTGAAGGGCTTCTTGAGAATGTGCGTAAGGAGCAGGAGGTACAGCATATGACGGAGCTGCAGCTGATTCAGGCACAGGTAAATCCGCATTTTCTGTATAATACACTGGACACTATTGTGTGGCTGGTGGAGGGTGGTATGCAGCAGGATGCAGTGGATATGATCACAAGTCTGTCTGTTTTTTTCCGCACTTCGCTTTCGAAGGGGAAGGATATCATTCCGCTGTCGGAAGAGAAACGCCACACATTGAGTTATCTGGAGATTCAGCAGTCAAGATACAGGGATATTATGGAATTTGAGATTAATATTCCGCCGGAACTGGATGAAGTGATGGTGCCGAAGCTTACTTTGCAGCCGTTAGCGGAGAATGCTCTTTATCATGGAATTAAGAATAAGCGTGGAAAAGGTAAGATTCTTATTGAAGGATTCAATCTGGGAGATGATATGATGCTGAGAGTGACTGACAATGGTCAGGGAATGACACCGGAACGTCTTTATGAAGTACAGGAAGCCATCCGCACCGGTGAACGTGCCGGGTTCGGACTTGCTGCGGTGTCAGAGAGAATTGTACTTTATTATGGTCCGGGTTATGGACTGAAGATTTCTTCTACAGAGGGAGAAGGTACGGTTATGGAAGTGTATATGGCGAAAAAAATTAACCTGGATAACAATTCAAGATAAACAAAGAAAAAGCTGCATGAAGTTAAGAATCTTAACAGATATGCAGCTTTTGTTATGTATTCAGGTGGATAAAGTCAATTATTTTATTGTTTATTCATATCCAATAACAGTTTTATGGCCTGCTGATAGAGACTTACGAAGGTCTGCCAAATAATGGAATGTATGAATTATGTCGACTAATGCTGAATTGTGCAAAGTGAATATAAAAGAAAGCTGATAATTTATTTCTGTATTTATAATGCACAATAAAAAATCCAACTTCCGCAATAAAAAAATAAACTTTGTATAAATTATGAACAAAATATGATAGAAGAATAAACTTTTTGCGGAAAATATTCTATGGAATTTTCCTGGATTTTTACTATAATAAAGACATCTTAAATGAATCGGGAGGATTTACAAAATGAAGAAAAAAATCGTGTCAGCTTTATTAACAGCAACAATGGTATGCGGTATGAGCGTTGTTCCGGCAGTGGGTGTAGCAGCAGCGGACGACACAATCACAGTTGGTTTCTCACAGGTAGGTGCTGAATCTGACTGGCGTACAGCTAATACAGAATCCATGAAATCCACATTCAGCGAAGAGAACGGATATGAATTAATCTTCGACGATGCACAGCAGAAACAGGAAAACCAGTTAACAGCAATCCGTAACTTCATCCAGCAGGAAGTTGATTACATTCTTTTAGCTCCTGTAACAGAGACAGGTTGGGATACAGTTCTTCAGGAAGCTAAAGATGCTGATATTCCTGTAATCATCGTAGACCGTATGGTTGATGTATCTGATGACAGCTTATATACAACATGGATCGGAACTGACTCCTTACTCGAAGGAAGAAAAGCAGCTGAATGGCTGAATGCATACACAACAGCTAAGGGAATCGATGCAAAAGATGTTAACATCGTTGATATCCAGGGTACAATCGGATCTACAGCTCAGATTGGACGTTCCAAAGGCCTTGAAGAAGGTGTTGACAACTATGGATGGAACTTACTTGCTCAGCAGTCCGGTGAATTCACACAGGCTAAAGGACAGGAAGTTATGGAGTCCATGCTGAAACAGTATGACAATATTAACGTTGTATACTGCGAGAACGATAACGAAGCATTCGGTGCTATTGATGCTATCGAAGCAGCTGGTAAAACAGTAGGATCTGATATCGCAAACGGTGAAATCATGGTTATTTCTTTTGATACAACAAATGCAGGCTTAACAGACACATTAGCCGGCAAGATTACATGCGATGTTGAGTGTAACCCATTACACGGACCACGTGCAGAAGAACTGATCAAAGCTCTTGAAGCTGGTGAAGAAGTTGAAAAACTGAACTATGTAGATGAAGAAATCTTTGCTACAGATGATACAGTTGATAAAGTTAAAGCTGTAAACAGCCTTGACGAAGAGGGCGAATATGCAGTTACACCTATCACACAGGAAATTATTGACGGACGTGCATACTAATTTTTGACAACAAATAATAGAAGTGTAATAGAAGGAATATAAATAATCCGGAGCGTGGTTCATAATTCGGAGAAACCCGGATTTATGAATCACGCTCTCTTTATGCCGAAATGATTTACAGATACCCGCTTTGCTGAAGCTTTTCAGTAAATGAGGGGTAAACCAGTATAGAAAGCAGGTGGAAAGAATATGGAACAAAATGTAGTATTGGAAATGCATGATATAAGCAAAAACTTTACAGGAGTCCGTGCCCTTTCCCATGTGGACTTTACCCTTCGAAAAGGTGAAATCCACGCACTGATGGGGGAGAATGGTGCAGGTAAATCAACACTGATCAAGGTGTTGACCGGTGTACATGAATTTGAAAGTGGAACGATTCATATGGCTGGAAACAGTAATGCCATTATTAACCACTCACCTCAGGAAGCTCAGGCAAATGGTATCAGTACAGTATATCAGGAGGTAAACCTTTGTCCCAACCTGACTGTAGCTGAGAACCTTTTTATTGGCAGAGAACCGAGAAAGATGGGAATGATTGATTGGAAGCAGATGAATGAGCGCTCAGGAAAACTTCTTGAGAGCCTGGACATTCATGTGCCGCCAACACAGATGCTGGAGGAATGTTCCATTGCGATTCAGCAGATGATCGCAATTGCCCGTGCAGTGGACATGAAGTGCCAGGTACTGATTCTCGATGAACCGACATCTTCACTGGATGATGATGAAGTTGAAAAGCTGTTTGTACTTATGAGAAGACTTCGTGACGAAGGTGTAGGTATTATCTTTGTTACGCATTTCCTTGAGCAGGTATATGCAGTCTGCGACAGGATTACAGTTCTTCGTAATGGTGAACTTGTTGGGGAATATGAGACGAAAGATCTTCCGAGAGTAATGCTGGTTGCCAAGATGATGGGTAAGGATTTTGATGATCTTGCAGATATTAAAGGCGATCATAAAGACAAGAGAATCACAGATGCAGAACCTGTAATCGAAGCAAAAGGATTATCTCATAAGGGAACGATCAAACCGTTTGATATTACCATCAATAAAGGTGAGGTTATTGGTCTTACCGGACTTCTGGGTTCCGGACGTTCTGAATTGGTTCGTGCAATTTATGGGGCGGATAAAGCTGATACAGGAACTTTAAAAGTAAAGGGAAAAGAAGTAAAGATCAATACTCCGCTGGATGCCATGAAACTTGGTATGGCATATCTTCCGGAAGACAGAAAGGCAGAAGGTATTATTGCAGATCTTTCTGTAAGAGAAAATATTATTATAGCGCTCCAGGCTAAACGCG
>OLNY01003196.1_pt1 | contig 10681 bp, 10 predicted proteins | sample 1671981 | NCBI WGS metagenome assembly OLNY01 (sample SAMEA3136632, study PRJEB25190) | human gut metagenome | biome: human gut; feature: human-associated habitat; material: faeces | place: Austria | collected 2013 | reverse complement strand
TCAACTACATGCCCTACGCCATGAGCGTCAACGTCTCGCGTGCGTTCCCCGAGATTGACGGCTTTAAGCCCTCGCACCGCAAACTGCTCTACACCATGTACAAGATGGGTCTGCTCAAGGGCGAGCGCCAGAAGAGCGCCAACATCGTGGGCCAGACCATGAAGCTCAACCCGCACGGCGACGCCGCGATCTACGAGACGATGGTGCGCCTGGCCACCGGCAACGAGGCGCTGCTCGCGCCGTTCGTTGAGTCGAAGGGCAACTTTGGCAAGTACTATTCGGGCGACCTGAGCTACGCTGCCTCGCGTTACACCGAGGCCAAGCTCTCCCCCATCAGCGCCGAGATCTTCAAGGACATCGACAAGGACCCGGTCGACTTCGTTGACAGCTACGACGGCGCCATGAAGGAGCCGCGCCTGCTGCCCACCACGTTCCCCAACATCCTTGTCTCGGCCAACAAGGGCATCGGCGTCGCCATGGCGTCCGACATCTGCGGTTTCAATCTCAACGAGGTCTGCACTGCCACGATGCACTACCTCAAGGATCCCGACTGCGACCTGCTCGAATATATGCCCATGCCCGACTTCTCGACCGGCGGCGAAATTATCTACCGCCGCGAGGAGATGGAAAAGATTATCGAGACCGGCCTGGGCAGCTTCCAGATCCGCTCCCGTTGGCGCTGGATTCCCGAAGAGCGCATTATCGAGGTCTACGAGATCCCCTACACCACCAAGACCGATGTCATCATCGAACGCATCGTCAAGCTCTCCAAAGAGGGCAAGGTCAAGGAGATCGCTGACATCCGCGACGAGACCGACCTCTCGGGCCTGCGCATCGCCATCGACCTTAAACGCGGTGTCGACCCTGACAAGCTCATGGCCAAGCTCTATCGCTCGACCACACTGCAGGATTCGTTCTCGTGCAACTTCAACGTGCTGGTCGATGGTTACCCTCGCGTTATGGGCGTGCGCCAGATTCTGCACGAGTGGGTCAAGTGGCGTATTGAGTCCACGCGTCGCCGCATTAACTTTGACCTAGGCAAAAAGTCCGAGCGCCTGCACCTGCTGCACGGCCTCGAGGCGATCTTGCTCGACATCGACAAGGCCATCGCCATCATCCGCGGCACCAAGCTCGAAGCCGAGGTCGTGCCCAACCTTATGAAGGGTTTCGACATCGACGAGACCCAGGCCGAGTTTGTTGCCGAACTTAAGCTCCGCAACATCAACGAGGAGTACATCCTCAACCGCACCAAGGACATTGCCAAGCTTGAGGGCGAGATTGCCGAGCTTGAGGAGATTCTCTCGAGCGAAGACAACATCAAGAAGGTCATCAGCGACGAGTTGGCAGCGGTCAACAAGAAGTATGTGATGCCACGCCGCACGGGCAGGATTGAGCCCCACGAGGTTATCGAGGTAAGCTTGGAGCCCGAGGTCGAGGAGTACCCGGTTACCATCATGCTCTCGCGCGATGGCTATCTTAAGAAGATGACGGACCGCGTGCTCAAGAAGGCGACCACGCTCAAGTACAAGGACGGCGACAAACCCTTTATCGAGTTTCCGTCCTCCAACACCCACGAATTGCTGGTCTTTACCAACAAGAGCCAGGTGTACAAGTGCAAGGTTGCGGCGTTTGAGGATACCAAGTCGGCACAGCTGGGCTCGTATCTGCCCACCGATCTTGAGATGGAGCCCGACGAGAGCGTCATCTGGGTCATCGACCCCGAGGACTATAAGGCCGACGTGCTGTTTGTCTTTGAGAACGGCCGCGTGGTGCGCGTCGCGCTTTCTGGATACGTCACCAAGACCAACCGCAAACGCCTCAAGAACGCCATCTACGGCGGCAGCAAGCTGCTGTATGCCCAGGTGCTCAAGGAAGATCGCGACATCGCGCTGGTCTCGAGCGACTATCGCCTGATGAACTTCAACACGTCGCTGCTCAAGACCAAGACGACTACCAACACGCAGGGTGTCCAGGCCTTTACGGCCAAGAAGGGCCGCTCGGTCACCACCGTCGGCACAACCGAAGAGATCCTTGGCGCCGGCGTCTCGGCCGAGAAGTTCACCGCGCAGAGTCTGCCCTCCGCCGGTGCCCTCATGAAAGAAAACGACATGCCGAGTCTGTTTGACTAGGACAGCGGCAGAACCGTCATAAGCTCTCAAAACGGTGGGGCCCGAAGCGCAGCAACATCGCGCTCCGGGCCCCGCTCGCTGCAACGCAGTCAGAATAATAGGAATCCCCGTTTTTCACTCCCGCAACCCCACGGCACAAGGCATGTTAAGCCGTTAGTAAAACTTGCAAAAGTTAGCAAAAGTTGCAAAAATTAGCAAAACTTGCAAAGGAGCTACCATGGAGTACAGCAAGAACCCCTTTACCCCAACATTTGGAAGCGTCCCTCCCTTTCTAGCGGGTCGCGAGCATATCCTGCGTGACATCAACCGTGGCTTTATCAACGGCCCGGGAGATCCCAACCTGTCGACTATTTTTACGGGCGCAAGGGGAACGGGCAAGACGGCGCTTCTCTCGCTCCTTTCAGAAACGGCGCTTGAACACGGCTGGATCGCAGCAAATGTCTCCGCCATGCCAGGCATGCTCGAAGATATTATCGAGCGAACCAAAGAAGCCGCAGATAGCTACCTCTCACAGCCTCACGCGCGCATAAACGGCGTTCAAATTGGTCCAGTGGACATCGATTGGACATATGCTCAAGAGGCCCAGGGCAACTGGCGCACACGCATGAACGGCATCTTTAAGCAACTCGAAAAACATGACATCGGACTTCTCATCACCATCGATGAAGTCACCGTCGATCTCGAAGAAATGCTTCAATTTGCCTCTGTTTACCAGCACTTTGTGCGCGAAGGTAAAAAAGTCGCCCTACTCATGGCAGGACTACCCTACAAAGTATCGGCACTGCTACGCAACGATTCCGTCTCGTTCCTCAGACGTTCCCAATATCATCAATTAGGACGAATCACTGACGTTGAAATTGCAAACGCATTCCGCAAAACCGTTGAGGCCGGAGGCCGCTCAATCACACCAGAAGCGCTCGAGGATGCTGTGAAGGCCGTCGACGGATTCCCCTACATGATGCAGCTCGTCGGATATCGCACTTGGGATGTTTCGGAGAGCTCGCCCAAAATCAGCGCATCTGATGTCCAACAGGGTTCTCTGCTTGCCCGCATGGAACTGCGCGATCGCATTCTCGAAACGACCTATCGGGAGCTTTCCGATAAAGACATTGAGTTTTTACTCGCGATGCTGCCCGATTCTGGCCCCAGCAGGGTCTCAGAAATTGCCAAGCGTATGGGCGTCGCCAGCAACTATGCAAGCCAATACAAGCGCCGCCTCCTCGAGGACGGCGTCATCGGAGAGCGCGGGCGTGGTCTCGTTGGCTTCGACATCCCCGCGTTCAGGGAATTCTTGAACGAGAAGGCGTTTTAGCACACCGGAATTGTCCGCGGGAGCATCGTTGCATGGCAATCAGCAATCCTCTTGGTAAGGACAGCAAGCATTTCCACCAACACCGATTGTCATGCGCTCTTCTTTCTTTAAGAGAGCTTGCGAGCGAGCTCGCGCACCTCTTTCAGCTTGGGCGAGGAAGCCATGCTGTCGCGCTCGGTCATGTCGCTGATGGTGACAATGCCCTGGTCCTCCCACTTGCAGTACGCGCAGGTTGACTTGTACATAGCGATCGCCGCATCATAGACGCCCTCGCTGTGGCTATCGAGCAAAAGGGCCGTCTTGGTGAACGGGAAGCCCGTGGCACCGAAGGCGTACAGGCGGTCGATGGCGGCCTTCTCCTGCGCAGTGATATCAAACCAGTAGATGGGCGAAGCGAAGACAACCATATCGGCGCCTTTCAGCGACTCGATCACGTCGGCCATGTCATCCTTCTGCACGCAAGTGCCCTCATGGGCGAAGCAATACTGGCACCCCAGGCAACCAGCGATTTTCTTGCCGGCAACGCGGATGACCTCGACCGTATGGCCGGCCTCGCGCGCGGTCTCGGCAAACGCCTCGACCATGGTGTCGGTATTGGTGCCCTTACGCGGACTACCACTCAATACAACGATATTCATAGGATTCCCTCTCCTTCATGCTGCAGGCGCGCAGCATGTTTTCTTGTAACCAAAACGAATGGAGTTAATCAATCGCCTCGTTTCAGCTACTCCCTCTCTTTAGAAGAATCGTTGCTGGAGACTTGGCATTAAATCAAGGCACGCCTTATTTCAGATACTCCTCAAAGAATGCCTTCAGCTTTCCAAACGGAATGATGTCCATCTGATCGTAAAGGTCGGTATGGCTGGCACCAGGGATAATGAGCAAGTCCTTGTTGTCCCCGGTCAGCTTGCCGTACGCGGTTTCGCTGAAATAACGGGAGTGCGCCTTCTCGCCATGCACCAGCAGTACCGCAGAGCGAATTTCGCTGCTGTATTGCAAAATCGGCATATTCAGGAACGACAGCGAGGACGTCACATTCCAGCCACCGTTGGAGTTCAGGCTGCGGGGATGGTAGCCTCGCGGAGTCTTGTAGTAGGCGTAATAGTCCGCCACAAACTGCGGCGCGTCATCGGGCAGCTGATCGACCACGCCGCCCGCCAGCGCATAGCTGTCATTTTTATAGTCCTCGGTGCGCTGCGCGTTCAGCGCTTTCCGCTTTTCGAAGCGCGCCTGCTCGGAATCCTCGGCGTCAAAGTAGCCGTTTGCGGTCACGCGGGTCATATCGTACATGGTCATAGCCGCGGTAGCTTTGATACGGGTGTCGATGGCTGCGGCATTGATTGCCATGCCGCCCCAACCGCAGATGCCGATGATACCGATGCGCTCCGGGTCAACGCTATTCTGCACAGAGAGGAAATCCACCGCTGCGCAGAAATCCTCGGTGTTGATGTCCGGCGATGCCACATAGCGGGGCGCACCGCCGCTCTCGCCGGTATAGGACGGGTCGAAGGCAATCGCGAAAAAGCCCAGCTCCGCCATTTTCTGCGCATAAAGGCCGGACGTTTGCTCCTTCACCGCGCCAAACGGACCGCTGACGGCGATGGCAGGCAGCTTGCCCTCCACGTTCTTTGGCACGTAGACGTCGGCCGCCAGCGTGATGCCGTATCGGTTGTGAAAAGTCGCCTTGCTGTGCTCAACCTTGTCACTTTTGGGGAACACCTTGTCCCATTCCTGCGTCAGTTTCAACTGCTCCATGTCTAAGCCTCCTTGTCGGTCGCTTTAAGGTATTGCTCGTCGTCCACGGGCTCCAACCACTCGTTGGAGGCCTCCTCGCCCGGAACCTCCACCGCGAGATGGGAGAACCAGCTGTCGGGCGCCGCACCGTGCCAGTGCTTTACGCCCGCGGGAATATTTACCACGTCGCCAGGGCGCAGCTCCTGTGCCGGTTTGCCCCATTCCTGGTAAAGCCCTCGGCCAGCCACGCAGACGAGGATCTGTCCGCCACCGCTTTTGGCGTGATGGATGTGCCAGTTGTTGCGGCAGCCGGGCTCGAACGTCACGTTGTAGACGCCGACCTGCTCGGTGGAAAGGGGCGCGAGGTAGCTTTGCCCAATAAAGTACTTCGCAAATGCGTCGTTGGGGGCACCGATGGGAAAGGCCATCTCGTTTTGGTGTCGGGCCTTTGCGTCGGCGCCGTCGTCCTCGTCCGCCCAGACCTCCTTCGCCATGCGGAAGGCCGCCCACGCCTTGGGCCATCCCGCGTAAAACGCCGCGTGCGTAATGATTTCCGCTATCTCAGCCCTGGTCACCCCGTTGTTCTTTGCGGACATCAGATGATATTGGAACGAAGAGTCCGTCAGTCCCTGCGCCATCAGGGCCACAACCGTCACCACGCTGCGGTCTCGAAGGGAAAGCCCGTCTTCTCGGCTCCACACCTCGCCGAACAGCACATCGTCGTTGAGCTGTGCGAATTTGGGGGCAAAGTCCCCCAGGGCATCTCTGCCCGCTGTCTGTTTAATTGCCATGATCGATTTCCTCCTATCGATGGTTCTGGACACGAATCTGCCTCCACGCGGTTAAGTAGCCCGCCTAGATTTCCATGCCCATTCGTTGCGCCTGTTTCAGAACGGGATGCCCGGCGATATCGCCCACGTCGTTCACGCCGCCGGCGAAAACCGTTCCGGCAAGCGTGCAGCGGGGGAAGCAGTCAACCCATCCCTGCACGGCCTTTTTTGCGCCGTCGAAGGTCGAGCGCCCACTCTCCGCCGCCGTTGCTAATAGATACGCCTCGGTGAATGCATAATCGGAGCCGAAAAGCGGGTTAGCGCGGTCCAGCATGGTCTTGAGCTGGCCGCAGACGCTGTAGTAGTAGACAGGCGTTGCAAACACCAACACATCCGCATCGTGCATCTTGGCGGCAATTTCCACGGCATCGTCTTGGATGACGCAGTGCGCCAGCTTTAGGCAGGCAAGGCACCCCTTGCAGAAGCCGAGTTGCTTTTCGCGCAGGCGCACGGTCTCCACGCTGTGCCCCGCCCCCCGCGCTCCTTTGGCGAAAGCATCCGCCAGCGTCTCGGAATTGCCATTCTTTCGAGGGCTTGAAGAGACTATCAAAACCATTTTGCTCATTACGGAATACCCCTTGCGCTCCTTATATATATTGACGAAAATAAAGGTAATACCTAAACCTGACTTTAGGTCAAGGAATGAATTCGAGATTTATCCGGAGGGACCATGTACACAATCGGACAGGTGGCGGAGATGTTTGGTCTGCCCGTTTCCACGCTGCGTTATTACGACAAGCAGGGATTGTTTCCGGAATTGGAGCGGACGTCCGGCATTCGCCGATTCGGCGATGCAGAACTCGAGGCGCTTCGGGTCATCGAATGCCTGAAGAAGGCTGGGATGGAGATCAAGGACATCCGGCTGTTCATGGAATGGTGTTCGGAGGGCCCATCGACATATCCCAAGCGCAAGGCCATGTTCGAGGAGCGAAGGGCCCACATGGAGTCGGAGATCGCAAACATGAACCGTGCGCTGGATATGTTGAAGTTCAAATGCTGGTACTACGAGCAGGCGATCCAAGATGGCAACGAGGATAGGGTGAAGGCGCTGATTCCCGACAATTTGCCGGAAGAAATCAAAGATACCTACGATAACGCCCACGCTCGATAATGCCGACCGATCTCAAGGGAATTCGGTGAGGAGTCCTCTTCGGTTAGTGATGTACTTCTTTCCCTTGATGTCGTAGCGCTTCGCCTCATAGAAGACGAAGGCGTCGCGGAGATAGGAGATATAGTGCCCGACGGTGACGTGGTTGGCGGGAACTCTGCTGTCATCGAACACGCTGGCGATGTTGTTGGGCGAGTTGAGGTTGCCGGAGTTGTCCATCATGTACTCGGCTAGCCTCTCCAACACGGTGGAGTCGGTACGTATTGCGGTCTACCCAAGCCATAATCCACTCCTTCTCTGTTTCGAAACTCGATTATTTCTAAAGTTTCGAAACCGAGAAGGCAATGTGCACAAGGATGCATCGAGGAGCGAATCCCAGTAGCGCCATGTCAGCAGCGATGCCGGGCGCATTCGCACGTGCTACAATCCAACCACCAGAGATGAAAACACAGTCCCCGTCGGGTAGTCGTGGGCGTGCGCTAGTCCGCATCAGTAACCTGCCTCCTTGGTTGTCCCTTCTCTGCATGGTCATCTACATAAAGGAGGAACCAACCATGCAGATCAGCGTGTCGTCCACCCTGACCGTATATCACGACGGTCAATTCTGGGTCGGGCTGGCGGAGCACGTCGAGGGCGGAAGGTATGGCGTCGCCCGCATCGTCTTCGGCGCGGAGCCGTCCGATGAGGAGATTCTGCGATTCGTTACAAGCGAATGGGAGAAGCTCTCGTTCTTCGGCGACAAGGACACTGAAACAAGCAAGCCCGCGAAGAACCCCAAGCGGCGCGCTCGCGAGGCAGCGAAAGCCCTTGAACGGCCCGCGGTGAGCACCAAGGCACAACAGGCGCTCGCGGCACAGCGGGAAGCGATGAAGCGGGAGTCGGCTCAAGCAAGAAGTCAGCGTCGCGCGGATGAGGCGAAGACGCGCTTCGAGCAGCGAAAGTTGAAGCGCAAGCAGAAACATCGCGGGCATTGATCGCTATTTGCAGCAAGGCAAACCATATACAGCAGCGGCGTCAGTTCCACTTGAATCCGACGCCGCGTAGACGCTGATGGTGACGGCTATGCACGGGCACGGGCGCGCCACCGCACTTCACAGCTTGTTTCTCAAGTATTTGGGACGCACACGCGGCGTTCAAAAATGCGGAGCGACTCCGCATGGCTCGAGACTGAGCCGAGGTGCCCTACTTCTCGCCCTCCAGCAGCCCCACGATGCGGTCGATGTCGACGGCAAAGCGAGGCCTTCCCTCGCGCTCGTAGCGATCGAGGTATGCCTGGCACTCGGAGACAATGCGCTTGGTGTTGCCATTGATGATGCGCTGGAGCGTCTCGTAGTAGGCCGAGCCCTCGGTCCTGAAGCGGCGCTGGTAGGCCTTGGTTATGGGGAACATCTTGATGTAGTGGATGCCGTGGCGGCAGCCGGGGCGCGTCGTGGGGCGGGGTGGCAACGCAAAGTACTGGTCTTTGGGCACGTTAGGGGCGATGTTGGAACGCAGCGGCACGGCGAAGTCCCTGCGCTTCCCGCGGAAACGCAGCCTCACCACCACGATGCAGGGGCGATTGTGCTTAAGCATGAGCTCGCGGTCGCCCTCGACGAGGTCGAAGAAGTCCTGGGAGATGGATACGATCTTCATCGGTTACGCCCCCCTCATACGAAGCGGGGCCCGCATCGCTGCAGGCCCCTACAGGTGGGCGATATTCTACGCCTTGCGGCACCCCGTCGCCCACGGAGGTTAAACGTACACGTAAGCCGTACTCTGAAAGCCGCGGCTTCCGGCAAGTAGTTTATACCACGAAAGGTCGCTTTCGATGCGCCTAGCTCGCAAAATAACACTCGCTGGGCCGTCACCCCTGATCTTCTCGACCGTCTCCTCCGGGTACTTATTGCGTGCCACGGGCACCTCCGTCCTTGTTGTCGCGATAAACATACCATGAGTGGCGTACGGGTCGAGAAGGGCTGGCGCCAAAAGAGCCCAACGGCCGTTACAGCTTCGTTAGAAACGCGCCCCACCATGGATGGTGAACCCGAAAGGTAAGGCGCACGGGCACGGCGACTCGGCCCGCGCGCCCGGAAGAGAAAGGACGAACCCATGGGTTACATGCTCGAGACGCGCGGGCTCACCAAGCGCTTCGGCCGCGGCGACCAGGCGCAGGACGCCGTGGCCGACGTGAGCCTTCATATCCGCGAGGGCGAGGTGTACGGGCTGCTCGGCCCCAACGGCGCCGGCAAGTCGACAACGCTCAAGATGATCTGCGGGATGCTGCGGCCGACGGCCGGGGAGATCCTCTTTGCCGGGCACGCCTGGCGCCGCGAGGACCTCTACGCAATCGGCAGCCTCATCGAGGAGGCGCCGCTCTACCCCAACCTCACCGCGCGCGAGAACCTGCGCGTGCGCACCACGCTGCTGGGCCTTCCTGGATTGGCTACACTGATGTGGACAGTTCCGGGAGGGGCGCGAGAGACGGGAGGGCCGTATATGAGGGACCCCAGGCACCCGAGGCATTTCACCGACGAGTTCAAGAGGCAGATAGTCGACCTCTACAACGCCGGAAAGCCCAAGCGCGAGATCATGGACGAGTACGATGTTAGCGCTACTGTAAAAACAACCAATTTCGCCATCGCACTTTAGCCGATTCCGCCAACGCAATTTCCCCGATCACGCCAACGCATTTTCACCATTTCCACCAACGCCGGGGCTTACGCTTCGACCGACAAGCGAACGATGCTTTCGGGAGGAGCGGCCGTGGCGGAGAAGAACCTGATCGGAGAGTTGGACATGTACAGGGAAGCGGGCATAAAGCCCAACTTCAGCGACATAGCGAAGCGCTACGGCAAGGACAGGCACACCGTGGCGGCGTACTGGAGGGCCGAGGGCGGCCGGCCCCGCGACGGGCGCGCCGACAGGGCGGGCTCCTTCGACGCGCACATCGAGGAGGTGGCCGCCAAGGCGCAGCTGCCGGGGGTCACCAAGAAGGGCATCCACGAGTGGCTGCTGCACAGGTATCCCGGCGAGAACCTGGCCGGCTACAACGCCTTCACCCAGTTCATGCGCAAGAACGGTATCGCCGTCGGGGCCTCCGTCGGCCCGGAACCGCACCCGCGCTTCGAGACGCCGCCCGGGCTGCAGCTGCAGTTCGACTGGAAGGAGTCGGTCAGGATGGCGAACCGCGACGGCGAGCTGTTCGAGTTCAACGTGTTCGCGGCGACGCTGGGCCATTCCCGCAGGCACATATTCATCCGGTCGGGGACCAGGACGACCGACGACCTGGTCAGGTGCATGTACGCCACGATCGCGAGGCTCGGCGGCGTGCCCCGCGAGTGGGTCACGGACAACATGTCCGCCCTGGTGACGGTCAAGGGCGGCAGGCGCCTCAAGGTCCAGCGCGCATACGAGTTCGCCAAGGCCGCCGGCTTCGAGCTGAAGCTGTGCCGCCCGCGCAGCCCCCAGACCAAGGGCAAGGTCGAGTCGTCGAACCGCTTCCTGTCGCGGCTCGCGGCCTACCAGGGCGACTTCGACGGCTGGGACGACATCGACGAGATCATCGCGCGGATCGAGGACGCCAGCAACT